>Ga0209953_1000410_pt1 | contig 15554 bp, 15 predicted proteins | sample SalPonred_H2O_MG_FD_185713 | JGI IMG/M metagenome (GOLD analysis project Ga0209953, IMG submission 185713) | Salt pond water microbial communities from South San Francisco under conditions of wetland restoration - Salt Pond MetaG... | ecosystem: Environmental > Aquatic > Non-marine Saline and... | reverse complement strand
CTAAAAGATCCGGCGTACTTTGCGCAAGCCTCAGTCGATGCGTTTGGCGTTATCTGCTGGCCTAACGGTGCAGATCTAGCGCCTGATGCCTTGTACGACAAACTGAAAACGGCCTGAGGGTGTTGGGCCAGTGGTGCTGTAGTTGATTGATGCTGTAGTTGATTGATGCTGTGGTTCAGTGGTCCTCTGGTTCATTAACATTACGGTTGCGCCATCGGTGGCAGCGACTCAATCACCTGCCACCTGCGCCCCCACCGCCTGCTTGTCTAGTTTTAAGTTGTAGATCCACTCTCGCCAAATCGCCACGAGCAATGCCATTAGTACTGGTCCTACAAACAAGCCCACCACCCCCATGGTTTGCACGCCGCCAATCAGGCCAAAGAACGTGGGTAAAAACGGCAACTTAACCGGACCACCCACGAGCCTCGGCCGCAAGGTCTTATCCACAATAAATAGCTCAATCGAGCCCCACAAATAAAGCCCAACGCCTTGCACCACATCGCCTGACCCAATCAGATAGACCGACACCAAGGTGTAGCAAAGCGGCGCGCCCCCGGGCACCATGGCCATGACGCCAGTGATCACGCCCATCAGCACCGGAGAGGGGAAACCCACAACCCAATACGCAATGCCGAGAATGACACCTTCCCCAATGGCAATTAGTCCCATGCCGGTGACCGTCGAGCTGATCGTCGCGGGCACTACCCGAGAGAAATGTTGCCAACGATTGGGCAGCAACCGCTCACCTGCCAAATCGAGTTGCCCGGCCAAGGTTTCACCGTCCTTATAGATAAAAAATAGCGCAATCAACATAAACAAAACCGTGAGCATGATCGACACCACATCCGTGGTCGTCGCAATCACAATACGGTAGATGTCACCAATGTGTTGACCACTGAATGCTTGCACCCAATCACCGAATGCCCCAGGCTGGCCGAGATAGGTATTCCAGGTCTTGGCTAGCGACTCTCCGGCCACAGGCAAAGCCGTGACCCAATCGGGTGCTTGCATGCCTTGTACGTTGGCCTCGATGAGCCAGCGTACAAAAGCAGTCGCTTCAGTAACCGCGTAATACAGCGCAAACGACAAGGGCACGACCAGCACCAACAAGATGATTAATAGCGCAACGGTGGCTGCCCACATCGTGCTGCCACCCATGGCTTTGGTAAGGCGTGCATACAGCGGCCAACTGGCAAACCCAATGATCAACGCCGCAAGCACCGGCACCAAAAACCCAGAAAAGAAATAGACCGCCGCAGCCAACACCAACAAAAGCAACACCTTGACCAAAGGCGGTGTGCTAGTGCCAGGCAAAGCGTTTGGCGTTGTCGGTGTGTTGGGGACGGTGGGGGTAGTCGGGGTGGTAGGAGATGTGGGATTCGTCATAAAAGACAGGCCAATACCGAGAGTGAATTACCGCTCGGATATTAGCCTGTCTATGTGTCGATTTTTAGTGTGTGGCTTATTGATATTGCTGCACTTAGGTTGCCTCACTGAAATCGATTCAGTGAGGTCGATTCACTGAAGGCGCTTTTCCAGCTCTTCACGAGAAATGGCACCCGGCACACGCGAACCATCTTCAAAGAAAATCGCAGGCGTGCCTTGAACCTGCAAGTCACGTCCTAATTGCACGAGCTCCTCAACGGGCACTTCGCAGGTGGCTGACTCGGGGACCGTGCCGTCAATCATCCAGGCATCCCAAGCAGCGCTTGGGTCTTCAGCGCACCAGACATTTTTAACTTTCTCAGTGGAGTCCGGCGAGAGGATCGGCAGCATGTAGGTGTAGACCGTTAGATCGTCTAGGCCTTCCATGTCACGACGCAGTTGCTTGCAATAGCCACAGTTGGGGTCTTCAAACAGGGCTAGTTTGCGCGAACCGTCACCACGTACTTGTGTAATGGCCAATTCCATGGGCAAGGCATTGAAGTCGATTTTGGCTAACTCTTCGAGCCTGACCTGCGTCAGATCCTGGCGCGTTTTGGCGTCAATCATGTGGCCATCGAGCACAAAGTTCACGTCTTCATCGGTGTAGACCAGACTGTTACCGATTTGCACCTCAAACAAACCAAACGGGGCATAACGCACCTCACCCACGGGCATGTTGCCAAAACGCTCACTGAACAGTTCCTTAATCGCCTCAGTCTTCTGGTCAGATTGACCAACATTCGCCGCGGCAGCGGCACTCGATTCTGCAGACTGTGCCGTTGCCGCAGGCAACCACATCGTCGTTGTCGCAGCTAGCGCCACTACTGCCAAGCCTTGTTTAAATCCAATCATGTCCTCTCCTGTTTCGTTATCTCTATGCCTGTCGCGATGCCGCCTCAATGAGCAACCGCTTGGCCATTGGTATGCGATCAACCAGACTCATGCCGGCGTTTCTGAGCCATGGTAGTGGCGCAACTTCTTGGTCAAAAAGACGCTTCAGACCATCGGTAACCAGGCGCATCTCCCAGACCGCTTGTGCACGCGAACGGCGATAGCGTCTCAAAATGCTTTGATCACCTGGTGTTAGAAAAGGTTCACGCTCAGCCACTACCTTTACCAAGGCTTGCGCATCACCAAGTCCTAAGTTCAACCCTTGCCCGGCCAACGGATGCACCCTGTGGGCGGCATCCCCGACCAACGCCACACCGTCACCAATCATGGGCGAGCTAGCTAACGTCAAGGGGAAACCTCTCAATGGGCTTCTAAGCGTCATGCGCCCGAGCCTACCGCGCATCGCCTTGCCTAAAGACTCAGCAAGTTCCTCGCCTTGTCGTTCAGGTGTCATGGCGAGCAAGGTATCGGCATAGGCCGTTTTTAACGACCAGACCATGGAGACTTGGTGACCATCATCGGTGTCTGGCATCGGCAGAATACCCAGCACGCCCTCGGGTCTAAACCACTGAAACGCAGACGATTGATGCGCAAACTCGGCAGTCAAATGTCCCACCACACCAACCGCATCATAGGGTGTCTCGTCATATTTCAAGCCAGCAAAGTCGCGAAGGTTTGACTGCGCACCATCGGCAGCGACCCACAGGTCGGCTTTAAGCGTCTGACCTGACGTGGTTGTCCCAACCTGCTTGTCAAAGCTTTGCAGGGAGTCTTCAATCCAGGTGACACCGTAGACCTTTAAGGCCTGCTGCAACACACGTTCGATTTCACCTGACTCGACAATCCAGGTCAGTGCGTTCTGAGCGGCCTGCCAGGCGCGCAGATAAAGCGCCCCGAATTTGTCGCCCTTGATCTCCATGGCCTCAACCCGAGTGATGCGCGCCTGGTTCATCAAAGGCCACACGCCAAGCGCTGCCAAGTAGTTCTCACTGGCCGCCGAGATCGCATAGACCCGCGGATGAAAGGTGTTGCGATCCATCGTCGGCAGCTTGGTTGGCGGGCCCAACAGCACCACGTCCTTGACGCCAGCGCGTGCTAGCCCCAAGGCGGTTGCCATGCCAACAATGCCTGCACCACAGACGACAGTGGAGGTCTTCATTGCGCGCTTGGTGCTCCAGCTGATTTAGGCCAGAAGAGCCACATCCGGCCCTGCTGCTTCATACGCCCGGCCATGGCACCTGCTTCGGGGCCAGACCCCCAGTAATAGTCACCTCGTGCTGCACCTTTAATCGCTGCACCGGTGTCTTGCGCAAACACCATGCGGTCTAGCGGTTGATTCGAAGACGGCATCGTGGTCATCAAATACACCGGTGTGCCTAGCGGCACATAGGTGGTGTCCACAGCGATCGAACGTTGTGCGCCTAGCGGCACGCCATAGGCACCTTTGGGACCTTCGTTGGGATCCGTAATCACTTCTTCCTGGAAAAAAACCACCGCCGGATTGGCATTCAACATTTCTTGAATCCGTCCCGGGTTGTTTTTTGCCCAGGCGCGGATGTTCTGCATGGAGGCTTGATCAAGCGACATTTCGCCTTGATTGACCAGCCAACGGCCAATCGACCGGTACGGATGGCCGTTGTGGTTAGCATAGGCCAGTCGTATGGTGGTACCCGCATCGGGGCCCGCGGCTAGATACACCCGTCCTGATCCTTGCACTTGCAAGAAAAAGTTATCCACTGGGTCGTTGATCCAGACAATCGCTGGTGGCTGTCGGTTTGGGTTGTTCAATTCGGTGCGACTATCGTAAGGCACGACACGGTTGCCATCGAGCTTGCCGCGCACACGCTTGCCAGCCAAGTCTGGGTAAAGCGCACCCAGATCAATATTCAATAGGTCATTGGGCACGGCAAATAAGGGCCATTGGTATGGACCTTCGCGCACCCTTGAGCCCTCGATAACCGGCTCGTAGTAACCCGTGATCATGCCACTGGCCATTTGGCCCGATGCTGTCTCTAGGCGCCAGGGGGCAAGGTATTGTTGTAGAAAGCGTCGGATCGCAACTTCATCGTTGGCCCGTGGGGCCGTGGCGGGGTTAACAGCGGCTGAACACACACCATGCCAGACTCGGGGGTTGGCACGCGCCGGGCGCGCTAAGTTGTCACCGGTTGGGCGCATCAAACCACGGCAATTGCGCACAAAGTTGGCCCAATAGTTTTGTAGGTTGTCACTTTGCCAGCCGGGGACGTTAGCCCAGGTTGTCTGGACATAACGACCCTTCAAGTTCCTTGGCTTCTCGGCGGGCAGGCTTGAGAGTGGCGGGACCCTGAAGTCAGTCACGGATTCAGTTGGCGCTGCTGCTCTCGGGGTCGCACTAGGCGCCACATCACGGGTAGGTGTGCTGCAACCTGCCACCAAGACTGTCGCAGCCATGACAAAGTACAAACGGGTCTTGGAGTGACGCAGACAATGGCGCAAAGAATCATTCATGGGGCTGGCCTCTTAATGCAAGGTGCGTGGCATGGCCAGCACAAATTCGGAAATCTTGGCTTCGAACGGCTGTCCGTCATCACCCACACACAGATAGTGACCATACATGCTGCCGACCGGGGTTTTTAAGGGACAGCCACTGGTGTACTCAAACGTTTCGCCTGCGGCTAACAAGGGTTGCTGCCCAACCACACCAAGCCCACGCACATCTTGACGCTCGTTGTTGCCGTCAACGATCACCCAATGACGGCTGACTATCTGCGCGGGCAACTGCCCCGTGTTGGTGATACGAACCGTATAGGCGAAGAAGTACTCTTGCTGTGATGGGTCTGACTGATCAGGCACATACTGCGCCTGCACATCAACCGATATCTCGTAGGGTTTCACGCTGGCATTATCCTTGCAAATCAAAAACACGGATCAACTGGGGTCAATTCACTGCAATAATGGTGGCTTAAGTGGTTAAACCCCGCGGTTAAACCCCGTAATCTAACTCTGTGGTTTCACCCAGTAACTGACCATTGACTGCATTACACCATGACTACTTCAAAATCGTTGCCCACCGCCCGGCTAGCACCTAGTATTTTATCTGCGGACTTTACGCGTTTAGGCCAAGAAGTCACCGATGTCCTTGCCGCGGGCGCGGACTGGATTCACTTTGACGTCATGGACAACCATTTCGTTCCCAACCTGACATTTGGCCCGATGATCTGCGAGGCGCTGCGTCCGACCACTGATGCGACCATCGATGTACACCTGATGGTCGAACCGGTCGACGCGCTCGTGCCACTATTCGCCAAGGCCGGGGCCAACGTCATTACCTTTCACCCAGAAGCCTCACACCACGTGCACCGCACACTGGCCATGATTCGCGACCATGGCTGTAAAGCCGGCCTAGTCTTTAATCCAGCCACCTCACTGTCGTGGATGGATCATGTCATGGACCAACTCGACATCATCTTGCTGATGTCGGTCAACCCAGGTTTCGGGGGGCAGTCATTCATTGAGTCAACGCTGCCCAAGTTGCGCCAAGCACGCACACGTATTGATCAGCACATGCAAAGCGGCGGTCAGCCGATTGCACTAGAAGTCGATGGCGGCGTTAAAGTCGACAACATTGGTCGTATCCGTGCCGCGGGCGCTGACACGTTTGTGGCAGGCTCAGCGATATTTGGTAAGCCAGACTACGCTGCGGTCATTGCCCAAATGCGCCAAGAGATCGCTGCCGCGGATGCTCAACAAGCATGAGCAACACAAACAACAACACCAACGGCTGGCAAGGCGTCTTGCTCGATCTCGATGGAACGCTACTTGATACGCTACCGGACTTGGCCGCAAGTGCCAACGAATCGCGTCGCGCCGTGGGCATGCCGCTGCTCGACGAATCGCTGATTCGCACCTTTGTGGGTAAAGGCGCCGACAATCTCATTAAACGCACGCTGGCAGGCAGCCTCGATGCACCGGAGCCCGATGCGGCCATTTATGAGCAAGCCCGGGCGGTGTTTTTTGAGCATTACAGAGCCACCAACGGTGACCGCGCCGCGATGTACCCGGGCGTGCGCGAAGGTTTAGAAGCGCTCATGGCATTAGGCCTGCCCATGGCCGTTGTCACCAACAAACCCTATGACTTTAGCGTGCCATTGCTTGATCGCACCGGTCTGATGACATTCATCGATGTCGTGGTCGGTGGCGACACCTGCGCCAAGCGCAAGCCTGATCCAGAACCCATTGTTTATGCGTGCCAACAGTTGGGTATCCATCCTGCGGCATCACTGACCATTGGTGACTCGATTAATGACGCGCTTGCGGCCAGAGCAGCGGGCGGTGCGGTGGTGGCTGTGCCCTATGGTTACAACGAGGGAAACCCGGTCACAGATCTGCCTGTCGATGGTATAGTTGACACTGTTGTTCATGCGGTGGCGTGGCTCAAAACCAATCCAACACCGAAGCAACAAAGCGAAAGGTTGAAGTAATAAGTAAGTGAAGTAATCAAGCTGACGTAATCAAGCTGTAGTAATTAAGTTAAGTCAGTTCAAGCAAAGTTTAAGAACATACGCAAAAACATGAAATCAAAAGCCTTCCCGATCGTGACAACTGGTGCCTCTTGGCGCTGGTGGCGTTCGCATAACGGGTAGGCCCGAGGACCGGTCGCATCATGCGGCCAAGACAACCAAGCGAGCCCGCCCATTTGATGTGGTCGGGCTTTTTTGTTGATCCACCAAAACACCCTTACATAGTCCGGCCCCCTGACAACTCAATCAATTAACCACAGTGAAACCTCATGACAGAAATTGAATTCAACGCACTGGCCAAACAGGGATACAACCGGATACCACTGGTGGCGGAAACCTACGCCGACCTTGATACACCACTGGCCATCTACCTCAAACTGGCCAATGCAGGTCCACAGAACGGCAAATACTCGTGCCTGCTCGAATCAGTCATGGGTGGCGAGCGCTTTGGACGCTATTCGTTTATCGGGTTGCCGGCGCGCACCATCATCCGCTCGCGTGGTCAGCAAACTGAGGTGCTGACCGATGACAAAGTCGTTGAGACACATACCGGTGACCCGTTAGCATTCATCTCCGAATACCAAGCGCGCTTCAAGGTAGCGCTGCGCCCAGGCATGCCACGGTTTGCCGGTGGACTGGCGGGCTATTTTGGCTATGACACGGTCAGGCACATTGAGCCCAAGCTCGGACCAGCCGACAAACCCTATCCCGACGGCATGGGCCAAGGTCCACCCGATCTATTGCTGCTACACGTGGACGAGCTTGTCATTGTCGACAACGTGGCCGGTCGCACCTATCTCTTGGTCTATGCCGACCCGAGCATGCCCGAGGCCTATAACAAAGCGCAACAGCGCTTAAAAGAATTACGCATCAAGCTGCGCAAGCCCATTGATATTCCCTACAGCCATGCCAGCATGGTGACCGAAGAGGTACGCAGCTTTGACAAAGAGGATTACTTAGCAGCCGTACGCCGCGCCAAGGCATACATTGAGGCGGGTGATCTGATGCAGGTGCAAGTCGGACAAGTCATTGCCAAACCGTATCGTGACTCACCCTTGTCACTCTACCGGGCTCTACGCTCATTGAACCCTTCGCCCTACATGTACTTCTGGAACTTTGGTGACTTTCAGGTTGTCGGTGCCTCACCGGAAATTTTGGTTCGGCAAGAACATGTGGCAAATACGGAGTCCCGGCAGGCCGAAACTGAGGTCACCATCCGACCACTGGCTGGCACCCGCCGTCGCGGCGGCACACCCGAGGAAGATGCCGCACTGGCCAAGGAATTGCAAGCCGACCCGAAAGAGCGTGCCGAGCATGTAATGCTCATCGATCTGGCACGCAATGATGTGGGTCGCGTTGCCAAGACAGGCACCGTCGAAGTCACTGACACCATGTCCATTGAACGCTACTCACATGTCATGCACTTGGTGTCCAACGTGACCGGTCGCTTGGCGCCAGAGATGACCAACATGGATGTCTTGCGCGCCACCTTCCCGGCAGGCACGCTCACAGGCGCACCCAAAGTGCGGGCCATGGAAATCATCGATGAGCTCGAGCCCGTCAAACGTGGCATTTATGGTGGCGCCACAGGCTACTTGAGCTATGGCGGCGAGATGGATGTCGCCATTGCGATTCGAACCGGCATCATCCAGGATGGCATGCTCTATGTGCAGGCAGCCGCAGGCATCGTGGCCGATTCCGACCCAGAAAAAGAATGGATGGAAACCGAGGTCAAGGCACGCGCAGTTTTACGGGCCGCTGAACAAGTACAAACGGGTTTAGATAGCCCCATCTAGGGCTTATCCACCAGACATCATCGATAAGCGAGACTTCTATGCTGCTCATGCTCGACAACTACGATTCCTTTACCTACAACCTGGTTCAATACTTCGGTGAACTAGGTGAAGATGTGCGCGTCTACCGCAACGACCAAATCACGATTGAAGAAATTGAGGCGCTTGCGCCGGATCACATTTGCGTATCACCGGGACCTTGCTCACCCACAGAGGCGGGTATTTCTGTGCCCTTGATCAAACACTTTGCCGGCAAGACACCGATTCTGGGTGTGTGCTTGGGTCACCAATCGATTGGTGCCGCGTTCGGTGGGCGTATCGTACGGGCCAAAGAACTCATGCACGGTAAAACCTCTGAGATCACGCACGAAGGCAGTGATGTGTTTGCGAACCTGCCGTCGCCCTACACAGTTACGCGCTACCATTCGTTGGCCATTGAACGCGCGACGTTGCCGAGTTGTCTGGCCATTACCGCTGAGACAGCCGACGGAGAAATCATGGGGATTCGGCATCGCGAGCTGCCCATCTATGGGGTGCAGTTTCACCCTGAATCGATCCTGACCGAGCACGGCCATAGCCTCTTACAAAACTTTCTAAAGCTGCCCCATCCCATTGCAGCGGCAGCTTAAGCACTGGCAAAGATACGGAGACACGCATGACCATTACACCGAGCGAGGCCTTATCACGCTGCATTGAACATCGCGAGATATTTCACGATGAGATGCTGCATTTGATGCGCACCTTAATGCGCGGTGAAATGTCACCCACGATGGCGTCAGCCTTACTCATGGGCTTACGGGTCAAGAAAGAAACCATCGGTGAAATCACGGCTGCGGCCACCGTCATGCGCGAGTTCGCCACGCCTGTGCAAACGCCTAACGCCGCTGACTTGCTCGATCTTTGTGGCACCGGTGGCGATGGTACGAGCACCTTTAACATTTCGACAACTGCCATGTTTGTAGCCGCGGCCGCTGGCGTACCCGTGGCTAAGCACGGCGGTCGCAGCGCATCTTCACCGAGCGGCAGTGTTGACATCATTGAAACACTCGGTGGGCGGGTTGAGTTAACCCCTGAGCAAGTGGCGCAGTGCATTTCCGAGATTGGCATCGGCTTTATGTTTGCCCAGGCACACCACAGTGCCATGAAGCACGTCGCCCCCATTCGTAAAGAACTCGGTGTGCGCACGATCTTCAATATCCTCGGGCCACTGACCAATCCAGCCGGTGCCAAGAACCAAATGATGGGTGTGTTTCACCCCGATCTCGTGGGCATCCAGGTGCGGGTATTGCAGTCTCTGGGTTCACGCCATGTGCTCATCGTGCATGGCCGAGACGGCATGGATGAGGCATCTTTGGGTGCGGCCACGCTCGTGGGTGAACTCAAAGACGGCGAGATCCATGAATACGAAATTCATCCAGAAGATTTTGGTCTGGCGATGGTATCTAACCGCGGTATTCGGGTGTCTTCCAAGGATGAGTCCAAAGCATTTGTGCTTGAGGCACTAGAGAACAAACCGGGCGCAGCCCGCGATATCGTGGCCTACAACGCTGGCCTGGCGATTTACGCAGGCAACCGTGCCACAAGCATGGCCGATGGCATCAAGCAGGCGTTTGAGCTTATCGCCAGCGGTGCGGCACGCGCCAAACTTGAACAATTCTGTACGCTTACAAGGAAACTGGCGCCATGATCACCACTAGCACCACTAGCACCACTAGCACAATTTTGGATGAGATCCTGGCCGCCAAGGTCGAACAAATTAAAGCCGCCCGTCAATTGCGCAGCGAGGCTGACTTACTGCGCGAAGCCCGTTCACGCCAAGATGTGCGTGGCTTTGCGAGTGCCATCGAAGACACGATTAGCAAAGGCCATCCGGCGGTGATTGCGGAAATCAAAAAAGCCTCACCGTCCAAAGGCGTGCTGCGCGAAGATTTCCAGCCGGCACAAATTGCCGCGTCTTACGCCGCGGGCGGTGCGACTTGTCTATCGGTGCTTACTGATGTCAAGTTTTTTCAAGGGTCACACGACTACTTGCGCCAAGCACGTGCAGCTTGCACATTGCCGGTGTTGCGCAAAGACTTCATGATTGATCCCTACCAAGTAATTTCTGCGCGTGCGATGGGGGCCGATTGCATTTTGTTGATTGCCGCTGCACTTGAGACGTCACTCATGCAAGAGCTTGAAGCCTGTGCCGAAGAACTGGCACTCGATGTCTTGGTCGAAATCCATGACGAGTCCGAGCTTGAACAAGCATTGACACTTAACACCAACCTGCTGGGCATCAACAACCGCAACCTCAAGACCTTTGAAGTCTCACTAGAGAACACACTGAATTTGTTGGACAAGATCCCAGCTGGCAAGCGTATCGTCACTGAAAGCGGGATCTTGGTGCGTGACGATGTCACGCGCATGCGTGCCAACCACGTTGATGCATTCCTCGTGGGTGAAGTTTTTATGCGAGCCGAAGATCCTGGGCTCGCACTGAAAGAACTGTTTTTTTAAACCAACGCTCAGGCCCGCCAAACGGATTAGAGAATCAAACGCTGGCCTAGCTCAACGACACGTTGCTCTGGCATCTCAAAGACACGCCATTGCGCGGGTGCATTGCGAAACAGGTAGACAAACAGTCGTTTGCGCCAGACCGCCCAACCGTCGCCTTTATCGGCTGCCAAAGACCAGCGGTTGATGAGATAGCCGTAGTCTTGGATCGGATCATCGTCAGGAAACTGTGCCTTCAGTTCGGCAGCGATCCGTATACGGTCACGGTAACCATAGTGCAGCACAACCGAATAGATGCCCTGACCCAGATCAGTCAGCTCGCAACGCTCGGCGGCACTAACAAACGGCACTTCCAAGACTTTGACGGTCAAACAAATGACTTTCTCGGGCACCACACTAAGTCGTTTAGACATCAGCATGAGTGCACCTGGCGTGACAGTTTCATCACTGCTTAAGCAAACCACGGTCGAATGATTACGGAATGTCGAGGCTGGCTGCAACTGCTGCACGAACGTCTGCAGTGGTTGTGATTGCTCGGATTCACGCGACTGAATGCTGGCCACACCGCGCATCCAGGTCAGGATAATGAGCAAGATGATCGATGACAGCAATACCGGGAACCATCCGCCGTTCATGAGTTTGAGCGCATTGGCCGCAAAGAACAGCACGTCAATCACCACAAACGGTATCACCACGGCCAATGCCAGCGGCAGGCGCCAGCGCTTGACGCGCAGCAAGACCGCAATGGCAAACAAGTCCGTGATCACCATGGTGCCGGTCACGGCAATACCATAAGCACCACTCATGGCGTTCGATGACTGAAAGGTCAGCACCATCGTGACCACAAGCACCAGCATGATCCAGTTGGTCGCCGGTATGTATATCTGCCCGGTGTGGTCATCTGATGTGTGTCTAACCGTCATGCGAGGTACCGCACGCAACTGTATGAGTTGCTGCGTCATCGAAAAAACACCGGAGATCACCGCTTGCGAGGCAATTACCGTGGCCATGGTGGCCAACACAACCAGGCCATTAAGCCCCCACTCAGGTGCCATTCGGAAAAAAGGATTGTGCAAGTTCTCTGGTGACTGCAGCACTAGGGCACCCTGGCCCAGGTAATTGAGCACCAACGCCGGAAACGCCACCAAAATCCAGGCCCGGCGGATCGGGCTCACCCCGAAATGCCCCATGTCGGCATAGAGGGCCTCGGCACCGGTCAAACACAGGACCACCGCGCCAAGCAAGAAGAAACTGAGTAACGGGTCTGTCGCCACAAATTGCAGCGCATGCCAGGGATTCAGTGCCTCCAACACCCCAAGATGCGAAGACATGGCATGAATGCCAAGCGCGGCCAATACAAAAAACCAGATGAGCATGACCGGGCCAAACAGCCGAGCGATGCTTTCGGTGCCACGACTTTGGCAAAGAAATAGCAACACCAGTACCACTAGCGAGACTGGCACGACATACTTCTTGAAATCCGGTGAGATCGTCTCCAAGCCTTCAACGGCTGAGACCACGGAGATGGCAGGCGTGATAACGCCGTCGCCGTAGAACAGTGCCGCCCCGAGCAAACCAAGCGGCATGAACCACCAGCGCAGTCGGCTGTTCTTTGCGCAACGACTCAATAACAACGTCAACAGCGCGACAATCCCTCCCTCACCGCCATTGTCAAAGCGCATGATGAATAAGACGTACTTCAGGGTCACAATCAGCACCAGCGACCAGACGAACAGTGACAGCACACCGAGAATATTCTCTGGCGTGGGGGCTACAGGGTGCAGAGGGTTGGCAAAGACAACTTCAAAGGCGTACAGAGGACTGGTGCCAATGTCACCGAATACCACGCCAAGTGCGCCTAACATCAACGCAAAAGCAGAACCCTTACCTAGGGCACCGGCGCCCGGATTTGTCGACATTGTTAAACCCTATCTTCCACAGTTCTTAGGGTTTATAGCAGACCTTGGGTGACAGGGGGTCACCGGGAATAGAGTGATTGGGCGGCGAGAGGCGCAAGCTCGTTGCACGGTGTAGACCGAGGCGATGCGACGGTTGGCTGAGCGCCAGAGGTGACAACAACATTGTGATGGCACCACTTCGCCCTACTCGGTACGGCAAAGTGGTCGGTCAAAAACTTGCAACGGTTGTGCTCAATTGACGCCCAAGCACCTACTGACAGGTGTTCATTCACCGTTGCATTCACCGTTTGTACTGCTTGCAGTTCTTATCGGTGCTTCCTTCTACTGCTTCTTTAACCCGCAGGTGTTCACCCCGAGCAGAGAGTAAGCCGGGCAGATCTTAAACAGACCCGTGGCCAATGGCAACACGCCAATCCAGCCCCAAGGGCCGATGGTGCCTGCTAATGCCAGCGCGATAAGCACAACGCCCACCACAATCCTGAGAATCCGATCGATACCACCAACATTGATTTTCATGATGCTCTCCTAACAAAAGGCGCAAGACTCGCGGGCTGCGAGGCACGCCTAACTACTCACGACTTGTCAGGGTTGCAATACAAACCATAGAGGGTCTGCATCATGAGCAACACCGACGGACTTGCTAACTTGTAGAAGATGTACTTGCCCTCTCGGCGGGTGGATACGAGTTTTTCATCTCGAAGCACACCGAGCTGTTGCGACAAGGTCGGCTGACGGATACCGGTACGCTCTTCGAGTTCACCGACGTTCAATTCCGTGTCAATCAAATGACACAACAGCATCAATCTATCTTCATTGGCCATGGTTTTCAGTAAAGCGCAGGCTTTACCGGCCGATGTCCGTAGCTCTTTTAAACTTGATGGCGTCAGTGTGACGGCATTCATGGCTATTCTCTATAGGTCTAATGAGAATATTATATTTGTAAATAAACTATTAATCAATATAATTAGCTTATAGCCGTTTTTTATAAGGAGTAACGAGATGCGCGTACAACCTTTTTTTGATAAGGACACCTCAACGTTTACCTATGTGGTCGACAACGGCCCCGGGAGCGCCTGCGCCATCATCGATTCCGTGCTGAACTATGACCCCAAGTCAGGTCGCACCAACACAGCCGGTGCCGATGCGGTCATCGAACACGTCAAGACCAACAACCTAAAAACCGAGTGGTTGCTTGAGACCCACGCTCACGCCGATCACCTGTCAGCTGCGCCCTACCTCAAGCGTGAGCTTGGCGGCAAGATCGCCATTGGCGAGGCTATCCAAACGGTTCAAGGCGTCTTTAAAAAGATCTTCAATCTGGAGCCCGAGTTTGAACTCGACGGATCGCAGTTCGACTACCTCTTTAAACCCGATGAGACTTTCGAGATCGGCGATATCGAAGCCCAAGCCTGGCATGTGCCTGGCCACACGCCAGCTGATATGGCTTACATCGTCAATGGCGACACAGTATTTGTAGGCGATACGTTGTTCATGCCCGATGTTGGGTCGGCACGATGCGACTTCCCAGGCGGCGACGCCAACACGCTTTACAGCTCGGTCAAGCGCTTATTGTCACTGCCACCCGAGACCAAACTCATGATGTGCCATGACTACCCGCCAGTCGGGCGTGAAGTGCGTTGCGAGACAACGGTGGCTGAAGAGCGTGAGAAAAATATTCACCTGCACGATGGTGTCAGCGAGGCAGAGTTCGTAAATATGCGCAGCACCCGTGATGCAACGCTGTCGATGCCCACGCTGCTGTTGCCCTCGATTCAAGTCAATATCCGGGCGGGTACGCTTCCCCCTGCCGAGGAAAATGGCGTAAGCTATTTGAAGATTCCACTAAACGCGGTCTAGTACCGTTTGATAATTGCTTATGTTTGAGCTGGCCGAGTCTGATCCTGTCCTAACTGATGACGAGGCCAAGCGCCTGATCCCTTCACTGCGCACGCGCTTGTTGCGTGCGCAGTACAAATTCCGACAAAACAAGGATCGGGCGCTACTGATTCTGATTGGTGGTATTGATGGCGCAGGTAAAGGCGACACCATCAACTTGCTCAACGACTGGATGGATGCGCGACACATCCACACCATGGCCTTTCACAGGCCTACCGAAGAAGAACGTATCTACCCCCGGTTTTACCGTTTCTGGCGTGCGTTGCCCGCCAAGGGTGAAATCGGCATTGTGTTTGGCTCGGGCTATGCGCCGCTTCTCGAAGAAGCGGTCAAGAAACACCCCGACCCAGACAAACTCGAAGACCTGATCATGGCAGCCCGGCGTTATGAAGCTGACTTGGTAGCCAACGGTGTTCAGGTCATTAAGTTGTGGTTTCATCTGTCTAAGCGTGCACAGCGCGACCGCATGAAAGAGTTGCTACAAAACCCCTCGACGGCTTGGAAAGTTGCCCCCGAAGATCACGACGTTCCAAAGAAATTCAAACGTCTAAGACAAGCTGGCCAGCGCGTGATCGAAGCCACGGACTCCACACACGCACCTTGGATCATCATTCCCGCGGCTGACGAGAACACCC
>Ga0209953_1000409_pt1 | contig 15565 bp, 5 predicted proteins | sample SalPonred_H2O_MG_FD_185713 | JGI IMG/M metagenome (GOLD analysis project Ga0209953, IMG submission 185713) | Salt pond water microbial communities from South San Francisco under conditions of wetland restoration - Salt Pond MetaG... | ecosystem: Environmental > Aquatic > Non-marine Saline and... | reverse complement strand
GCCTTATCGCACCGTCTTCCGTAAGCGACAAGAGCTCTACCAGTTCTTGCTTGGTTTGGGCAAGTATTACGAGAGCATTGGTTTTGATGCATTCACTGAATGGGAAATTGATGCTCGTGCTGCTATTGTGTGGTCACTAAGCGACGAGACTGAAGACCTTTTTGTAAACGGCATGAGCGATAACTTGATCTACAATCAAGGGAACCGTGGTGTTGTGCAAACAATCGACGTCAATTACGATGGCGTACTCAACGTACTAGATGAAACATATCAGGCAATACGCCGCAATGAGTTGTTTGTTCTGCGCAATGAAGAAACCACAGAGATTGCACCCAAGAGCAGCGATCGTAGAATCTATGGACTAGGTGTAAGAGTAGTTGAGTTTGAACACATCATTACCCTGGATAACATTACAACATTCAATGATCCTATCTACCAGCCTGAGCTAGGCATTGGTCAGAATCGTATACGTTTGTTTGGCGAGCGTACACGTAACTGGAATGGTCGTGTTGAAGCGCCTGGATATATCGTACGCAATACTGGTCTTGTCACCAACTTCGAAACCAGTGTGCGTGAACTTGAGCGTGACTGGATCAGTGCAGAGAGCAAAGCTCTAGAGCGTCTCACACGACAAACAATCGGATACAATGTTGGATACAGCAAACCAACATACATGACCAATACTTTTATCAGTGATGTTAGCGCATACCGTTTTGAAAAGGGTGAGCGCAAGTATCAAGGTACACCTGAGGCAATCGCAGCCATGGCGCGCAATAAGAATATCTTTGGCAGCGAGTTCGCTCAGGAGTATTATGAAGAATGGATGGTACGCCTAGGTGACTATGGTGATATCAGTGAACGTGAGCCTCTACAATTTCAGGTTGATCGAAACAAGATCAAAGGTGACCCACAGCATTTCCGTTTCAATGACAACTTTGTCAGTGATCGTGAAGATGACTTGATTATCGACATCAGCGATGGCGGTGCAGAAGCAATCAATGGCGATTACAGCTCGCCATTCGATACCCTGCCTGTTCTGCGTCTTGATGAAAACAAAATTACCAATCTTGATCAGTATCAGACGTTCACACGTGATGCAGGCCTTCCGTTAACCACTGAAGTTGATAACTTTGTTCTAAGCATTGACAATATCGGTGAGATATACGACCCAACTGCTGACTATGCAAGCATTCCAAACTGGAGCAAATTGGCAGCTTATGTACAAGGTGATGTGGTTAGATACCTAGGATATGTATGGGAGTTGAATATTGGATCAACTGGACTAAACAGAGTATCAAGTGACTTGAGTTTCCGTGGCACTCAGGTGTTTCCAACCGTTCCAAACGGCGACACATTCATTGCCAATGACGAGGTTGTGACGTTTGTCAAAAGAAATGAAGTTATAACCAATAACCTGATAAATGTTGATGGCGCTCAACCATTGCCGGAAGTACCTTCTGGTTCTACTTTGGTTCTTGATGGAACTAACATTGACTTCATCAAGACTGCGAGCGAAGTTCAGTATCTTGATATCAATATTACTGGTAATATCAGCAATCCGTCAATACAAAACAGTGCAAGTCGCCAGTTCAGTGTTTTCTATGCAGACAATTCAAATGATCCACTCACTGAGGTAGTGGTTAACTTTAATCAGTTACTGCCAACGAATACTATGACACAAATTTGGACTGACGCTCTCAATGAGGCAGGTGCAAGTCTAGTAACTTCAAAGGTTTCTGCAAGAATTTCTGCATTACAAGATCTTCAAACGGATTATGTAGCGGCTAACGGAGTATCAGCTTGGGAATCATTCATTGACCAGTATTACCTAGTTTCACCAACACCAAATCTTGTCTTGAACCCAGAGTTTCTAGGCAGTGAGGTAAGCGCAAACATTGGTGCATCATGGGAAGACGCAGCTCGTGACTTGATCCAGCTTGACCTAGATTTGATTGAAGATATCGGCGGCACCCATGTTGAAACTGTCGCTACCATGGTGAGTGGTTCTCTTAACAATACTGTTCAATTTGAAACTGCTCGTGATGCAGCTAACAACTTGCTTGACCTATTCGTTACACCGATTGATGCAAACCGCAACCTCAATAATTTCATTCAATATGTTGAAAGTAATGGCGGTGTGACTATTGCTGATAATGCCACAATCATAGTTGATGAACCAAATCGCTATGTTGTAGACACACTTGCAACAATCAAGAACAAGATTGACAGTGCATTGGCCGCCGCCAGTGCACCAAGTGACATTTCAACATCTACTGTTGGTAATGTGTTAACTGTTAACCGCACCAACAACGTACAAGGCAGTCGTCTTGGTGTATCAATTGATGCAGATCTTGGTTTCACTGCCGCTGATACAGACGTTGTGTCACAAGGAACCAACGTCGTTGGCGGTGTTGACTTGGACTTGTCTGGAATTGTGACACAAATCAACAATGCTGGTGTAATTGGTGTCAGTGCAGTTGCTAGAAACAACGTATTGCGTATCACTAGTTCTAATCCAACACTTACAATTGGAAGTGGATCAGCTAATGGGCCATTGGGAATCAGTGCCGGAGTATACCAAGCGTCGCAAACCATTGAAAATAGAGAAACTGATCTCAACATCAACGACGTTGTGCAACAGATTAACGAGGCTGAAATTACTGATTTAACCGCAACTCAGGTTGAAGGTGTTCTTGTAATCAACTTCACTGGTGATCGCCTAGAAATTGGTGAAGGCACAGCAAATAACGATTTGGGTATCACACCAAACGTATTTGATTCAAGAAATGAAACTGTGTCAAATGTTTTCGATCCTGCAGATTGGAATGTTGTTGAAGATCCTCTAGATCTAAATGTTTGGGTAATTGACAACCTGGGCAGCGAACCAGGTGCTAGCGGACTGAGTTCAAATCGTTACAATGTTTACCAAGCACTTGATTTTGATTTGGGTATCTTGCAGATTTGCCCTGGTAATGAAAATGGTGATGATGCATTGATCAAGCTTGACCGACTCAATGGTCAAGGTTTTGAAGTGCATAACCTTGAAGTAGGTGAGTTTGTATTCATTATTAACTCAACCTGTGTGCCAAGTGTGGATGGCATTCACCGTGTCACCAGAGTTGATGATCAGCAAAACTTCTACATTGATCGTTACATTGAAGAAGAAGGGTTTGCTGGTAAGGTGTTCCCTCTGCGTTCAATGAGATTTGCTAATACAGCCGAAGCACTAACTGCTATGGAAAATCCAAAATATTTCCGTGCTGCTGGTGATGATATTGCAGTAATAAATGACGGCTTGAGTCTTGAGTCTACTCTTGCAGATCCTGAACCTTTCCCACGCCTAACTGGCGGTGTAAGAAATGGTGACTATGTTTACGTCGATGATTATCAAGAAGTGGTCGATAATGTGGCTGACGAAGGCCTGGGCTTTGGTGCCGTGTATCAAGTCTTTGTGAATAATAACAAGGTAACCCTAAACTTTGTACGTGCAGAGAATGGTAAGACAGATAACAGTCAGATTCATAACGGTGTTCTGCATGATAACGCCAGTGGTGACACCATTGTCAATTTTGAAGTATATGATCCACTCAAGGGCATTATCCCGGGTATTGCTGATCGTGAAATTGATATCAAGAGCGAGTTTGATGCGGCTTACTATAACAACACAACGGATCCAGACGGTGAAGTCAACTTTGCTAATTCCTGGGGACAAGAACAGGTTGGTACTGTGTGGTGGGATCTTACAACTGCTATCTACCTTAACTATGACCAAAGTACACCCGAGTATCGTCAGAAACACTGGGGACAGCTATTTCCTGGGGCATTGATCGACGTATACGAGTGGACCAAGAGCCCTGTGACACCGGATCAATATTCTGATGTGGTATCACAAGATACCACAGTTGATGGTCAATTGCTTACTGGTGTACCGTATGCCCAGACTGATCAGTTTGGCGAACCACAGTATTACTGGAGTGAAGAGAATGAAATCAACCCAATCACCGGACAGGTAGAAACTTACTTTTACTTCTGGGTACGTGGCAAGACCACATTGCCTAATGTTAACCGTCAGTTTTCAGTTCTACAACTTGAAGAAATCATCCTGGATCCTGCTCGTCAGCAAATCGATTGGCTAGCAGCTACCAGTGAAAACACATTGCTTGTCAGCAGTCTTGATACCACAACTGGTTACAAAGATTTGGTTATGACGGTGAACTATGACGCTAACCCAAGTGATTATCACCAAGAGTACCTCTTGCTTGCAGAGAACGATCCATCAACCATTATTAATGAATGGTTGCACATCAGCTTGCGAGACAGCCTAGCAGGATACACTCAGGCAACTGGTGTTTATCCTTGGAGTGATTGGGAACCAATTGACACATACCTACCAGGACAGATTGTGCGCAGTGGTAATGGTGTGTTTTTCCGATGCCACACAGAGTCGACAGGGAACAACCCTGACTCAGATGTAGACAATGATTTCTGGACACAACTCGAAGACGTGCAGCTCAACCCAGAAGGTGAAATTGAGTCACTGGATTATGTTGAGGTTGAAGAACCGCAAAACATTCCAGATCTCAAGTTGCATCCGTTTGTGCGTCAAGGTCTTCAAGTTAGACCACACCAGACATGGTTTGAAGACATCAATGGTGGTCGACGCGCTGTTATTGAAAAAATCAATAGCCAGTTGATTGAGATCAACCTATTGAGTAGCGATATTCCTTGGCGCACTAGCTTTGATCGCGAAGTAAGCCTGGGCAATGGACTTGTTTATGATCTGCGCGATTATTGGGATTTTGCAGACTGGTCAGTGGATGATTATGAATACAACCGCAGCGTTGGTAACTTCTTCGTGGAAGAGCGCTCAGAATTGGCTGAACTCTCTCCAACAGAAGGCAACATTGCACATGTTGAAGTCAACACAGACTATGATGGTCGTAACCGTCGTGAAGTCTACCGCTACACCGCTGATGAATGGCAGTTGGTTTTCAAGGAAAAGGCAACCATCCAGTTCAATGACCTATTGTGGGACAATGAACTGCTACAAGGTGGTTGGGACATTGCAGATTGGGATACGACAGAATGGGATCGTGCGTCAAGCGGCCTCATGGTTGAAATTTTCGACGAGTTCTATAATAACATCTGGATCGAAGAACGTCGACCGCTATATACTGACCTTTGGTTTGCAGCGGTCAAATATGTGTTGCGCGAGCAAGGTGAGCCAGACTGGATCTTTAAGACCAGCTATTTCAAGGTTACCGTCGAAGACGAGCTCGAAAAGATCTACAATAAGTTCTTTACAGAAAACGTTGAAGACCTCATCGAATATATTGAAACAGTCAAGCCATTCCGCAGCAAACTACGCGATGCCATTGTGCGAAAGATTGCTGATGATGCAGCAGACGTTGATATTGATGATGCGATTGAGATCCGTGTTCAAACCAACCCACTGCTAAATGCCAACTACAATTTCACCGGTGGATTTGATATTGGATATGCTGGTGGTGAAGAAGCACAAGCGTTGGGTCAAGAGATTGTTGATCCGTTCACTCGTGCCTTCCGTCTCAATGTTGGTAAGAATGGAAACAATTATTCAAGCAAAATTATCAATGATCGTAAGGTATTGTTGGGCTTGGACATTGGGCCATTTGACACTGTGATTCCGGTTCTTACAATTGGCGATGGCGATCTTCCTGACCCAGCCGTGACAGGACAAACAGAAGCAGCTTGGATCAACGGTGAGAGATTTACATACACTGGATTGGGCCAGTTGAATACAGATGGTATTGGTTCAGGATTCTCTAGCGGATTTGATCAAGGCTTTAGCGGTGTCACGCTTCTCACAGGCGTGACAAGAGGCACACAGGGCACCTTTGCGCGCGGACACAGCTTTGCTGATATCATTGAAGGTGTGGGCAATGATGCTGAGTTGATCGAAAACACAACACTTAGTGACTGGGGCAACGACCTATATCCGGCATGGCAACCATTGGGTTCAGGTCTGCTTGACACTACCAACCAGACACCAAACGGATTGCATATGCGTGGCACAGACAAGTGGTTGGAAATCATCAATATTACACAGTCCAACCCGGCTGTAGTCACTGTGACTGATACAAGTATGCTAGAAGATGTCATGGTGGTCGGTATTCAAAATGTTGACGGCATGACACAGATTAACGATCGTGCTTATACAATCACTGTGATCGACAGTACCAGGTTCTCGTTGGATGGAGTTGATTCAACAGGATTTAGTGAGTTTACATCAACAGGGTGTGATCCAATAACCGCTGATGATACCAGTATTACAACAGACAGTACCGAGGTTGAAACAGATGATACATGTGTCTCAACCTGTGACACTGTTACCGCTGATGATGATACGATTACAGCAGACAGCGATACACCAACAGCAGACACAGGATGTGAGACGAACGGCATTGTAGATTACGGTGCTTGCTTTGGAACCATTGAGCCATGGGGAAATATCCTATGGGCACAGATTATTGCTCTTGGAGAAACAGCAGACGCTATCTTCCAGTGGCAAGATGAACTGGAAGAATTGATTGAAGAGTATTGGGCACAAAATTATCCATGGCCATCAGGTGATAGCGATGAGTACACCGCTGATAGTGTCTGGATCACAGCAGATGGTGACAATGCACTCTACTAAATACTGTAAAGCTAAGGAAATCTCATGTCAAGAACGGCAACAATTAATACCATAAATGAGCTCAATGAACTGTTGAACCTTGTTGATCAAGATGCTACTGTTCTTGCTCGCATTTCAAATGACTCAGAGCTTGCAACAGGCAGCGGTCCTGGCCCAGGTCTCGTTACAACACGTCTCGGCGCAACAGTCAAGAACGTTCGCAAAATTATTGCCGATATTGAAGCAGGAGTGGTTGAAGGCGTCCGTCCTATCATGCAGATTGACGGCACAGTAATTAACAGCAATCCTGGTGTCATTAACTTTATCAATGGTGGCATCACAGTCACAGATACTGGTCTTGGTGGTGTCACTATTGAAGTCACTGACATCGATATTTCATCACAGGTCACAGGGGATTTACCAGTTACTAATCTAGACAGCGGTACCAATGCTGACAATACTACATTCTGGCGTGGTGATGGTTCATGGGCTCTGATTGATTTGACTCATTCAACTGGTACACTTGACGTCGCACGTTTTGATGACGGTACAAACGCTAATAGCTCAACATTCTGGCGAGGCGATGGAACATGGAGTGTTCCAGCGGGATCGGGTGATGTCAGTAAAGTAGGTACGCCTGTTGATGATCAAATTGGTGTATGGACTGGTGATGGTACCATTGAAGGACAAGCAGGACTAACATGGGATGGTAGTGCATTAAATATTGACGGTAATGTCATAGTTACAGGCAGCATTGCAGGTAATTTTGATTCCACGGATATTGTTAGTGCTATTGACAGTGAGCTAGGTAACAGTACCTGGCAATCAGGCAGCGGTAGTGTTCCTGTAGAAGATGACGGAACAGAAATTGTTGCGACTCCAACCGCACTTAACTTTACAGGAGCAGGTGTGACTGTTACTGATGTTTCAGGTGTCGCAACCATTGCTATTTCAGGTGGCGGGGGAGGTAACGATGTTCCTGTAGAAGATGACGGGACAGAGATTGTAGCAGCACCAAGCGCTTTGAATTTTGCAGGCACAGGTGTGACGGTCACTGATGTGGGCGGCGTAGCGACGATTACAATACCTGCTGGTGGTATTACTGGCGACACAATTATCACAGAAATCAATAATACGATTGGTAGTGACTGGCAAGGCGGAAACTCACTCATTGCTGGTAGTACAATTTATGATTGGAATTTTCAAGAAGTCGCGTATATTCCAGCAGAATATGAGATTGACGGTCCTACATTTTCAAACACAGCTACGACTTCATTTAGAGAGTTTGCCTTTTCAAGGACTCCTCTCCCTGAAGGTCAATGGTATTTTGAAGTAGTTCAGTTTGGGCAGGTTATTGATGGTGTTGGTATTGGCGCCGTTCCACAAAATAATAGAATTGAGGCCGCCGATGACACTGCTGGCACTGGATTTGATGAATATGGGTGGTCATGGTGGCGCACAGGGCGCAGATCTATTACCGGCACTGATACAAATAGTGCATTGCCAACATATAGTACCAGTGATCGCTTGCGTATTGCTTATGATACCAGTACAGGTGATGTTTGGGTTGGCGTAAATGGTACGGCACCAGATCCTAGCGGCCCCGCTGATATCAGCAGTGGGTTAACATCGACTGGCGCGCCAGGAACTGCTCCAATGATTGCAGTAAATAACGTGCCACAGGGATCTGGAGCAACACTTTATATCAACAGCGGTTCGTGTGCATACGACCCTCCTGTTGGTTTTGAATACCTTGTCTTGGGCAACCCAGCTTCAGTATTTCCGCTAGAAGACCTAACTGATGTTGATGCCAGTGATGAAACAGAAGGACATGTTCTTAGACGTCAGTCTGATGGAACATTTGCCATGGAATCACTTAATCCCGCTATTGTTGCTGTTTCTTCTAGTCGTTCTCTTGCTTTGACTGATGCTGGCGACATTGTTGAGGTCGACACCAGCGGCGGCGCTGTCACTATTACCATTCCAACAAATGCCAGTGTTGAGTTTCCAGTTGGCACAGTAATTAATCTTACTCTACTCAACACCGACAACACTGCAACCATTACCGCAGATACTGGCGTAACACTTAACGGTGTCTCAACAGGCAGCGGTGATTTTACAGCAGAAGCCTACGCAGGCGTATCACTTTACAAGCGTGGTACAGATGCATGGGTTGTGCAAGGTGCAATAGGCTCAGTTTCATAATGATTAGTGGCGAATACCTACACAGAAAAGGTATTCTTGAACAGTCTAGCTCTATCGGCGCCGTTGGTGCCGCCGGCGTTACGTATACAATTGGTGCCGGTGATCCAACAAATACTATGGCAAACATTACAGATTCAAATTAATCGATATAATATTTTCAGGAAGCTAAATAGTATTAAATAGGACAGGAGATTTCAAGCTATGTCAAGAGAGATTATTGATATTGGTTCGGTAGCCAATGATGGAAATGGCGATCCGTTGCGCGAATGCTGGATCAAAGTAAACAGCATGACTAGCGAGATTTACACCACGCTAGGTGATGGAACAACACTAAGTGGTGCTAATCTAGTAAGCGCAATTGATACTGAAATTGGTAATAGCACTTGGCAAAGTGGTGGTAGTATTCCTGTAGAAGATGACGGAACAGAAATTGTTGCGACTCCAACCGCTCTTAATTTTACTGGCGCTGGTGTTACAGTCACAGACGCAAGTGGAGTAGCAACCATTGATATTCCTTCAGGTGGAACAGTTGATGTGGTATCAAATGTTGCAACAGATACCATCCTAGGACGTACAACAGCAGGATCAGGTGACAGCGAAGAACTAACTGCCGCAGATGTAAGAACACTACTGAATGTAGCTGACGGCGCAGACGTCAGCCCAGTGACAAGTGTTGCAGGAGAGACTGGTGTTATATCAGCAGGTGATCTGCGCACAGCTCTAAACGTAGAAGATGGCTCAACTGCGGATCAGACCGGAGCAGAGATTGTTTCAGCACTTGACACAGAACTAGGTGGTAGCACTTGGCAATCAGGTGGCGGAATTGTTCCTGTAGAGGATGATGGATCACAGATTGTAGCAGCACCAACAGCTCTTAACTTTACAGGAGCAGGCGTGACTGTTACTGATGTCTCAGGTGTTGCGACTATTGACATTACAGGTGGTGGAACAGTTGATGTGGTATCAAATGTCGCAACCGACACCATTCTTGGTAGGACAACTGCCGGATCAGGTGACAGCGAAGAACTAACTGCCGCTCAGGTACGCACTTTATTGAATGTATCTGATGGCGCAGATGTAAGTCCAGTCACCAGCGTAGCAGGAGAGACTGGTGTTATATCAGCAGGTGATCTTCGCACAGCACTAAATGTAGAAGATGGCGCGACAGCAGACCAGACCGGAGCAGAGATTGTTTCAGCACTTGACACAGAACTAGGTAGTAGCACTTGGCAGAGTGGCGGCAGCGCTATTCCGGTTGAAGATGATGGGTCACAGATTGTTGCGGCACCGACCGCACTTAACTTCACAGGAGCAGGAGTAACAGTCACTGATGTTTCAGGTGTTGCAACCATTGCTATTTCAGGTGGTGGAACAGTTGATGTGGTATCAAATGTCGCAACTGACACAATCTTAGGTAGAACAACAGCAGGTAGCGGCGATAGCGAAGAACTAACTGCCGCAGACGTAAGAACACTACTGAATGTAGAGGACGGGGCGACGGCTGATCAGACTGGTGCTGAAATCAAATCAGCATATGAAGCCGAAGCCGATACCAATGCTCTTACTGATGTACGTCGTGATAAGATTGACAATATCACAGTCACTAGCTCAGTCGACCTTGATCAACTATCTACAGATGTTTCAGCGCTTGCCAATGGCATGGTATTCCAAGGCTCATGGGATGCTAGCTCTGGCTCATTCCCAGGCAGCGGATCAGCACAAACAGGTGCGTTTTATGTTGTAAGTGTTGCTGGCACAGTTGATAGTGTTGCATTTGATGTAGACGATAAACTTATTGCAACCACAGACAACGCATCAACGACAACCTTTGCAGCTAACTGGACTCGTACAGACGCAACAGATGCTGTTCAAAGTGTTGCAGGTGAAGTTGGTACAATTTCCGCAGCAGACCTACGCACAGCCCTTAACGTAGAAGATGGCGCAGATGTAAGTCCAGTCACTAGCGTAGCAGGTGAAACTGGTGTTATATCAGCAGGTGATCTGCGCACAGCTCTAAACGTAGAAGATGGCTCAACTGCGGATCAGACCGGAGCAGAGATTGTTTCAGCACTTGACACAGAACTAGGTGGTAGCACTTGGCAGAGTGGTGGTAGTGTTCCTGTAGAAGATGACGGGACAGAGATTGTAGCAGCACCAACAGCGATCAATTTCACTGGTAACGGTGTAACTGTTACTGATAACACTGGAGTTGCAACTGTAGACATCCCAGGCGGAGGACTTCCAGCTTGGTCAGTTCAGACAGCAAACGTTACAGTATCAGCAGGTGATCGGGTATTAGCCAATACAAGCGGTGGTGCGTTCACCGCCACACTTCCATCATCTCCAACGACTGGCGATGAGGTATGGTTTGCAGATATTGGCTCCAACTGGGCCACAAACAACTTGACTGTGGATGGTGACGGCGCAAACGTTGATGGTGCAGCCACATTTACAGCAGACACAAACGAAGGTTCGTTTATTACTATCTTTGATGGAACGAACTGGATTGTAAGATTCGTAGGAGTAGTATAATATGGGTAATTTGAGTGATTTCACCAATGACCTGACAGGAGCAGAAATTGCTTCAAGTCTTAATGAAGAAATACGCACCACTTCTTGGCAAACAAACGGCGTAAAAGCTCGTTATTGGCGTTGGACTTTCAACGAAAACAATAATTGGACCGGGGGCGTTACTATTGCTGAGATTGAAGCATATGTTGTTTCGGCATCAGGAACGAGCATTTTGACCGGTGGAACTGCCAGTGCTGAAAGATCGTCATATGGTGGTTCAACTGCCGGCGCTTTTGATGGTAATAATAGTACTTATTGGGGATCCGATCTCAATCTACAGACAGCAGGAAATGAAACCTGGGTACAATATGATCTAGGTGTAGGAAATGACGCTTGGGTTACCGAATATGCAATGAGAGCTCGTGGTAGTCTTGATGGTGACCAAATGGCTTCTGGTTGGTTTATGTCATATTCACATGATGGAGTAAATTGGATTCGTGTACATGATGTTGCTGGCGAAACAGTTTTTGGTAATGGCCAAAGAAGAACATATACCAATAGCACTGAATCAACCACACCAGTTGATGATCGAACATATGGCTGGGATCCAGATAATCTTCGAACTCCTGATTATTACATATTTGATAACATGGGCGTGGGTAGAGAGTCTGGGTCACCTAACTCAGAGCATTTTGCAGTGTCTAAAACTGTATTGCCTTCTACTGGCATACATTACTATGAAATTCTTCTATCAGCAGGACCTGTTACTGACATGAACGTTGGTCTAATAGACCCTGACAGTCTGGGTGATGCTGACAGCATTGCTGGTGGTTCAGCATTGTTTGATAATGGTATTGCTTGGCGAGCAGATGGTGATGTCTTCCTGAATGGTTCAGATACAACCACTGACTGGAACACAATGGCTGTTGATGATGTGTTGCGTTTTGCGTGGGATGCAGATAATGACCGCCTTTATTGGGGGCAATCAGGAAGTGCAACCAAGGATATTATAATTCCAGGTACAGTGAATACTGATTATATTGAATTTACCGGACTAAGCGGCCCACCACATATTGCTATCAATCTACGTAATGATAATCAACGTGCTGAACTGCGTACTAAAACATCAGAAATTTCTGGAGCAATTCCTGCACCAGCTCAGATTCTTGAGGCTGCTGAAGGCACACCAACAAACAATGAAATTGTTGCTGCTATTAATTCTGAAATTGGCAATGATGATTGGCAATTAGGGGGCACTGCCGAAAAGATACGATCAGCGCTCACAGAGCTCAATTTGGATATTGATGACACATATCTTCCCACAGAATATACAATTGATGGAAGCAATCCTCGCATTGTAACCAATACTGGTGGATCAACTTACGCTAACCTGTTTGCAGTTGCAACAGATCCAATTCCATCAACCGGAAAATGGTATTGGGAAATCAACACCATTGCTAGTCTAAACAACGCAAGATTTGGTATCACAGGTTCTGGTCAACGTTCAGATGCAACAGACAACACTTCTGGTACTGAATTTGCTGAAACACATGGTATTGGTGTTAGTGAAAGTAACCAACTAATCGTCGATGGTACTGTGAATATTGGTGACGGTGCTGGTGCCTTTAGTGCTGCCGGTGGTGATATTATTTGTTTTGCTTATGATGCTGATTCTGGCGAGCTTTGGGGTGATGTCAATGCCGCGCCCAATACTGCCGGCTCAGCGCTGGCAACAAAAACCAATTGGCCCGGAGACATTCATATCGCAATGAACCTAAGAGAAGATGGTTGTAGTGCAGAGATACTTGCAAATGCAAGTGAACTAAACTATACGGTACCAGCCGGATTCACAGCTTTGGGCGAAGCCAAGCCTATTGTCGAAAGTCTAGCTGATATTGGTGATGTTGATAATAGTATATCTCCAACTGATGGTCAAGCTCTTACTTGGGATAACTCAGCCGGCCTATGGGTTGCAACAACCGTTGGTGGAGGCGGAACAGTTGATGTAGTGTCAAATGTTGCCACTAATACAATCCTAGGCAGAACAACTGCCGGATCAGGTGACAGCGAAGAACTCACACCTGCACAGGCTCGTGATTTGCTCAACGTAGATGAAACTGGTATTGTCCCTATTACTACTCTTGGAGTTCTTGATACAGTTGATCTTGCATTAACTGATGCAGGCAGAATATTTGAAGTTGATGAAGCCAGCTCTTCGTATACAATTATTCGTGTTCCAGATGACGCAACATTGAACCTACCAATTGGATTTACGTTTACTGTTGTGAAATTAACAGACTCTACCGTTAGCTACAACCCTGAAGTTGCTGCATTGAATGCCAGTGTATCAATTAATGGATCTGCAGGCGGAAGTGCAAATGTGTTTGGTGCTGCATATAGTGCTATCACAGTCTATAAGAGTGCTGCAAATTCCTGGATTGCATTCGGATCAATAGCATAATGACCGCTTTTTTAGTTAGCACTGCCTCGGTAACCAGCAAGATAAGGTACAAGAAAGCACCTGGAAGTAGTTATTTAATTACTGAACTTTTGGTGCCAAAAGCACCAGGGTGTCAAGATATCTATGAACCTGCAATAGGAAAGCAGTGTCCATTTGGCGCTGCTTTCTATATAACCGAAACACCAGAATCACCTTATTTGATAGGCACAGGTGCAACGAGAGAAGACACACTTATTGACACAGAAATATTAACCATAACTGATAGCAATGGAGATGTTATTGCACGAGCCAGTTTTCAAGGAATGCTGATAGAAGGTATTCGAATTGATTGGATACAACCACCGCCTGAAAACTATTACATGCGAATAGTTTTTATCACAGGAGCCGACGCAGAATTTAATACCGAAACAGCACTTGATGATTACAGAGGCCTAGTCTTCCAAGAAAGCTAAATACAACAAATGGAGTGATGACTATGCCGATAGTAAGCAGAACGCAATTTCAAACAAATACAGATACCCTATACCCAGACAACACCACCGGAGAAATTTCACCAGCTGATCTTCGCGCACAAATGGATAACATTGCTGACTCAGCAGTGTTTCGTGGCATTGGTTTTGCTGCGGCACCAACTGCAAATGACGACAGCAGTGGTAACAATGGCAACGGTGAATTTAACATTGGTGATATTTGGGTTGACGAAACAAACGATAACGCCTATGTGTGTTTGGATGACACAGATCTCGCCGCAGTATGGGCATTGATTGGTGGTGGTCTTGTTATTACATCACAAATCGGTAACGCAACCGCAGGGCAGCTTGCCACCTGGGGAAGTGCCACAGAAATACGTGGTGATGATGAACTGACATGGAATGGCAATACTCGTCTTGCTATTGCAACAGATGCCCCTGTTTTTGAGCTACGAGATAATGACGCCGCAGCTGATAACCAGCGTTGGTTAACTTGGGTAGATTCTTCCAATCTCAAAGTACAGGCATTCACTGATGCTGGCGTTGGTGGTGATGATTACATCCAGCTTACACGAACCGGTAATGTCGTTGATAGCCTAGATTTCCTCACAGGAGGGTCTGTTGGAACTAGCTTGAGCGCAAATGGTCTTGATTTTACAGGTGCAGCTAGCACGATTCAGACGACAGATTCTGAAACACTATCATTTGGCACCAACGGCGTTGACCGCCTTACCTTTGGTGCAAACACATACGTATCACAGTTTTCTGGTCTCGCTGCAAACCTAGTTGGTGTACAGGTTGGTGATTCAAGTCTTACAACTGGTAACGCAGAACTACATCTTGGAGTTGGTAGAACAGGAGATGGTGTATCACGTATCGAGTTGGTTGGTGATACTACATATTCAACTTATGGATTGCGTCTCCAACGTGCCGCAGGCGAAAATGCAGTCAGTGTTCTCAATCACCGCGGCACAGGGAACCTACTACTGCAAACTGTTGATGCAGGAAGCCTTGTCCTCGGCACAGCAAACACACCAGCCGTAACGATTGATGGAGCAACACAAGTTGTCACGATTGCAGAAACACTAGATGTATCGAATAATATTACTGTTGGTGGGACTGTTGACGGCAGAGATTTGGCAACAGATGGAACAAAACTTGATACACTCAATAAATATCTTCCAATTGAATCTGATGCATCTGCGGCATATGTTCCCTCTGCGACAGATGCAGGCAAATGGAAGAGAATGACATCCGGATCGG
>Ga0209953_1000408_pt1 | contig 15606 bp, 40 predicted proteins | sample SalPonred_H2O_MG_FD_185713 | JGI IMG/M metagenome (GOLD analysis project Ga0209953, IMG submission 185713) | Salt pond water microbial communities from South San Francisco under conditions of wetland restoration - Salt Pond MetaG... | ecosystem: Environmental > Aquatic > Non-marine Saline and... | reverse complement strand
TCCAATCGAATACACCATACAGATGAATGCTAAGATGATTGGATACCATTTGTTTAAAAATTGTTTCATAAAGTTTAATTTTAGTTTAATAATTTATATTGTTATATGTGGTCCTAATTTAGTTTTTAGGTTTTTCATGTGTTTACATGGTGTATATTTTCTGAATGACCGAGCGGTACATTCACAGTCTGATATTTTATTATCTTGAACGATAACTTTATACTTTGGTAGTTTACCTGTTTTCTTATTTCTACTACCCATTTCTAAATAAACATACTTACTCATCTTTTATCTTTTTATATCTTACTATACAAATATACAAAATTAAATTGAGACTACCAAATAAAAATGAATTTATTTTAAGAAAACTTGCACTGCTAAAATACAAACACATAATAATAGTTGTATTCCTATTTTTAAAGTTATGGGTTGGTTAAATATTAAATTAGTAAGAGTTGCATAAACTATGATTCCCAAAATAAACCCTATAAATCTATTTGCCCACAAAGAGCCACCTAACGCATTTACTCCATATTTAGCTGAAGTGATAAAGAACCAAGTTGATGGTATTGCAATTAAATACCAACCCCACCAATCAGGTCCAAGCTTTGGATATTTGAATTGCATGTTAAATTGTAACCATGCAATGGTTTGTCCTACTAATCCAAGTAAGGAACCTATACCTAATAACTTCCAATCAATATTATTCATTTGGCATGGGGATTCTAACACTTGGAACTTCTATCTTTGCGGTATTCATAAATTCTTGATATAGTTCATACGATTCTTGGTGCATATTACATGCTACCTTTTGCGATTCATCAATATGCACAGAGTAGACGGGTACCGCCTGTGCGTTCAATTGATTATCAGTAATATCGGTATACTCTCTATGAGTAATTTCGAAGTTATCAAATTCTTCAGGTAACGAATTTAAAAATGTTTTGTAATCTTTTATTGTCATATCAGAACCATTTAGCGAACGGACTCATCATCAGTTCACGTTGTTGTTGTTTTTCTATTTTTAATTGTTTTTCTTCTTCGGTATCGTGTCTTAACCAAAGACCATCCCATTCAATTGAATTGAGGTATTCTTTCCAATTACGATTATACACCACATTAAAAAGATGTGATTGTACTTGTTGAGGTGTTTTGTAATTCTTTGAATAAATATCCGCTTCTAATTCATCTATATCTTCGTAATCCATTATATTGGTTTAAAATTTACATAAAACAAATATACGAATATTTATTCGATAATCAAAATATAAAATGTTAAAGTTTTATATTAAATTTTGTTTTGGGGGATTTGGTGGTGTAGATGATACTATATTTGGGTTAGATTTTCCCCATGATTGTCCAAAAAATTCATAATTTTTTCTAACGTATTCATCCGTACCATCTGCCTCAATAGCATCTTCTTCGGTTGGATAAATAGCATCAACAGGGCATTCAGGCAAACAAGCACCACAGTCAATACATTCAGCTGGGTTGATGTATAACATCTTACCTTTCTTATCTTCTTCAGACATCCCCTCTACTTCCTGTCCTCTACCATCAATATCAATAGGACCATGAATACAATCCACAGGACAAACATGAACACAGGCGGTATCACATGTACTTACACAAGGACTTCCAATTATATAACTCATAATTTACCCATATCAGTTAATTGTTGTTTTAATAAATCTCTACGTTGTATTATCTTTTCCATTAAATTTACATACGAAGTTCCTACTCGATTTGCCTCTTGTAGTTTTAAAAAAGTTTCAACTTGAGCATTTAACTCGTGATAATCTTCTAACATACGAGGCACATTTATTTTTTCTTCTTTACTCATTAATTGATACTTTAGTTTCTTCTATATAAATATCTAAATGTTCTTTTATTATTGCACATAATTCGTATTCCTCTACACCCTCATTATACTCCAATAATCTCTCTACCCATTCCTTTCCATATGCATCTACTAAAAATGGAATGTAAACATCATCACCATGTTTTAGATATAGTTTGATATAAGATTGAGTAATATCATATAAATCTAATTTAGTGGGCGCGCCAAAGATTTCAGTATATTCTTCTAATGTTAAAGTCATTACTCCACTACGAGTTAAATCTATCTTGAACATTTCTTTTTCCATTTCTCGTAATCGTTTAAAGTAATCATCTTTACCTCTACCATCGGAACTGAATAAGTTTTCATCTTCTTCCATTATAATATCGTTTTTGGTGCTGGTGTTTTCATTGGGTGCTTAATATCTATTAAATCCCATAATTTTTTATATAAAGGATATATCTCATTGGTGGTATAATGATTATAAGTTGGCCAATGGAAAAATCCACAAGAGGTATTAATCCATTTATCTAAATTAGATACATTATCAATTAATTCTTTTTTGTGATATATTTGTATAGCGTTTGGATTTTTTAGTCCAGATTGAAATTTTATCTTTACATTTCTATCTTTTAGAAATTTATAAAATAGGTATTGTTCCATATATTGATTCAATGTATCATCATTTTTATGTAATATTGGTTTTACAAATTCATGCAATTCTTCAATAACAGGTGTTATGATATCAATATTGCCAACATACATATATGAGTTATTTGGTATGATTTTAAAATCCCAAGTTTCATCATTCTCTTCGTTCTTATGATATCTTATATAATTCCTAACATAGTTATGGAATAGATATTCTAATTCTCTATATGGTGTATGATTTACACCAAAATTTAACTCAAAAAATCCATATACAATTGAAGCATCCTTTTGTTCCGGTTGTTTAGTTAATATAGTATCGAAATCAATATGAACAAATTTACCAGTCTCATATTTCATTGATATTAGTTTTGCAAATCCCCAATTTGGTGAATCAAAATTTTCTAATTCATCTAATACAATTATCTCATTAATTGGTATTTTGTGTTTAATGAAAAACTCTTTACTAACCGAATCACAATATAATTTAGTATGGTGATATTGATTAGCTGCACTTACTGATATCATTGCCATATCAATGAAATTATTTCCCCATCCTTTTGAAGAATGTGAATCTTCATCCATCTTTACCCAAGTATAAATTACATTCATATTATATTGTTAATAACTTTTTTTAATATTTTTTTAAATCTTGTATAGTTATAGACACTCCAGACAACTTAACAAGAAAAAGATTACAAAAAAGATTTATAACCCTTCACTTAATAGTATAGACACTAAGGAGTTTGTCGTTTTTGAATTTGGTACATTTTAATAAACTGAATTACAATCAGAGTTCCATTAAGGAATATTATTGAATTACTATTAATCGAATACCCATAGTATAACCAAAGTACTGCTCCAATAGTATTCAGAATTCTAAGTTTCAATCCTTCGAATAAAAAAGAAACTATAATAAATAGAGTTGCAACCCAACCCAAGATTTCTATATTACTCATCTCCATAGTAGACCATTTATAATGGTTACAAAGGCGAGTATTTCAATCCACCATATTTTATTTTCAACTTGTTTCAGAACTAACAACAATGTAGTTCCTCCACCAAATACGATTAAAGGGAACACAATATCATATTGTACCCATAATCCAAATAATGCCCCAGCGATACCTAAGAATGCTCCTACGTAGTGTACAATGTTGGTATGTGCTCCTTTAGATAAGAAGTTAGTTGCAGCTCCTACAAAACATAACCCACTACCTGATATGAAGAAGAGCCAATCTCCTTGGAATAACATTGGAATCCCAATACCCCAAGTAAAGAGAGTGAATAAATAACTTATTGAATTTGGTAATTCGTAATAAGATTGTGAAATTGATGGTAGCGTTTTTTTACAATACGCATATAAAAATACGATATAGGTAATAAAAACTAATCCTTGTACTAATGTTGTTATCATAATGTTTAATTTATTTTACCATTTATCTAATGGAAACTTTGATTGTGGTGATAATGCTTTTGCTGATATATTACACCCACATCTTTTTTAATTCTTTTGTTTTGGTATCGATATCTAAAATACCGATTCTATCTTTTACAAAATTTTCCCACCCTGATAGGATTTCATTTAACTGTGATATTTTATGTAATATAAAGATACTAAATATTTTTAATATATACAAATAAAATATAAACTAATTTTTAATCTACATAAAACTCAGGTCTTTGTATTAATAAATTATAGTAGTATAGTTCAGTTTCAAATTGCTTCTCTAATTCAGAAAAATATAATGGAAACTCATTAGAAAATATCAATGATACCATTTTTTTAAAATCATATGAGGAATTTTCAAATTTTTCACTAAAATTATTTACATCATATCTGTTTAAAATATTTGCTAGATTAGATTCACCAATATTAATAATTTTTACTTTTTTATTATTTAATATATTAGATGAAATGAGTTGATGGTATATATACATGTATAACGTGTTATGTGGACTATATATACCTTTACACTCACTTATGTTTTTTTTAATAGAATGTCTAATTAATGATTTTACAACATACTCTCTTGAATTATGTACCATAGGAGATATATTTGTAAAATACTCAATAAAATTTTTCGGTGATTTAGTTATTTCATTAAAACACTCATCTACATGTTCATCACAAACATGTTCATCATCTTTTATAATATTCATTATCGTTTTTATATGAGATGGAGTCCATTTTTCTGTAAAATAATGACTCACATAATCTTGATACCATCCTGAATAGAATCTGCTTATTGGGTGTTTTATCAAAAATAATAAATCTTTTTTGTTTTTATGTGTTATACAATCTTCCCAATCTTTTTTTAAATTTTCAAGATGTGTTTTATTAATATCAGTATAATACCCGTCTGGCATTCCAAAATTTTGAAATTCAAATGTATGATTATCTACTACCAACCATGGTAATTGAACAAATTCATTATTTTTATTTATATCCAACTTTGCCCAAGCAGCATTAAAATAACTACTAGCTATCTTTTGCCTAGTAAATACTAAAAATTTAGAACTTGGAAATACTTGTAGTGGGAATCCTGTTGACATAATTTTTACCTTAATATATTTAGATATAAGTATATGACAATTACTTATAATATATACATTATATCAATCGTATATTAAAAGCAAAGGAAATTCTTGAGAAATCGGATAGATTGGGAGTTACACTATGCAATGTGGATGAGTTAAATATTATTAAACTCCCATTTTCTGGTTGATAATCATATGTATTTGTTGGGTTTTGGTGTGAGTGTATTACAAGATTACCACCATCTTTATTTGTTTTTAAATAAAAAACAGCTGATATGAATTCGCTATCATAATATATGGGATTTGAACTTGGGTGATTGTGAATTTTATTATAATCGTTCTTATTACATATACTAATCCACCCATCCATTATTTTAGATTTTTTATCAAATATACTTTGTATGGATTTATCTAATGTTAGTTTAAGTTGACTAAATAATGGATTATCAATTAACCAACCTCCACCCTGTAATCCACCTGAATCATTACCATAATGTAAATCCAAATTATTGATATTAGTTTCTATATAATTAACCATATTAGTGGTATCTATATGTGTATCTATGTTATAGATGTTTATGGGAAATAGTGAATCTTTATTAATTTCCATATAATTCTTTTATTTTATCAATTAACAACTTAGACCATGCTACGTGAGAATCGGATAACCAATGATTACCCCTAGCTCGAACTCTACCCTCAGATTCATTAAATTCATCGAAGTTTATATCAATACAATTATTTGTATAATTAGATAATGTAAATTCAGTAGGTATAGTTTGTGTAATTAAATGTGGGATTTTTTTATCTTTAAGATACAAAGATATATACCTATATAGATTTTCTTGCTTATTAAGAGTAACATATCTACCAAAAAGATAATCTTTGTGAAAATCTATAAACTCTTTAAATCCACGTTCATCTATATTTGCTTGTTCATATAGATGTTCGGTTGTATATGATAAATCTAAATCAAATAATCTCTCATAATATTGAAATGTTAATCTAGCTTGACCTGATAAATTTACTAATACCAAATCAATATCAGAATTATCTTCTAAATGATTTATAGTAGAAAATATAATTCGTTCATTGGATGCACCACTTACTCCCAAGTTAATACACTCACTATTAAAGTGGTTGGATATTAGTGTGGAAAAATTATTTTGGATTCGATATTCTCTTACTTGTTTACCTAAATCGCTATCATCATACTCTTTTCTTAGGTAATCAAATATTCCAATTTCTTCTTCAAGATTTACCCCAACGGTATTCGAACAACCAACAGATAGTATTTTTTTGAATTCCATTGATATTACATTATTTTCTTCGTGGAGATTGTGGTTCTTGTATAACTTCTCTCCATTGGTTTCTAACTTCTTTACTATCAGTACCACGATATACTTGGCCTGTTTCTAAATCTTGTAATATCCATTTACCTGGACATTTGGTATATACCAATAACTCATGGGCTTCTTCTAACTCATCGGCAGTTTCACCATTGATTAATTTTCTCGTTGGTATTGGTTCTTCCATATTATCAACAGATGATTCCACTATAAGATAATTTAAATTGGTTTCTGTATTTACTACCTCACCACTATCAATTAACTTTTGAGTTTTCTTACTATTGATTTTACCCATTTCTTGAATGGTCTTTTCCATGTAAACTACTTTACTCATTTCGTTCGTTCCAATAAATTAATTCACTAACTAAGTTATCATCATCTTCAGATATCTTACCCACCCATTCAGATGCAAGATGTCCTACGTGAGAATAAATATCAACACTTGGTTTATTGTTTATCATTGGATATACTTCCAACTCATCGGTGATATATGCATTGACTGATTCTAATGGATATAAGATTTCTCCTTTCATAATTATTATTATTTACTTTGTAAAGATACGAAATTAAATTGATATATCCAAATATTTTTTAATATAAAAACCCACCAAGTAGAGACCAGGCTTCTTGGTGGGCGGTTCGGACGAACTCTTAGGATAGGAGAGAAAGAATTGGCCTCCTTTTGTATGTTGAGGTAAAACCCCTTAAACCTCAACTTAATATTGTGGGGATGTATGAAGGTCGTAATCATCTTATACCAGCCTCAACCGAGGTCATCCCCAATACCATTATAATGCCCGAGTATCTTTCATCACCTATAAGGACTTATTTATTGGTAGGTTATTTTAATGGCCGTAGAACTCGTGGTTCTACCTATACCACCTCAACGATTTTCAGTGCACCTCGCTTTCGGTATGTGGAGTTCGTACCGCTAAGTACCCCTCTGCCAGCTTTTTACGTTAATGCTAATACTATGGAGCTAATCATGATAACCCATAGGATGAATAACGTTAATACTTTTAGTTTCATTTCATTATTATTTGAGCGGAGGGTTGGAACTGCCCCAACTTCTTTGTACTGGATGTACAACGAGTTTCTCTTAACTCTTCCCCCGCAGGTAAAGTTATTCTTTCCTATGTACTATTAGTGTACTCGTTAGAGTGTACATCATAATTGAATAACTTTGAGCGAGTGGATGGAACCGCCCCACCTTCTCTGTACTGGAAGTACAGCGTGTTTCTCTTAACACCTCACTCGCAATTGTTTTTCTTTTACTATGTAAAGATACGAATATTTTTTCTTATATCCAAATCTTTTTTAAATTATTTTTTACTTTCTTTTCCAATGATATATCCAATGTATGCTGAGGTTGGTATTCCTAATAGGATAAATGATATTAATGGGTATTTCATTATTTGTAACAGTACCCAAAAGAATAACCTAATTGTTGGTATCAATAATATACCACCAACGATTAAAACAACAACTAACCCTAATCCAATTTTAAATGTGTCTTTCATATCTTTCAATCTTACAAGTCTAATATACGAAGATTTTTCCGTTATACAAAATTTAAAATGTTAAAGTTTTGTTAAAGTTTAATTATATATTACACCATCACCACTTCCCTTTGACGTAAACGAAGTTCTACTATCAAGGAATATTTGATTATCCTTATTAAACATTCTATTAATTGCTCTTTGAAAATTGGTTTCATTATTTGAATCGTTATAATGTAATCCATATACATTAAAGTATTCACCACTACCAACCGGTCCTTTGCAATTTTGATGTTGACCAGACATTATTTCACCACCCATACACAAATGGTCTAATCCAAGGATATCATGACCAAATTCATGCCACATTACTTTTATCTTATCTTCTTTGGATAATCCTTTCCAATAATCGGTGTTTAGTTTAATATATACAACACTTGGTTGATTATATGCAATTGAGGCAGCCATGAAACTTTCATCAGTTACCCATTCAAAAAAACTATCTTGTATATTAACATGTGATAAATCAACACCCCATCGCTTTGCATCTTTGATAAATGCCGATAGATATGTTTTTAAAGCATCTTCTGTTATCTGACTATATACCTCATCTTCTTCCATTTTTCTTTTTGTAAAAACGGGAGTAATTGATAAATTTGAAGTTATCGTTAAAGTGATTGGATTATCGTATATAACTTTATCATTTACTTTCCAATGAGAAAATTTATAATTTATATATCCAACCGATTCTGGACTTGCAATTAATAAAGTTGAGGTACCTTCTTCAAAAATTCCTTCTTGACCGATAACGGAACCTCCTTCAGTATTATTAATATTAAGATTATATGTATTTAATAATTCTTCTTTTGCACAAGAAATAAAAATAAGGGTTATTAGTAGGTAATAGAATTTTTTCATACTTTATTAATGTTTAAATTTTACTATACTAATATACGAAATTAAATTTACATATCCAAATATTTTTCCTATTTTTTTACCAAAATCCTTCTTCATCTACTTCTTTATTAAATCCTTCTTCTTTTCCTCTTTCCCATTTATCCTTATAATGGGTGTTGTTATCTCCGATTACATAAGATACCTCTTTTAACCACCCCTCCCAAAGACCATTGGTGATTCGATTCTTTATCGTTCCCCAATCAGATATCGATTCTAGGTATTTAAAATCTCTTAGGATTTGTTCAGCACGTTGTTCGTTCCTATCTCCCTCATCGGTGATGATTATCTTATAATGTTTACCTTCAAAACTATATTTTATCATATACTAAATTTCGTGTCGTTTTTTAAAGATTTTTTTAAAGTCGAAAAAATAAGATTTTCCCCACTTCTCTCTATTGATAGTTATTACATCATACCCAATGAGAACTTAGCCTCTTCACTCATCATCTCAGGCGTAAATGGTGGGTCAAACGTTAATTCCAAATTAACACTCTCAACTCCTTCGGTTTGTAGTACTGCTTGTTCTACTTCCATCGGTAGAGTTTCTGCTACGGGACAGTTCGGTGAGGTCAATGTCATAGTAACATCAACGTGGTTCTCTTTAATAGTGATATTGTATATCAAACCCAATTCCCATATATCCACAGGAATTTCAGGATCATATACTTTTTTCAAATTAGTAATTATATCTTTTCTCATAGTTGTATCTTAAAAAGGTAAATCATCTACCTCTCGTTGTTTTCTTTCAGCTCGTACCAAGTTGGTTAATATTTGTAATGCCATCTTTCCACTACTATCATACCAACCTTTGAACCCATAACTCTTCAAACAATTAACTGCCGTAGTTCTTACTTCGTTCGAATACTCAATAGGGGAGTTGATAATATCCACCAACCAATCAAATTGAGTTTGGGTGAGTTTCCATTCTTTATTCATCTTTATCTTTATAAGCGTGATATACCAAATACATAGCAAGAGGCCATAAGGTTATATTCCATAGGGAGTGTTTGATACCAAATCCTTCTTTCCTTTCGGAATAGTTCTTTAGTATCCAATCCAATATGATAGTATAAATTAGACCTACAAGGAGGTATATTGAAATAATTTGTATCATTTGTTAAGTAATATTTTAGTTCGAATTTTATTTAACATCTTTTTACCCACATTAGTATATTCACCTTGGAAGATAATGAGTTTAACCAACTCACGTTCCGTTGCGGTTAAAATGTTAGAAAAGTTCGTATGAAGAAGAACATCGTTAAGAAATTCTTTTTGTTTATCCGTTAGTGGATAAGTTGGTATATGATTTTGGTAAGATAAACTCATAGTATAACTTTGTTGGTACGTAACTTAAAAATGAAATTAGCTCACATAAAGAGAGAGTAGTTTCTTAATCTTTTCCTTATCATCGGAGGAATATGAATTAGTACTCAGAATGTAATCAAAGTATTGAAGTACTCTTTGTAGATTATACTCCCCTATATGAGAGTTCCCCTTAGTATAGTACTTATATAACTTATCGTACATTAACTGTATGTAATCCCTCTGAGGGGTATTGAGTTTTATCTTGTTCATATAGTATGTGTAGTAGGGAGGAATCCGTACCGAAATTCTTTAGTTCGAGGTTTGTACTTCTTTTTTATTTAATTTAGGATTGGGTTTCTCACATCGACCACACGTTTCTCTATATGCTGCGTTGAGTGCACCACACCCACACTTCCAGACATTATCTATTAAATAGCCGCTTTCGTATTTCATATCTTATTCAAATATCCAAACAAACATACTATACCAAAAGAGGAAGGAGAAAAAGAGTATTCCTGCCCATACAATAATACGAAGAGAATCATCATGTGAAGAACGATGATAGTACTCATCCCATAACTCTTCTTTTTTCTTTTGTAACTTATTCATACTATTAAATATACAATTATTTTTTCTAATATCCAAAAATATTTGAATAAAAATCTTAGTTATCGTTTAATTTATCTACACACGTATTACATATACCGAATCCTGCTTCTACTCTACCTCCACTTGGGTAAGAGAACTCTTTACCACGTACTGAGGGAATACCCAATATGAGTAATTGTGTTTCTAATTCACTTTCTTGTTCACTCATCTTATCCAAACTTCATTAACGCAAGGATACCATATAGGATAGCAAAGATGATTAAGGAGTTGATTGCCCATCTTTGTAATTGTTTCTCTTGTTCGTTTAATTTTTTCATAATTTTAAAATAAAGGTTATCAACCTCGTACTAAGTACATGTAATCATTTCTATTTTACTTCACTTACCCAGAATCTCTTATTGTGATACCATCACATACCCTTGGGGGTATGGTAGGGTGTCTTTACCTCCTGGTGAAAAAACCAGGCTCCGCATGAAAACGTACCCGAGCCCCCCTCACCACATCAACTTTTTTCTCAGTTACACGAAACCTCGGTAGGGTCCCCCCTTCCACCTCAACCACTCACTAGCGTTCGTGGGGAGATACTGATGTATCTCTTTCCACCATCATCCTCATTAGGGAGAATGCATCTAACACTACTACTTCCTTCAGTTGTTTCTTCACATACTTCTCCTTACTCTTTATCAACCTTTCACTTTCAAACTTTTCTATTTGTTTGTGTGCGTGTTCTAATGTAAGGTATCTTCTTCCTTCGAAATCTTTTCTTATTGCTGGGGTAGATATAATAGTAACCATTTCCTTATATTGTTCTGTGGGTGTTAGTTCTATTATACAATTTCTATGCTTGTATTGTATCTTGTTTTGTTCCATAGTGTATATACTATATATGTGAGCTGATTAGTTATTTGTTTCATTTGTACCACCGATTAGTTCCACGAACCTCAACGCAGTTTCTCTATTTTTAAACTTGTGTGTAGTAATTACTTCAGTACTACCCGCCTCTTTATAAGAGACGGTGTTATCATGCCATATTATTGCTTCCATATTACTATAAGTTATATGATGAGGTTTCCATCTGACCTTTTGAGTTCTTACCTTGAACAATCATTGTCATAATTGGGTCTAAGTTTATTTCTTCTCTTAGTACCAAATCTAAGTTGTTATCTTCTAATAATGTCCAAAACTTCTCAGACCAGTATTGTAATCTCTTACCGAATATTTTGTACTCTTGCTTGTAATCCCATTGTTTTCTCAAATCCCAATTAGGGTTGATACTCTCGTTGAGTTCTCTATGAGCCATCTTACATACATCGATACCTTTACCAACCTCAACAGAGGCCATTTTGAAGTTTCCTTCTTTAATGTATCTTTTACTATTCTCTAAAATGTTGTTTAAGTTTTTCATACCTTACTTGTTAAATTCGTTAGTGATTTCTTTAGTTACTCCACTTGGGGTTACGATAGTAGCATATACTACACCACTCTTGAGGGAACCGATGATGTTTCTGAGTTGTCCCACATCTTTGATTGTTCTACTCATTACTTGGTTGTCCATCCATCTTACTAATAACTTGTACATAATATATCTTTTAAAGGTTTAATACACTTACTGCATCTCTTACTATATCTTTTGGTACTTCTTCAAATCCAACCCCATCACCACCAACAGTACCTGTTAGTAATCCTAATACCATGTTCAGAGTGTATGGTTCTATTGTTTGTAGTTTTCTCACATCCTCAATAGATAGGTTCATCCACCAATCTATATCGATATCATCTAATTCAATACCACTTTTACCAGGCAATCCATTCTTTAGTTGTGGGTAAACAAGCTTTTCTTCTACATCAATCAAAGCACCTACGCTATTCAATTCTACTAAGTTCATATGTTTTATCTTTTAAAGGTTAAGTAATGCTAGAGTCATATCTCAATCACATTACATAGTAAATATACAACATATTTTTGGTATTACCAAATTGGAAATGTTAAAGTTTTGTTAAAGTTTCATCTTGATTTGGTTCAATATCATTTCCTTTTCCATCATTGATTTATTCTTCAACATATATACCATTAGATTCATAGCAGCATCTAGTGTATCTCCTAACTTACCAAACCCAACATTACACTCTTGACACAACCAACCTCGGAAAGCATCACTTGTGTGACCGTGGTCTAAGTGTAATCTTCTATCAGTTCTACCACAACACTCACATCTGTTATCTTTTGGAGTTGGGTGTAATTTCTTTAAATTCCTTACAACAGTACTATTTTTGTTACTACACTTTCTACATGTTCTACTGTTCAGTACTAATTTCTCTTGCATCTCACCCGAAGCAGTACCACGAGATACCCAAGTAAACTCAGAAGATTCTCTCTTCTTATTACATTGTTTACACTTTACTTTTTTTACAGGATAATTCATAACTCTCAATCTTACATAGTAAATATACGATATATTTTTGGTATATCCAAATCCAATATGTTAAAGTTTTGTTAAAGTTTTGAATCCTCGTACTCTTGTATAGTGCCTTTAAATACACTATCCATATAATCATCACCGAACATCAGTTTGAAGTATTCTTCTTTGGTGATAAATCTACTCTTGTTTCTTGGGTCTGAATATAACTTACTCATATCTTATTTATTTTCAACCTCAACCAATTCCTTATATAACTCACTATCAGCCCCATAAGCCATATACTCATCGAACTTGTTGATTTCATCAATAATCCTTCTAACCTTACCTCTAACGAATATCGGTTCTCCAGCTTCCACAGTGAATTTTTCCATCTCTATGGCTGAACTGATTAACTTTCCTATTATTTCATCATAATTTCTCATATCTTTTAAGGTTTAATGTTTAACTCTCTCACTCAATTACAGTACTAACATACGAATAATATTTGACATATACAAGCTTTACCTCAACTTTTTTTACAAAATATTTAGTAAATTTAAACTCTCACCAAAATCCACACCTGCAATCACATTCTCCGATTTTGGTTTTGTGGGATAAGGTGTAAGGATTATTACTCCGTGGTACTCATTGTAGTTCTCCACTAAGTTATTACAATGCTCTTCAGCTAATTCTAAATCAGTATAGATATAGTGATTAACTGGAACACCTTTTGAATTTACAATTTGACAAATCATATATTATTAGTTTAAATTATTTACCTCGTTCAATCTTATTATATAAAGCGTTTACCTCATCTAACGTATCTATATTCAATCGTCTCATCACACCCAAGGTTCTGTTTGAAACTTCTAATTCACTTAATTTAATATTTACATTGTTCATAATCTCAGCTTTTAAAGGTTTAACTCTCAATCTCATTACATAGTAAATATACAACATTTCTGTGGGTTCTCCAAATCTCAAATGTTAAAGTTTTGTTAAAGTTTTAGAGTCGGTAATCGGTGTATAAGAAGTGTATGAACCTCCTACTTCATCTGTATGTACTACCTCAACGCAATACCCTAAACCATCTACCCAAACTTTTTCGGTACTTCTCTTATGTATCATCATATTCTATATCTTAATTTATCCACAAGTTATATACATAATCATAAGGTTTATTCAATCTAACAGCCGCAGCCTGAAACAACCTTTCTCTAACTAAACTATCAGCCACACCAATATACTCATAAACATTCTTACTATACAACAGTGTATTTAACATCCCATCAAAGGTAGCCTTCTCATTCAGTTCAACTCCCAACTCATCGGTTGGGTATTCGTTCATGTAGTATTCTTTTATATTCATCATATCTCTCATTTGATTACATAGTAAATATACAACATTTTTGTGGGTTCTCCAAATCTCAAATGTTAAAGTTTTGTTAAAATTTGAATTAGTTAATATAATGGTTATTCAGGTAGTTGAGGTTTAACCCCCAACGTACCCAAACCCATCAGCAATCTACGAATGAACCTCGTGTTCTCTTACACTCACATACCAAGGTTGTAACATTTCTTGGATTTCTTCTTCTGAATAGGGTTCCTCACCTTCTTCTACCTCACGTAGTTCTAATTCGAACTCTACCATAAGTTGTTCTGCATACTTCTCTGCTTTCTCTTTTGAGAAGAAGAACTTACTTTCTTGAATACCTTCATATTCCATTCCAATACCACCTTCGTACATCTTTAACATTTTCGGTAACACTAATACTTCTTTTTTCATCTTGTTTAATTTTAATTGTTATTAATTCATTAAGTAGAACCTCATCATCCTACATAGTAAAGATACGAATAAATTGTATGTGGGGAAAATCATTATTTGAAGTTACCCCCACACTATAACTCTACTAACCTCAACAACCATTCATTCAACTCCTTCCAGTGCTCTCTGTATCTCAACTCTCAACTAGCCCACCCACAACCACCCTAAAGATACAACAAATAATCGAGGTTGCCAAATTTCTTTTGAATTTTAACAAAACTTTAACATTTACTTACAATTCGTTTTATCGCACATGTGGTGAACTCAACAAAGTGTAAGTGAAAAGGGGGTTTTGGGTTTAAATATGTAAGTAGGGGTAGTGGCTGATAATCTCCCACCCACAACCACCCTAAAGATACGAAAAAAAATCCACATAACCAAATCTTTTTACTGACTATTTGTCATAGTGAGCCACTTTTACGATATCCTCAATATACTAACGATATGTAAGGGAATGGCTCATTTTGGTTATAATCTGTAACTGACAACTTATCATGTTGATAAAGCTGTTAATAAGGTGTTGATAACTATGTGAAAATAGGCCAGGAAAAATTTTGCCATCTAACGAAACATCCGTATGAGCCTCCCCACTATTGTGATAAAGTGGTAACAAGTGGTAATAAGTGGGGATTAC
>Ga0209953_1000405_pt1 | contig 15699 bp, 12 predicted proteins | sample SalPonred_H2O_MG_FD_185713 | JGI IMG/M metagenome (GOLD analysis project Ga0209953, IMG submission 185713) | Salt pond water microbial communities from South San Francisco under conditions of wetland restoration - Salt Pond MetaG... | ecosystem: Environmental > Aquatic > Non-marine Saline and... | reverse complement strand
ACACTTCATCTTGAAGACGTACCATAGCAACTGTCTGAGCTCCTTTGGTTACGTTATCCACGCCCTTGTACAGCTTATTTGAAGGGTCTAGGTTGAATTGAGACAATGAATCACGTACACCACCGTCACCTGATACGTCTCTAAACAGTTTTTCAATAGCTGAAGGATTAGCTTCAAGAACTTTGTCGGCGTACTTAATTGTAAGGTCAGGAGAAAGAGCTTCCATAGGTTTTCTAGCTGTGGACATAATAGAGCCCCAAGCCTTGTTGCCATACATCAAAGCTTTCTCTGGGTCATCTTTAACAAGACGATAAAAAGCACCTTGAGTAGCATAGGTCGCTGAAGCAAAGATATCCGAGTAGGTGTTCAAACTTACAAGTTGTGTAAAGCCTTTAATGTTTGCACCTGTAGTAGCCAAGTGAGAAGTAAGGAGTCTCTTATACGTAGACAAAGCAAACTGTAGTCGGGCTGGGTCAGCAGACTTTTCACCTTTACCAGCGATTTCTTCAGCAAGTTCTCTGCCAGTAAGACCGGCTTTTTCGAGACGACTCAGCTTAGATCTAAGTGCTTGTCCTTTTGCTTGCACTGTAGACTGATCTGTAAAGTAAGAACCTAAAGCTTTTGCGTTATAGTCAATACCTAGTTTGCGTCCAGTGGCATCTTCAAAAGTTTTCATAGACTTTTCTACAACTTCATCTGAAAGAAACTCCATAGCTTGCCCATAGACACCAGATATCTTTTGGTCTTCCATCATTGACTTTGTTATAACAAAACCAGAGTCTTGAAGTGCGCTAAAGAAACCTTTTGGGTTAAGTGAGTCTGCTTGGCCAAATAAGAAGTAGTTAAAGAAACCATTAACCAATTCGTCATCTATTACCCTAGAACCGTTTTCGTTTACAAACTTACCCGCTTCTTCTCTAGCGTCAATCCACTTAAGGAACTCGTCAGGATTTCCTTGGATTCTACCGAAGTTTGTATCCACCACTCCTTCGACAAGTTCTTTGTTCACACGCTCAGAAACTTCTTTCCAAGCCCTGTCTACCGGAAGGTTAAAAGTCTCCTCTGTAAGCTCTGTGTAGCCTACCACAGAGTCTCTAAGCTTCTCAGACTTACGTAGAGCTCCAACAGCCTTAGCACCCCCTATAAGGGCTGGAATAGCCATAGAGCCTGCTGCTACAAGACCAGTACGCATGGCATCAAACTCTTCTGCTGCTTCAGTACGGATAAGTTGCCCTTGTTGTACAATGTCGATACCTACGTTAAGAGCAAGGTCAGGAGCTACGTAAGGGGCAGTTTTAACCAGACCTACAGCAGCTTTACCTGTGATACCTTTTTGAGCCAACTGAGTAAGTTGTTGACGAAGAGCAGCAGAGGAAACTTTAGTCGCACCAGCAGACATAGCTTTACCAATACCAAGGGTGGCAAGAGTAGTGGGATCAAAGACAACACCTTTACCATAGTCCCAAATAGCGTCAGACATCTCAGTCCAAGAGCCTTCACCTGTAAAGGCGTTGTCCATTGAGTCGAAGAGAAGGTAACCAGCACCAAGCTTACGACGAGTATCATCGTCCTTACCAAGTGTGTATCCTACTTCGTTAGCGACAGTAACTGATTGACCAATGTTAAAGCTTCTTTGATAGTTCTGCCACAACTCAAAGACTTCCTCAAAAGGACGTTCCCTGTAGTCTGTAGCTGAAAAACCACCAACAGCAGCGCCGGTAAGACCAGAAGCTCTTCTAAAGGTTTTTGCTTCAGGTCTAAACCTAGTTTCCATGTTTTGAACAACCAGTTCTTGAAGTCGTTTATCCTTTAGAAAGTCTTCTTTAATCAAAGGACGATTGTAGTCTTCCAAGACGCTGTTAAGATCAATAGCTTCAGTGTCACTTACTGGAACTGTTTTATAAAAGTTACCCGGTACTTCGTTGTCTTTAGTTGGTCGAGTAAGAGTAAGAGTAGACGCAGGAGAAATCCCAAGAGTTTCCTCCTGAGATTCCTGTTGTTCTGGTCTTTTCAAGAATAAAGTTTCGCTCATTATCAACCTTCAAACTGGATTGTTACAACATTACCATTTATGAGAACTGAGTCTCCCTCATTAAGAACACCCATCTGAACAAATCTCTGCGCTTGTTCGGCACTCGTAACTGCTATGGGTGCTTTACCAATGCTTTCAGTAAGATTAGGAAGAAGTTTGTTTTGGTCAAATCTTTCAAAGTCAGAAGTAACTTTGCCCACTGCATCTGTGCCGTAGATAGACAAGAGAGGAAAGGCGTCCTTCTCTTCTCCTGAGTAGGAGTCAAGAGCCTGACCAATTGTTTGTTTACGAGCCAAAAGAGCAGACCTATCTTCCGTAAGAGTTGCTTCTTCTTCTCCAGACAGGTTAGATGACTCCAACCGCTTAGTGATAGCACTGATTTGACGGTTTAGTTTATTATTTTCACTATTAGCTGTAAGACGTGCATTTTCAGCGATACGCTTCTCAAGTTTTGTATAGTCGTCAATGTCTCTTGTCTCAGTGTAAATAGGAGGTCTATAACCAAATTCACCGGGAGTTGTAATGTCAAGACCCATGTCGTCTTGGATACCAAACTCGTCAAGACTTGCACCAAGATATTCCGCTAAGTCTTCTCCTTGCAGTGTAGTAGTGCCCTGAGGAGACATAATAGCGTTGGACAACGTAGTATTTACAGTCTCGAAGTACTGCTCACCTCGTCCAGCTTGTTGTGCTGTCTCGTACTGCTTATCCATTGTAGACACAAATCTTTCAATGCTTTCTGTGTCTCCAGTGCCAATCACACTGAGTACTACTTCATCTTCAAGACCATAGCCACGTAGACGAGTTGCAAGAGAATTTAGTTTCATTCTCTCCGCTTGCTGTTTTTCTCTAACCTTACGAAGATCAGGAAGAATAGCAGCTTTACGTTTTTGCATCATAGCTTCATCAAACTGTCTACGACGCTCATTTCGATCAAGACCTTCACTAAAGCCTTTACCAAAACCAGACCAGAACCCTGCCATATTATTACCTCCGAGCCATAAGACCTTGAGGCTTTTCCTCAGGTTCTTCCATTACTGCTTCTTCAAGCTTACTTACGTCTTCCATCTCTTCGATGTCCTCCAGAGTCTCTTCCTCACCTTCAAACATCTCAAGCTTTGCCAGTTTAGCAGCAACTTTATTTGTCTCTTTGTTTGTTAACTTCTTGTCCTCAAAGCCATCTACAAAGTCAACTCCACTCTCTGTGGCCATTGTTTTAATAAACTGGTGTACGACAGGTGCGATAAGAAGACCAACATCAATAGAGTGTATTCCGTTAGCTACCCCAACACGAAGGATACCAGAAGTTAGTTCTCGTACTGTTTGTCCAGCCGAGAGCATATCAAAAGCAGCATCAAGTGTCTCTGGATTATTAGAGAACTTAGTCAAGTACATCTGAATAGCTTCTTCAGGATCAGAAATTTCAGGAGGGTTTTCCCAAGGATAGTTCTTAGGAGTAGTAGTCAAAGATTGACCGGGGATAGGTGCTTCAAATTGATTCATTTAGAATCTCCGTAAACCATCATTTCAGCTTCTTTAATTCTTCTGTTGTAGTTAATTCCATCATTGTCGTCCGCGAGAGACACGATAGCTTCGGACACCTTTCTTGCATCACCGGACTTTACGGCAGAAGAAATTCTTTTAGGGATGCTTCCATAGTTGTAAGCTACAGACGTAAGTGCTGCTCTTTGCATTGGATTGTAACTTTCCCACGCATCTCCTGCAGCTTGTTTAGCTCTAGCTCCAAACTCTGTCTTAATACGTCTGTACAGGTCTCTTTCAGCGTCCTCCCGACTAACGAAGTCACTCTCTTTAACAGTCTTTACAGTACCATCTTCAGTTGTGTATGTGTCACTTCCGTACCCAGCTCTAAAAGCGTTTACATCGTAATAGGGCTCGTTTTTAAAACCCTCTAAGTCTCTCAAAAGCTGAGCACTTACGTCTACCCAGTCACCACCAAGAGTAGATAGATCAAACACTCCAAGAGCATCTGCCCGACTAACTGGACGTATAACATCCTTATTAGGCTCAGCACTAGGAGTAGTCTCAGTAGGCTCACCAATCATACTCAGGTACTCCATAATCATCTCTTGGTTAGACTGAACAGGATCAAGAGTCTCTGGCCTAGCCTTAGGACGTCTACGGGCTACAATAGGTTGGTCAGCAGACGCTTGCTGAACACTTTCAGTAGCTTGGCCGACTTGGATAGCCTGCATAATTTCATCTGGGTTCGTATATCTAAACATCAGTGTTCCTTAAAATAAACCAAAAAGACCATCAACTAACTTAGGTGCTGCAGCAGCAGCAATGTTTCCTAGAATCTGCCCCTTACCAGCTTGATCCGCAAAGGATTGATCAGCAGAAATCTGCTTGTCACTCAACAAAAGTCTGTTGTTTCTCTCTTGTTGATTTTCAGCAGACTGCCAAGCAAAAGACATCAAGTCACGTTCTCTCTGCCAAATTTCATCCATAGCAGTAACGGTAAGACCATTAGCTACTTTAGTTGCCTCCATAAGAGCTTCATTCTCAGCAACAGTGTTCATGGTAGCAATGTCTTGTCTCCACTTAGCGTTAGCCTGAGCTACCACCAAACGGTTATTTGCGTTGAACTGGGCCCTTTGCTCTTGGATACTAGCATTAAACTGGCTTATAGCATTAGCCTCACCAGCGTTAAACTGAGCTATAGCGTTAGTCTGGTCTGCGTTGAAACGAGAGACAGTCGTCTGAAGATCAGCAAAGAATTGATTAGTTTGGTTCTCACTAGCAGCATTAAATTGTAGAGCAGCATTCTCAGCAGCTTGGTCAGACAACAAAGAATTAACTCTCTGTTGTGACTTAAATATAGCTGTCTGTTGTTCGTTATTAAGATTAGTCAAGTCCATCTGCAAGAAGTTCTGAGCATTTTGGACTGCAGCTTGCTGACGATTGTTTAGGTTTGTCAAGTCCATCTGAGACATAGAAGCTACATCAGCCAAGAGTTTAGCTTGAGAAGCATTCAAGTTCTCGATGTCTACTGTCTGAGCAAGACGAGCATTCTCTACAGCTTTCTGTTGTTCAGCATTGAAGTTAAGGTTAGCGATCTCACTGATACGAGCAGCATTCGTCACGTTTACCTGCTGTGTGTTAGACAACTCTTGGCCAACAATAGCTGCATCAATTTGAGCGTTAGCTAGGGCTGTCTGTTGTTTATTAGACAGGTTAGCCATCTCAATGTTCATGGCGTTAGTAGTATTGAACAGTCGAGTTTGTTGTTCGTTAGTAAGCTCAATCTCACGTTCACGCAGTTGGTTAGAGACATTGAACAGAGCTGTTTGTTGACGAGCGTCTAGAGCTCTACCTTCAAGAGCTGCTTGTGCAGAAGCATCTTGCATAAAGGCTTGCTGTTGGTTGTTTGCATCAATAGCAGCAACATCAAACGACTGAGTAGACTCTAGCACAGCCATTTGTTGTTCATTTGAAAGTTCTTGTCCAACAAGAGCAGCACGTACCTGAAGGTTAGACAAGGCTGTTTGCTGTCTATTGTTTAGGTTAGCTATGTCAACTTGAAGGTTTTGAGCAGAGTTCTGAAGACGAGTCTGTTGCTCATTTGTCAGGTTTAGTCTGTTCATCTCCGTAAACTTAGCAGCATTTGCTAGAGCTGTCTGCGTCTTAATATCGAGTGTCTGACTCTGGAGAGCAGCTTTAAACTGAGCGTTAGAGATAACAACTTGCTGAGCATTACTCAAGTTTTGACTTTGAAGAGCAAAAGAATTAGAGCTATTCTGAAGAGCTACTTGCTGTCTATTACTTAGGTTAGCAAGCTCCATATTTTGACTAGCTGCTGCATTAGCAAGAGATACTTGTTGTCTGTTGTTCAGGTTCGTCAAGTTCATTTGCTGGAAAGCTTGAGCGTCTTGCTGAGCAATAGGAAGAGCAGACTCCATAGTAGCTTGTACAATAGCTGCACCAGCCATAGACGAGCCACCAATACCTCTGCTTGCCATAGCAGCATTAGCCGCTCGCATAGCGCCAGCAGCCCACGCAGGAGTACCGTCATCAAACTGTTTCATCAACTCAGCTAGTTGGCCTTGAACAGTAGACTCAGGTGTTACATTACCTTGTGCAGCCTGCGCTAAAGAAGCCTGAGAAAAAGTACCTTGAGCAGCATTAGCAATAGAAGCATCGTTTAGACTCTTAACAGTAGCTTCAACAGCAGTTACAGCAACCTCAGTAGCAACAATATCTTTTGCATTTACAAGTTCATTTGCTCCGACTTGACCTTGCACAGCTTGTATATCAGACTGAAATAAAGACTGAGCTGCCTGAGCACTAGGAATTTCAGAAGCTTTAGCCGCCTCTTGTACTTCAGTCTTTTGAATTTTAGCAGCTTGAGCAGGGGTGAGGTTATATTGATCTTGTGCAATAGCTTCAGGAGTTTGTCCTGTAAACTTAGCTGCTACAGCCGTAAAGTCTTCTCCAGTTGTTTGAGCTACTGCCTGAGGTAAGGACAACCCAGTGGAAGCAAGTGTAGCTGCCTTAGCAAGCTGGTCTTGAGTTAAAGCTAGATCAGGAATATTCGCAATTTGCCGTGCTTGTGCAATCTGAGGAGCAGACAAACCAAGTTGTGCAAGCTGATTAGGGTCAGCCTGTTGTGCAGTTATTTCCTGTGATACTTCACCTTGAGCAGGTTGAAGACCACTGACAGCTTGGTCTACCTGAGGAGACACTCTAGCAGCCTCCATAGTGGCCGCAGGAGCCGCTGTAGGAGTTTGTGCTAGGGTAGCACTGCCTGCAGAGGTTACTTGGGCTGTAGGGGCCGCTCCTGTGACAGTACCTGTTGTAGGGTCTACAATTTGTTGAGTAGTCTCTGGTACCTTAGCTACATCAGCTTGAGTTACAAGTAAACTAGGGTCTTTAAGAGCTTGGGCAGAAAGATCAGCGGCAGAAGGAAGAAGAGCACTTTGAGAAGATTGAGCTAGTCTTAGTGTTTGCTGACCTTGAGTAAAGTTCTTTTGAGCTGCTTCAAGAGCTTCCATAGCACTTTTGTAGGAAGGATTGTTTTCTTCGATAAACTTCTGAGCTTCCTCTGTAGAAGCAAAGGTCTCATCAACTCCTTCAATACTGACTTTATTGTCTTCTCCTGTAGTTATTTGAGGGGTAACACTATCTAAAGCTCGTTGTTTATTTACTAGGTCTTTTTGGATAGACAAAAACTCTTGCTGAGCTTCTTCTATGTTACCTGTAAAAGGAGTAAACTCAGGTTCTTTTGGTTCAAAGATGGGTGCAGCTTCTTCCTCAGGGGTTTCTGGGGTAGTTGGAGCAGGTGAAGCAGTAGGGACAGGTTGCTGCATTTTACGACGAAGTTCAGCAAGCCTCTGTCGCCCCTGAGTACCTAGTTCTTTAGGTGTAATGGATTGTAGTCTGCTGTACTCTGACTGCTCTGTTGTAGAAAGACCACCATTAGAAAACCCACGTTTCATAGCACGATCAAACTTGCCCATCTTAGCCGCAGCACCGGGATTAGACTGGATAAAGTTATCCATCTCGGTTTCTTTTGAAGAACCAGAGTAGCCCATCTTAGAGAGCAAAGAGTACTTTTGCTGTGGTGTAAAATTCATTTTGGTGCCTTTACTTAAGAAGGTTTAGTGGGCCACTCGACCGCGTACGGGAAGCCCGCTTGATCTGTTATATCACGAAGTGCCTGACGATATGATGCCCAAGCTGGGGACATGGTGTTGTCGCTTAGGGCCATCCAGTCAGTGTCTTGCAGCAGGCGGTTGCGCTGGTTTCTGACAGCATCCTCTGCCTCGTCCTGCGGCTTGTTGACGACGGTGTAGCCGATCACCCAGCGCCCGGTCTTGTAGGTTTCGCCCGTCTCCTCGTCCACCGCTGTCTCGTTGTTGTGAGGCTCAGGGTCACGCACAAGAGTTTGCACCAGAGGGTCATGCTCAGGCCGTGCGTCAGGCATCACATGGTAAATGCCGTAGCTGGCAAGGATTGCATCACCGATCTTCTTCGGGAAGCTGGTCTGCGGGTTATCACGGCGAAGGTCTCCGAGCGTGTAAGGGAATTGCTCTACCTGTCCGTTTGCGGTTTTGACTAGTAACATTGTTTCTCCTTAGTCGGTTGAGTATTGGTAGATGGTGCCGTCAAAGTTCAAAACATACATCTTAGAGCCGTCAGACTTAAATGAGGCACCTGTAGGCGCAGTTGCTTGCCCAGCAACAGAAAAATCCAAACTGAAAGACGCGGTAGAAACGTCCCCACCAGAACTTAAATTGTATTGATAAACTTTATCGTTTTCATTCCCAACAATATACATTCTTGTGCCATCTGGGTTAAACAATAAATCAAGCAAGGATGCGTCTTGAGATGCAACGCTAAAACCATGCGTAAAAGAAGCGGTGCTAATATCCCATGCAGTGCTTAGGCCGTATTCGTTCACATCGTCACCGGTTGTGCCAATTACATACATTAAAAGGCCAGATGCGCTAAAATATAAACCTGTTGGCGTTGCTTGTTGAGAGGCTACACTAAAACTCCGAACAAACGATGCGGATGACAAGTCAAATGCAGTGGACATTCCGTATTCATTGACATCATCGCTTTGAAATCCGACTATAAAAAACGAACTACCATCATCTCTTATGTAAAACCCACTTGGGTTGGTGTCTTGACCACCAACAGAAAAATTCTGCGTAAATGTCGCCGTTGTAATATCCCAAGGTGTTGACAAGGTGTATTGATTTACTTCGTTGTCCCCATCGGACACGACATACATATAATCCCCATTACTGGCAAACGATACTGATCGACAACCGCTTCCCTGCCCCGCCACACTAAAGCTAACACTATCATAAGAGGCATTAGCTAGGTCAGGGTCGGTCCATACAGGGCCAGAAGGAACCCCAGCCCGAGCCATCTGCATCAGCCGTGCGATACTCATGCCATTGCATCCCCAGCTTGAAAGCCAAAATATGTAGTGCCTCCATCTTGGGTGTAGAACGTGAACACATCCGTCTCACCGCTTGCAGGGGCGTCAGGGGCCGTTCCACCAGCCCAGTCAACCGAGGCAGGCCAAGTCACCGTATACGTCCCAGAAGGCGTTACCTTGAGCGTGAAGCCATAAGCAGTGCCAGAGGCAGGCGGGTTGCTGAAGACGTAGGTGACATTAGCAGAGGGCGCGTCCGAAAACACGTTGCCAGTGGACAGGTCGAGGGTTCCTGAGGAGATTGTGCCGACTGACTCACCAGCAGGCGATGGCTCAAAGAAACCCTTGGTGTAGTCGATGACAATGCTCATTTAGACAGCCTCCGAGCCATTCATGTCTTCCTGCGCCATGACCCAAGTGTAGCACTTGTCGAGGAACTCAGCGCCAGCCTGTGCTTCCACCTCAGCCAGATCGGCATGGTAGCGACGGAAGTCCACCTCACGGGTGTCGTCACCGGGCGTGGCAGTGGCATAGCCCGCAACGTCAATCATCACGGTGAACTTGGGGCCGCCCTCACGCATACGGCTGACAGCCGCTGTGATGATGCGGAAGTAAGCGCCAGCAAAAGGTGTACCATACTGGCTTGTAGTCAGGTCGATTTGAATAGCCATCGTGGCCTCCTTTAGTACGTCACTTCGGACGTGTTGATGGTGGCAACCCACCGAATGTTTGTAGCAGCAGCACCAGTTACCTCAATCTTGAGGCCACCGTTGGTAGTATCTGCACTCAGAGCCATACCCCAGCCGGGTGTGTTATCCAAGACAGTTGTAGCAGAGTTGACCAGTACTGTCGTCCCCGCCGACCCTTCCCTGCGGATCAAGCCCTCGATCTTCCACGCGGCGCAGTCTGTACCACTAGATGCTTGCTCACGCGCTACGATGGTGCCGTGGAAGGCATAGGCAGAGTTGTTGGGGAGGATGATTTGGTTAGTGGTGCCAGCGGTGCTGTTGTTGGTGGTTAGGGCTTCTGGAGTTGCATCTGTGGTGTCAGAGCGCAGGACAAAGGTGCCTGTTTGGGCATCGCCTTGTGCAAAGAATTGGCCCCCAGAAAACGCCAACTTGCGCTCAATGTCTGACTTTGCTTGAAGGCCCAACGCAACAGAAAAACTCTGATTAGCTGAAGATGTATTTCCCAGTGCAAGTGAGTGAGAACCAGCCGCCACAGAATTTCTTAAGGCGGAAAATCCACCAAAACCTGAAGCATTTGCGCCAAAGCTAAAGGCAAAAGAACTGCTACTAGATGCCTTAGCCTGATACCCAATAGCCACAGAGTTAGCCCCAGTAGCACCATAAGAACTAGTGTTGTTGGCTATAGCTGTTGCAAAGGAGTCGGTGCCGGAGGCGTAGGAGCCACCGAGGGCCATTGCGCCTGAGCCTGTGACTGCCTGTGCGCCTTGAGCAGAGCTGTTTTGCCCAATCGCACATCCATACACCGAGCTAGCTGTTGTGCCAAACATTAGTGCCATAGAGGAAGAGCCAGATGCTGTTCCCCTAAAAGCTAAAGCCCCCGCTCCAGAGGCTGTGCCTTGATAAAGCGCAAAAGCGTTGCTCCCAGAAGCCGTTGCAGTTCTCCCAATAGCGATTGAATTTGAATTAGAAGCAATAGCTGTGTCGCCAAGCGCAACAGCGTCATCTCCAGTTGCGCTTGGCGCTGTATAAGAAACAGGGTTCTCGGCATACAACTCCTGAACCGCAGGAATATCCTCAAAAGTTAGTGCACCTGAGCCGTCTGTCGTTAGAACCTGACCGTCTGTACCGTCAGACGTTGGAAGAGTAAATTCACTAACAAAACTAGTTAGGTTAGAGTCATAAGCTTGAACTGTGCTACCAATATCTGTCTCAACTACAACATTACTCCCACCATTCTGAAGTGTACCAGTAAAGTTTGCCGTAACATCATCATACTTAGCTGTGTCAGCATCATACGCTTGAACTGTAACTCCGATGTCTTCATCAAACAGAGCAGTACTTTCATCAAAAGCTGCAGAGTTCCATTCACTACCAGTCCAAATAAACAAACTATTGCTAGAAGTGTTCCAGTACAAAGCGCCTGTAAGAAGTGCATCACCGTCGTTATCTACTGTAGGAGCAGAGGCTTTGGCACCAAGATAACGATCATCAAAAGCATCAAAAGAGTTAGCGGCGTTAGTCTCGCTTGTAGCAGCGTTAGAAGCAGATGTAGCAGCAGCAGTTTCACTATCAGCAGCATTGCTTTCAGAGACAGCAGCCGCAGCAGCACTATCAGCCGCAGAAGTAGCAGACCCAAGGATACTGTCAACATATGCTTTTCTTGTCAAGTCATCGTCTGTTGTAGGGGTAGCAGTGGATGTTACTTTGTTGGCACCCATGCCAATGTTACCCGTCATAGTCCCGCCAGACAAATTTAACTTAAGTGCGTCTGCAGTATCGACATAAACCTTGGTTGCTGCATCCTGATTGGCAGTTGGGTCACCAAGACCAGTAATCTTACTGGTGCCCATTGCGATTGCACCAGACATCGTACCACCAGTCAGGTTAAGCTTCAGAGCATCCTGAGTATCTACGTAACCTTTACGCGTCAAGTCATCGTCTGCAGTGGGTGTAGCAGTGCTTGTAGCTTTGTTGGCACCGAGGGTAATATCCCCCGTCATTGTACCACCAGACAGGTTTAATTTAGTAGCTAAGCTATTCGTTACAGTAGTAGCAAAGTTAGCATCATCACCTAAAGCTGCAGCAAGCTCGTTAAGAGTGTCTAGGGCTGCAGGTGCTGAATCAATTAGGTTGCTAACCTCAGTGTCTACATAACCTTTAGTAGCAGCATCAGCTGTATCCGTAGGTGTGCCAAGCCCTGTTACTTTGTTAGTGCCCATAGCAATAGCGCCACTCATTGTGCCACCAGAAAGGTTGAGCTTTAGGGCGTCAGCAGTATCAACATAGCTCTTAGTTGCAGCGTCTTGTGCATTAACAGGGTCTGTTACGTTGGCGATAGTGGTTCCTGTAACGTCGAGTGTGCCATTGACTGTAACATTGTTGAAAGTAGAAGAACCCGTAGCAGCAGTGACGTTTCCTGTGAGGTCACCTGTAACGTCTCCAGTTACATTGCCAGTAAGATTACCAGTTACATTGCCTGTTACGTTACCTGTTAAAGCACCAGAAAAACCAGTGTTAGCAGTAATGTTTGTACCTACAATAGTTGATGGAGTAGAGTTACCAATAGGAGTTCCATTGATAGAACCACCAGTAATAGTAGCAGAAGTAAAGCTAGAACCCCCTGTCGAGGTTACATTGCCTGTCACGTTTCCTGTAAGGTTACCAGTGACGTTCCCCGTTACATTGCCAGTAAGATTACCAGTTACATTGCCTGTCAGAGGTCCAGAAAAACCCGTAGAGGCTACAATCGTAGTTCCGGTAGTGGTACCAGTGACACCGAGAGTACCTGCCACTGTAGCGTTCTCATCGACTGTAAGGGTATCAATCTTAGCAACACCATCAAGGTACAGGTCTTTAAACTCTACAGAACTAGTACCAAGGTCAATATCGTTGTCTGTGGCAGGGACAATAACACCGTCTTGAAAACGTACTTGTTCAACAGCGGCAGAAGATACTTCAACAAAAACACCATGGCGGTTGTTATCTGTATCAACTACAATCTTATTAAGTGCGTCAACATCAGCGATAAGAGGGACATAAGAACCTTCGTCAGAAGACCCGTCATGCTTGTGACCTGTGTTTCCAGTGCTATCAAACTTAAAAGCGTCACGAAGCTTATTGTACTCAGCGTTGACAGGAGCTGACCTGACCGTAGCTGTAGGTACAATTTCAGCGGAAGATTGACGTGTGTAACCTGACATTTATAGATATCCTTTAGCGTCTGTCTGCCAATGAGTATGAGACTACATAGGCTTGAATAGTGTGGCTTGGTTGATCGTCCAAAGTAACATAAGTAAATGATACTGAGTCACCAGAGCCTTCGATATTTGTTTTTCTTCTAGGTGTAGGGTCACCGTCATAGATGTCTGAGGTATCGTAGGTAGCAGAGTCCCAAAAAGAAGCAGCTCCTGTTGTGTCAAAAGAGTAGTCAACAGGTTTCAACACACTACTAGTTCCGTAAGAGAACTGAACACCTAGGTTAACAGTTACTGTTCCTTCTGCTTTCATGTATGTGTGTACATCATAGTACAATTTACGAAGGATAGGATCATCCATATGAGTAAAAGGAGTTTGATACAAAGAAAAGATAGGGTTTCCATTGAAGTTTTGCCCAGACTCTTGACGGTATACACTGCCATTTGAGTCTCCATGGATCACATACTCTTCTTCACCTATGTACCCAGCGTCAACACAGTTGACTTCAATGCCAATAAGCTGTGAGTACTCAAATCCCTGACCACTTTCCCCAGAGCGACGAATAGAACCGATTAGACCTAGTGCGTCAGCCTCAGCAAAGAAAAGACGAAACTGAGACTTCTTATTTAAGACTGCAATAGAGACAGTGCTTAGGTCTTCGTTTTCAGTAAATGTCTCAAAAATGTTTTGGACTGGTTTCGACAAAGTGTTAAGTTCTATGTCTCCAATCCGTTCAGTCGCACTTACAGGTCGTATCCCGTCAGGAGCCAAAAAGATAATGTCACCGTTAAACTCAACAACAGAATCTGAAGAAACACAACCAAGGTTTTTAGTTACGTCACTTAGCTGAAAATCAGCAATACTGTTTCCAACCAGTCTTTTAATAGAGTTAATTCCAAAAATGTAGAGCTGGTCTCTAAAAGATTTTAGAGCTTTAATTTCAAAACCTACATTGATTACGCCAGCACCAGCAGCCGAAGTCCAGTTTGTTTCGTCAAGAGGGGCTGAAAAGTAAAGTAGGTTATCTTCACTAGGGTCTCCTGCGAGAAAAAGATGTCCATTAAAGTTCTCTGCGTATTGTGGTGCAGAAGGAACCTCACCTGTTGTAAGCTGTGTGTAGGTGGTTCCATCCCATGTAGCGGCAGGATTAATACCATCGGTAAGAACTAGTTTAGGAACACCCCAGTTTACTTTAGTAAACCTTACTTTACTGACTCCAACCATTGTAGGAGATCCAGAAGTAGAAGGAGTCACCCATGCTTCAGTAGAGTTGTTCCAGTAATGAAAGTAGTCGTTACCTGTATCAGGTTTTCTACAAGCGAAAATACCATCGTTCAATTGGTTATAGACAGCAACGCCTAAGGCTGGTGTATCAGCTTCGCCTGGAATAGTTCCATAGTCATTTGTGTAACCACTGATACGACGATACCCACCTTCAAGGGCAGGCTCATAGTTAATCATACGTATAGCTGAACCCGGAAAAGAGCTACCTTGACTAAGAGGGTCCATGTTGTTAAACAAGCCCCCAGAGCAAGTAGCTACAAAAGAATTTATTCTATCCGGCATTTAGCCTACCTTCAATGACTGTAGATCGAACACGAAGGGGCTCATCAATGAGCACTCTCTTCATTTGCTTTACACCTTCTTGAAACTTTTGTTGATGAATTGCAGCACTTTGTTCATTAGACCGAAACAACATCATGTAGTACATAGCACCATCAATGATAGTGTAGTTAAAACGAGAAGGAATTAGACACTCATCATTGAACAAATTTAAATCAGAAGGGAACTTCCAATACGTGTATTCTATTTCGTAAGCATCATCTGGGACAGGGGTAACACCAAACGACTCTGTATAGGTCTGGTAGATGTACTCTGGAACTCCAATGCCATTCCCGGTGTCTGACTCGTCGTCAATAACTCGGTAAAGCTGAATATACTCCTCGTAAGAAAGAGCAGGGAGGTGCGTTGGTCTGTTGTTTGCAGAAGTAAGTTTCTTTAGATAAAAACTCTCATAGTCAGGGCTAGAGTAATCACTTGGAAAGTTGTAGGTACGAGTACCAGCAGTAAGAACTTGAGTCTGAGTAGTCTTAAGGAAAGGCCATTCTTGACCTTTTTGAAAAATCTCATTGATGCTATTATTAACAGCATTCTTTGCTAAAGCTTGAACACCACGCACACTTTGAAACCCGTCTCCTGCCGTGTCAAAAGTTACCTCGTTCAAGCGAGTAAGCAAAAGGTTAGTAAGAGTTACAAAGTTAGACATAAAGTATCCTTAGCTGTAGTTAAGGGGACCACCCGGAGGCAGTCCCCAAAGTTAGTTAGGCAAGAACGTCACGATCAACTTCATCAGCAGCCTTCGAGCTACCAAAACCGTCAACATCGAAGAGGTAAGCATAGACGCGAACCTTACCCGAAGTATCAGGAGTAGTGCCCAGAAGCAGCATGTCGATTGTGTCCGAAGTGGTCACGAGGATCGGTGTTGCAGTGTTCGCCAAAGTAGCGTAGTCACCAACAGAACCACCAGTCAAAGTAAAACCATCAACAAAGGCGTCAACATCACCGCCGGTAATACCGAGGTCAATCGAAGCCGTTGTGCCCCCAGCAGGAGCTTCGGTGATTTCCATCCCAGCAAACATTACAACGGTGTTTTCACCGACAGTAATAGCTTGGATGACATCGTTTGTAGCAAGAGCAGAACCCTTTGCCGTAGCCGCTTCAGCAAGATCAATTTCGACCTCGACCATGTACGGTTTACGACCGGGGTTACCCTTGCCACCTTCCGCCTTAGCGAGAGTAGATACAGTAGCCATAATTTAGATTCCTTCCCTATTATGCGAGGTTATACTTAGCGGTTGTAATAGCCTCAGGAC
>Ga0209953_1000404_pt1 | contig 15715 bp, 14 predicted proteins | sample SalPonred_H2O_MG_FD_185713 | JGI IMG/M metagenome (GOLD analysis project Ga0209953, IMG submission 185713) | Salt pond water microbial communities from South San Francisco under conditions of wetland restoration - Salt Pond MetaG... | ecosystem: Environmental > Aquatic > Non-marine Saline and... | reverse complement strand
GAGACTTAGACGATCCGCCATCGTGTGATTTGTCCGCCCAAATCCAGCCGTACCATGGCAGGCATCATCTTGCCGTGAGCAAGGCTAAAATAAGATCCTTTCACCCGTTTGGAATGACCTATTCATGGCTAATTCAATAGCTGAGTCAGTTGCAGGTAACGCCGCCGACGGTCAGTCGGCTGACAAGCCCCTGGTAGGCGTCATCATGGGCTCTTCGAGCGACTGGGACGTGATGTCGCAGGCCTGTGAGATGCTTGAACAGTTTGGTGTGTCTTATGAGGCCCGTGTGGTTTCAGCTCATCGCATGCCAGCTGATATGGCCGAGTATGCTCAGGCAGCGCAGGCGCGGGGTTTAAGGGCAATTATCGCGGGTGCAGGTGGTGCTGCCCACTTGCCAGGGATGGTGGCTGCGTTTACGCCGATACCGGTGTTTGGCGTGCCGGTGCCAAGTAAACATTTACAGGGACAAGACTCGCTATTGTCGATCGTACAGATGCCCAAAGGTGTGCCGGTGGCGACCTTTGCTATCGGTACAGCGGGCGCTGCTAATGCCGCCTTACACGTGGTGGCCAACCTTGCCACCACCGACAAGGCGCTCTTGGATCGTTTGGTTGAGTTTCGTGACAATCAGACTGAGGCGGCGCGCGCCATGAGACTGTCATCATGACTGCAGCACCAGGCCAATGGTTAGGCGTTTTAGGGGCGGGCCAACTCGGCCGCATGTTCGGTCAATCGGCGCAGTCCATGGGCTATCGCGTGTTGGTGCTTGACCCCGAGTCTGAGGCACCGGCCGTTGATGTGGCCGATGATCATCTGGTGGCGGCTTATGATGACGCGCAAGCACTCGGTGAGATGGCCAAGCGCTGCGTGGCGGTGACCACCGAGTTTGAGAATGTACCGGCGCGCAGCCTCGAGTTGCTCTCACGTCGAACACGCGTCATGCCAGGCGCGCGCGCCGTTGGTCCAGCGCAAGACCGTAGTCTAGAAAAGCGCTTTATCGCATCCATGGGTGTGCCGGTTGTGCCATATGCCGATATCACTAGCGTGGCCGATATTGAAGTAGCCTCCGAAGGCCTGTTTCCAGGTATTTTAAAAGTCGCTCGCCTAGGTTACGACGGTAAGGGTCAGTATCGCGTGGCGACTCGCGCAGAAGCCATTACTGCTTTTAACGATGCACAAACTGTGCCTTGTGTGCTCGAGGCCAAACTCGATCTGGCGTGTGAGTTGTCAGTGGTGTTGGCGCGTAACGCCCAAGGCCAGCAGGTGACCTATCCGGTTGCACGCAACATCCATCACGACGGCATACTTGCCGTGACGCACGTCGATGGTTGTGTCGATGATTTGACGATCGCTGCACAGAAAGCAGCCATTGAGATTGCCCAAGGGCTTGGTTATCACGGCGTGTTGTGCGTTGAGTTCTTTGTGTTGAGCGACGGACGTTTAATCGCCAATGAAATCGCACCACGCCCGCATAACAGTGGTCACTTCACCATGAACGCTTGTGCCACCAGCCAGTTCGAACAGCAGGCCCGCGTTATGGCTGATCTGCCGTTAGGCGATACTCGTTTGCTGGCACCTGCGGTGATGCTCAATTTGCTTGGCGACACCTGGTTGTCATCCGATCAACAAGAACCAGTTGAGCCTGACTGGTCTGCAGTTCTAGCTAAACCGGGTACATCCCTGCACCTTTACGGCAAACGCGAAGCTCGTCTTGGCAGAAAGATGGGTCATATCAATATCACTGCCGAGCGTTTTGAGCAGGCTGTCGATGTGGCCAACGAGGTGGTTGATATTTTGAGTCTGCCTGTTAAGGCGTTGGCTACCCCCTGATGCACACTGGGATGCTCAATGCGATGTCATCTGACTCTTCTTCTGGCTCCTCTTCTAGCGAGCGGGCGGCCCATGCGCTGATGCGTGGTGAGCTTGTCGCATTTCCCACAGAGACGGTTTATGGTTTAGGTGCTGATGCCGCCAACTCGGTTGCGGTGGCACGAATCTATGCGGCCAAAGGCAGGCCGAGCAATCATCCCGTTATTGTGCACGTGGCCAAGCCTGAGGACATCACATCCTGGTGCACCGACATCCCTGATCAAGCTTGGCGCTTGGCAGAAGCGCTTTGGCCAGGGCCGCTGACCCTTATTCTCAAACGACACCCTGATGTTGACACCGCAGTCAGCGGCGGTCAGTCAACCATCGGTGTGCGATGTCCCGCGCATCCTGTGGCGCGCGAGCTGCTGACGATGTTTGCCGAGCTTAAACAAAAAACCAACGAAGTGCGGGCGGGTGTGGCAGCGCCATCGGCGAACCGATTTGGTCGGGTGTCGCCCACACGAGCGCAACATGTTCGTAGCGAGTTTGTTGACCTCGTAGCGCGAGGCATGCCCGTACTTGAGGGCGGCGATAGTGAAGTTGGTATTGAGTCAACGATTATCGATTTGTCTTCTGTCAGTTCAGGTGGTGCGCCAGCGTTACTGCGACCTGGTGCGATTAGTGCTGAGCAGGTGCAAGCCGTGCTTGGCCAGTCCGTGATTGGGCATCAAGCTTCATCCCCGCGGGTGTCCGGATCACTGAAAGCGCATTACGCGCCAAGCACGCCGCTGGCTCTGTGTGAGTCCGGCGAGCGCCATGAGAAGGTCAGCGCCTGGTTAGCGGCTCATGTAGGTGAGGGTAGGCTCGCTTTGTTGACACGCGACCCAGATAGGGTGGCGCCCTCAACCCGAGTGGTGGTCATCGGCATGCCCGGCGATGCCCTGGCTTACGCTCAGGTTCTGTATGCAACGTTACGTGAACTCGACGAGATGGGTGTTGCAACGGCCATGGTTGAGAACGTCCCCAACGAGCCAGCATGGGCAGGGGTTCGTGATCGACTGGCAAGGGCGGCGGCCGCCTTTGAGGGCGACCGCTGATAGGGCTATTAACAGCTCAGTGAGTGCTTAGAAAAACGCTTGAATGCCCGTCTGGGCACGACCCAGAATCAATGCGTGAATATCGTGCGTGCCCTCATAGGTGTTAACCACTTCAAGGTTTACCAAGTGACGCGCCACACCGTACTCGTCTGAGATGCCGTTGCCACCGAGCATGTCACGCGCTAAGCGAGCGACATCAAGGGCCTTGCCGCAGGAATTGCGTTTCATGATCGAGGTGATTTCTACCGCAGCGGTGCCTTCATCTTTCATGCGGCCTAGACGCAGGCAGCCTTGTAGGCCTAGCGTGATGTCGGTTTGCATGTCGGCGAGTTTTTTCTGGATCAGTTGATTGGCAGCCAAAGGACGCCCGAACTGTTCACGATCGAGCACATACTGACGGGCGGTATGCCAGCAGGCTTCAGCAGCACCCAAGGCACCCCAAGCAATACCGAAGCGTGCTGAGTTTAAGCAAGTGAAAGGTCCTTTCAGGCCAGTGACATGCGGCAGCATCTGCTCATCAGCAACTTCTACGCCATCCATGACGATTTCACCGGTGATAGAAGCGCGCAAGCCCACCTTGCCGTGGATTTCGGGGGCGCTTAGCCCAGCCATGCTTTTTTCCAGGATGAAGCCGCGAATACGGCCGTCATGGTCACCACCGACGCACTTGGCCCAGACCAGAAACACATCGGCCACTGGCGAGTTGGAGATCCACATCTTGTTGCCGGAAATTTGATAGCCGTCTGAGGTCTTAACCGCACGGGTTTCCATGCCAGCTGGGTCTGAGCCATGGTCGGGTTCGGTCAAGCCAAAGCAACCAATCCATTCGCCTGCGGCTAATTTAGGCAGGTATTTGCGCTTTTGTTCTTCGCTGCCAAACTCATTAATTGGCAACATGACCAAAGAGGACTGCACGCTCATCATGGAGCGATAGCCTGAATCAACCCGCTCGACTTCGCGCGCGATCAAGCCATAGCAGACGTAATTCATGCCAGCGCCGCCGTATTCAGCCGGGATGGTCGCGCCTAGCAGGCCCAGTGCACCCATCTCCGGGAAAATAGAGGTATCCATCTTTTCGTGGCGGAAAGCCTCGAGCACACGAGGTGCGAGTTTTTCTTGGCAGTAGGTGTAGGCGGCTTCGCGCACCATGCGCTCTTCGTCGGTCAGTTGGCTGTCTAGTAAGAGAGGGTCGGACCAGTTAAAAGATGCTGCGGACATGTGGTGTAACTCCTGTTGATGTATGTGATGCTCGCGTGCTGTGTCTGCGATCAGGTCTCGTGCGTCAGGCCTTGGTTTGGTTTGGTTGGTTGGCTTGGCGCAGCTTATCAATCGTGGTGGTGGGCGTGATGGCTTGCGGATCGGTGAGCAGATGCAAGATCGCTGGTTGTTTGCTTTGTACCGCCCGTTCAAACGCTGCCGGGAAATCAGCGGTTTTTTCAACGCGCTCGCCATAGCCGCCAAATGCCTTGGCATAGGCTGCGAAATCCGGGTTTTGTAGGTGGGTTGCCGAGACGCGCCCAGGGTAATTTTTTTCTTGGTGCATACGGATCGTGCCGTACATGCCGTTATCGACAATCAAGACAATGATGGGCAGGTTGTATTGCACAGCGGTCGCAAACTCTTGACCGTGCATCATGAAGCAACCGTCACCTGCAAAGCACACCACAGGTGTCTCAGGCTGGCAGCGTTTGGCGCCCACCGCCGCGGGCAAACCATAACCCATAGAGCCCGATGTGGGCGCCAACTGGGTGCCGAACTGTCTAAATCGATGAAAGCGATGAACCCAAGTGGCATAGTTACCAGCGCCATTGGTGATGATGGCCTCAGGTGGTAGCACGGTTTGTAGGTGCGCCATGACCCCACTCATTTGTAGCTCACCAGGCACGGTGACTTCACTGGCGTCACTCCACTGCAGGTAGCTTTGATGCAGGCGTTGTGTTTCTGCTGCCCACACTGGTTTGGCCGGTGCTGGCAAGCTATCTAGCTCGGCTGCAAATGCGATGGGTGAAGCTTGGATAGCCAGCGTGGGCACGTAGACGCGGCCTAGTTCATTGGCATCAGGGTGCACATGCACGAGTTGCTGTTCAGGCACCGGAATGTCGAGCAAGGTGTATGACTGGCTGGGAATTTCAGATAGCCGCCCGCCGACGAGCAGTAATAAATCCGCTTCTTTGAGTCGTTTGATGAGTTCGGGGTTGCTACCTAAGCCAAGGTCACCGATATAGCAGGGGTGCTCATGGTCAATCAGCATTTGACGGCGAAACGACGCGGCCACGGGCAGGCTAAATCGCTGTGCAAAGGCAGAGAAATTCGCCACAGCTTGAGCATTCCAGCGCACCCCACCGAGGATGGCCACCGGTGACTTGGCCTTAGACAGTGCCTCGGCTAACGCTTGCATCTGGCCACGTGCCGGGGCGCTATCAATCGGTTCAACCCGAGGTGCGTTTGCCACGGCCGCACTTTGCACCAACATGTCTTCCGGTAGGGCAATGACCACAGGACCGGGTCGCCCTGACATGGCAACATGGAACGCACGCGAGACCACTTCCGGAATACGGGCGGCATCATCGATTTCCGTGGCCCACTTGGCTGCCTGACCAAACACGGCCCGATAGTCCATTTCCTGGAACGCCTCACGTTCACGCATGCCGCGTTCGATCTGGCCCACAAACATGATCACAGGCGTTGAGTCCTGTTTGGCGATATGGATCCCAGCCATGGCGTTCGAGGCACCAGGTCCACGGGTGACCATGCATACGCCGGGTCGCCCGCTGAGCTTGCCGTGGGCGTCTGCCATCATGGCAGCACCTCCTTCTTGGCGACAGACCGTGACATTAATGTTGACATCGACCAAGGCATCTAAAACCGCTAAAAAGCTCTCGCCCGGGACGGTAAACACATGATCCACGCCTTGCGCGACCAATTGATCCACAATGATTTGCCCGCCGGTGCGGATATTGGGTGTTTGAGCTGCCATGTTGGTGTGTCCCTCGATTGATTGTTGTTTTTATCTTTCCAGATAGGATATGTTCATGTTTTGCACAATGCAATTGATAAAATTGCACAATGTTGTGCCAAGATGGCACGTCTTCGGAGTGAAGCTTGCGACAAGGTATCCCCAATCTGGGCGCCCTACAGGCGTTTGAAGCCACTGCACGCCTAGGCAGCTTCTCGCGCGCTGCCGACGAGTTGGCGCTAACCCATAGTGCCGTTCACCGTCAGGTCAGTGCGCTTGAAGCCCGGTTGGGGGTCAAGCTGTTTCATCGCGCTCGACGCCGAATTGCGCTAACGGACGCCGGTGCCGAGTACGCCAGCCGCATACGTCAACACCTTGATCATATAGAAAAAGACACCTTCAGTTTGGTTAGTCAGGCCAGTCTGGGCCGGCGCCTGCACATTGCGGTGCTGCCGACATTGGCTACGAACTGGTTAATTCCTAAGCTAGCAGACTTTGCGACAGGGCATCCCGACATCTCGGTGAGCCTATCTATTAGAACGTTGCCGTTTCGGTTTGATGATCAGCCATTTGATGGGGCCATCTATCACGCGCACACGGCGTGGCCAGGCACCCAAGGTTGTCTGCTGTTTGCTGAGCGTGAGCTGGTGCCGGTTTGTGCCGCCAATCATGCCCAGACGCCATTGTCCGAGTTGACGCACATCCACTTGAATTCGCGTCCAGATGCTTGGCGCCACTGGTACGCGCATACTGGCCAAGCCTACCCCGTTCATGCCGCAAGCGGTCCACGCTATGAAATGTTTGCCATGGTGTTGGCGGCGGTGAAGTCCGGTTTGGGGGTGGGGTTAGTGCCAGGCTTTTTAGCGCAGCCGGAGTTTGAGAAAGGTGAGCTCGTGGCCCCATTTGGTCAGCAGTTGCCAGTCTCGCAGGGCTATTACTTTGGGTATTCGGCACGCAGCCAACCGAATCCCGCTTTACAAGTGTTTGAGCAATGGCTAAGTGAGGCAGCGCAAGTCAGTTTCGGTAGGCGAAGGCCAGAGTTGCCTTAACGATTGATTCACCATTAACGCAGGTCGTCACCCGGTATGCGTGCCACATTGTTGCCGCCTCGGGTGAATGCTATGACGTCAAACGGATCACCGCCCCGCATGGCATTAGCAGCTTGCGCATTCCCAAAACTCAGGCGATCAAGGTCATCGACGGGTACAGTCAATGTCTGGCCGGGTTTGTAAATGGCCTGTTCGGTGGTGCCATCAATGCGGCGGACCTCGACCCAGCAATCATCCGTAAACGAGACTTCGATAACGTCCGGTGGAGGTGGTGGAGGCGGTTCTTCAGCAGCGGTTTCAGGTGTGGTTTCAGGCGCTGGCAGTGATGCAGTGACTGGTATGCCCACCGATACTGAGTCGGTCACGCTTTGCGTTGGGGCGGGTGTTTCGAGGCTGGCTGCTGATGGGGGCGTGGTTACTGTACCTGAGGCTGCCACAGTGGTTTCGGGCTCGGTTTCCGTGACGGACCCGAGATCTGGCGCAGGGGTTGGCGCACTCATATCATTCATGCTGTTGCTGACAACAGAGACTTCTGCTGCTGGCACGCTCGGTGGATTCGAGTCGTTCGCTACACCAGCGTCTACTGTTTCGGTCCGAGCCAGCGTCGTTTCGTTGCCGTTGGGCCAACCCTCAATAAAGGCCATCCAGGTTCCTGTTGCTACAAGCGCCAGCAAGATTGCACCGAGCCACAGTCCAATGCGGCTTCGTCGCATGGCCCTCGGCATGGCGCTTGCACCCAAGAGGTTTTCTTGTTTTTTAGCGAGAGTGGAGGCTGTTGGGGTATTTTTGACGCGTTTTAGCGCGAGTTGGCTATCGGTTAGCTCAAGTTCGGTGACCGGTGGGTCAAGTGTAATACCAAGTTGTTGTGCATATTTTTCGACGGCACGCAGGTAGTAACCGGGCCCGTGAAACGATGCTAATGAGCCGTTCTCGATGGCACGTAATTGCGCTGCTGACAGTCGGAGCTCTTGCGCCATTTGACTGAAGTCGAGCTTGCCAGCTTCACGAGCTTGCTTGAGTTGTGCCGCCCATTGCTCAAGCGGCAGTTGGTCAAGGTCTTGCATGGCGTCCCTGAAAATTGTTTTTTGCAGTCAGCGAGTATCGGTTAACAGTGCACATAGGATAAGCGTAATTGATCGTTATGACTAGTTCGGCATCGCACTATGTAATGATCGCTGAGTTAGACAGTTCGGTTTGACGTTGAGCTGATTAGCGAAACACCACGGTGCGGCTACCGTTTAACAAGATGCGATGTTCGATGTGACCTTTGACGGCGCGCGCTAGGACAAGCGACTCCACATCGCTGCCCACGCGTGTTAGATCACGCACACTCATGGCATGATCCACGCGTTCGATGTCTTGCTCAATGATAGGGCCTTCATCAAGGTCTGGTGTCACGTAATGGGCAGTAGCACCGATGATTTTGACGCCGCGAGCGTGCGCTTGGTAATAGGGTTTTGCGCCTTTGAAGCTTGGCAAGAAGCTGTGATGAATGTTGATGGCACGCCCGGCCAACGCCCGGCAAAGATCGCCTGAGAGGATTTGCATGTAACGCGCCAACACCACCAGATCGATATTGAGTTGCTCAACAAGCCCGAGGATTTGCGCCTCTTGTTCGCTTTTCGTCTCGGCTGTGATTGGCAGGTGATGAAACGCCACACCATGCGAGCGCACCAGCGGTTCAAAGTCGCGATGGTTCGACACCACAGCAGCCACCTCGGCATTGAGTTGACCGCTGTGCACGCGAAACAGCAGATCGTTTAGACAATGGCCTTGCTTGCTGACAAGAATCAGCAATTTGGCCTTGTCTTGAGCGCCATGGATTTGCCATTGCATGTCAAAGGCTTCGGCCGTGGCGGCCATGTCGCGGCGAACATCATCAATGGCGCCGTCACTGGCGTGGGCGGCCAGGGCGAAATGCACGCGCAGAAAGAAACGACCTGTTTGCTCATCGCCAAACTGCTGCGCATCGATGATGTTTCCCTCGTGGGACAACAACAGGCCACTGATGCGGTGAACAATGCCCATGCGGTCAGGGCAAGACAGCGTCAAAATGTAATCGTTCGGAGCAGAGGTCATGAATCAGGTGTGGGTTCGTTTAGCAAGATGCATTTGACTTCAAGGCCAATGGCCATGGAAGCAGTCAGGCCCGGTGATTCTATGCCAAAAAGGTTAACCAGACCTGTCAGGCCGTGCTGACTAGGCCCCGATAAACAAAAATCGGCTGCTGGCTCATCAGGCCCAGAAATCTTGGGACGAATGCCGGTATAGCCCGGTTGTAGAGCGCCGTCTTTTAGATCAGGCCAATAGCGACGTACAGCCTCATAGAAGTCCTCACAACGTTTGGGATCAATGTCGTAGTCTTCACGATCAACCCATTGCGTGTCGGGGCCAAACTTGGCCTGGCCACCTAGATCAAGAGTCAGATGAACGCCGAGCCCGGCACGTTGCGGCACAGGATAGATCAAGTGGTCAAATGGTGCTTTGCCCTGCAGGTTGAAATAACTGCCTTTGCAAAGGTAAGCCGCTGGGATGAGCGACGCGTCAAGCCCGTCAATACGGCTTGCCAGCGCAGGCGCTTGCAAGCCGGCGGCGTTGATCAGCATGTCGCACGTCAGGGTCATCGGTTCTAGACCACCGAATGACACTTCAAAGCCGCCATCGGATAATGCCCGAGCTGACTCAAACGGACAGTGAAACACGCACTGCGCACCAGCGTTTTCTGCGTCACCTTGATAGGCAAGCATTAGGCCATGGCTGTCTATGATCCCGGTTGACGGTGACAGTAGGGCAGCAGTGCAGTTAAGTGCCGGCTCAAGCGCTTGCGCTTGGTGAGCGTCTAGCCATTGAAGATCATGAACGCCATTGGCCTGGGCTTTGTGCAGGATGTTTATTAAGGCATCGTGCTCTGTTTCGTCGCTCGCGACGATGAGCTTGCCTAGCTGTCGGTGTGCTACGCCGCGCGCTCGACAGTAGTCGTAAAGTAAGTGTTTGCCTGCCAGGCACAGACGTGCTTTCAGGCTGCCGGCTGGGTAGTAAATACCGGCGTGTATAACTTCGGAGTTGCGCGAGCTTGTGCCTGTGCCAATCCCCTCGGCCTGATCTGTCACTAAAACTTCGACGCCGCTTGTGGCCAATTCGCGCGCGATAGCCAAACCCACCACACCGGCGCCGACAACAATACATTGCACGTCTTTACTCATGGCGTTTCTACACAGACGGTGTCAAGTTAAAACCGCCCCCATGGTATATCAGCGGCGCGCGCTCAGTGTGTGCACAATGTTCGACCTCACCAATCAAGACGATGTGGTCACCCTCATCGTAGACATGACGGTTGTAGCATTCAAACCAAGCGGCACAGGCTTGATCGAGGCGCGGGGTGCCGTTGGGACAGTCCACAAGTGATTGGCCAGCAAAGCGTTCGGCAGGTGTCCCACTGGAAAATCGGCTGGCTAGCGCCAACTGATCGGCTGCCAGCACTTGTATGGCGTAGCGTTGGCAATGTTCAAAGGTTTCAAGCGAATGCGAAGAGCGTTTTAGGCTCCAGACCACAAGCGGCGGTGTCAGTGACACGGAGTTAAACGAGCTAGCCGTCAAACCCACTGGCATGGCGTCTTTGTCGAGTGCCGTCACAATCGTCACCCCGGTTGGGAACCGTCCGAGTGCTTGTTTGAATTGGTGGTCGTTAAAGGAGGGCGTCTGAGCGCTCATGGTGACAAGCGCTCTATAGACCATTGGCCATCAGGTGTTTGCTGATAGGTCAGTCGGTCATGCAGGCGCGAGGGTCGTCCTTGCCAGAATTCGAAGTAGTCAGGTCTTAGTCGATAGCCTCCCCAGTGAGGTGGGCGCGGTGGTTCATCGCCATATTCAGCAGTGACCGCATCAACTTTGGCCTTCAAAGCATCAATCGTGGTCGGTTGGCTTTGGGCTGAGGCCCAGGCACCGAGACGGGAGCCGAGCGGGCGGCTATGAAAATACTCATCGGACTCTTGGTCGCTGACCCTCTCGACCGTGCCTTCGATGCGTACTTGACGTTCGAGCGCTTGCCAAAAAAACAGCAACGACGCTTGCGGGTTTTGAGCGAGCTCGTTGCCTTTGTGTGACGCGTAGTTCGTGTAGAACACAAACCCTTGTGCATCAAAACCCTTGAGCAGAACCACTCGGGCACGGGGTTTGCCCTGCGCGTCGGCAGTGGCCAAGGTCATGGCGGTCGGTTCGGGTGCTGGCAGCTCGATGGCCTCGTGCAGCCAGAGCTCAAACTGGTCAAATGGGGATTGTTTAGCGGCGGACTCAATGAGCTCGCCTTTTTCATAGTTCTGACGAATGTCGGCAACGGACATGATATTGGCTTTTATGTAAGGGTTATCTATAGCGTCAGTGTAATACGCTGGCGGGTTAGCTCGTTAAGAAGCAGCTTAATGTCAGCGGTTTTTGTTGTCGTTATTGTTGTTGTGGCTGTTACCGATTCTTTCCTGCAAACGCTCAGCTAGGCGCGCTAGCCGCCCATCACGAATACCCGCGGCTTCGAGTGCTTGATGGGTCTGAACCACATAATCGATACACGGCCCATAGCGACCACTGGCTCGACACACGATTTCAACGGCGTGCTCTTCGGTTATGCCGGATACGTAGCCTGGGTTTTGTCGATCCATGACAAACGCCAAGGCTCTGACGTGTCCGCTATCGGTCGCGCACCGCAGCCATCTTGGGTGATAGGCGCCCGTGGCCATTTCACGACGCCAGAGGGCTTTGAAGCTGTCTGGCACATCACGCGCGCGAATCCGGTAACTGACGCCACGACAGGAGCCGCCGCGATCGAGCCCAAATACCAATCCGGGCAGCTCAGGCGTGCCACGATTGACACGTGACCACAGACACAGCGCGCGGTGATGGCCACGCAGGATGCTGTGGCGTTGTTCAACAAAATCGAATTCAGGATTCCAAATCAGTGACCCGTAGGCGTAAACCCATAAGTCCTCCTCACCTTGCCAGCCCGCAAGTGTCTGCCACATCGATGCGTCGCGTTCGGCATCGGTGAGCCATGTCACGTCCGTTTGCGGTTGAGGTAGTGCGTATGAAGTGGTAACTAGGTCGGTTGTGCGCGTCATGGGTTAGTGCCGGTTTTGTGTTCGTCCTTATCTGTATGTGTACGGTCATGGCCACCCGCTCGGGTGAGCCAGGCACCCAAGATGAGCGCCGCCGATGACACCCAGAATAACGGCAAAATGCCAACGAGGCTGCCGATAGCCCCAAACCCTAGTGGCATTGACACTTGCGAGCCATTGACCAAGGCCATGCGCATGCCAAATACTTCGGCTTTGCGACCCTCGGGTGCATGCGTTTGCAGCAAACTTAAAATAAACGGCTGTGTGCTGCCTAAGGACAGCCCCAAGGCGAATGACAGTGTCATCAGCAGCCAAGGGTGACTAAGCAGCGGGTACACCACAAAATACAGCCCCGCCGATATCATCGCAAAATGAATCATGGTCCATGGCTGTACCCGCCCTTGAATCAAGGGCAACAGCATGCGAATACAGAAGGTCGCCACAGAAAAAGCCGCCAGAATCAAGCCGATCATGGTCGCACTCAAATCCATTTGGACGCCGTATAGCGGCACTAGAAAGTAGTGGGTGTCCCAGGCGCTAGCCAAGAGCAAGTTAGACAATAGCGCATAGCGCAGTGGTTTGATTGCCCACAAGTCACGCAGTCGATTTGGCTTTGCCGGTGCGGATTGTGGCTCGTGGCTATCAATTAACACTTGGCGCAGGCGCCAGACACCCACAAATGCGACAGCCGGACAGAGCCCGAGCATAAAAAATGCCCACCGATGGCCGATATAGTCAATTGAAAGACCCGCGATTAAAGGGCCGCTAAACCCGGACACGGCCATCGCCATGGCTAGCCAGGAGTAATTACGTAAACGCGTCGCTGGATCGGTTCTGCCAAGTAAACCTTGGACTGCAATTTGGAACCCCATATGACCGATGCCAATCGAGGCTGCGGCCAATCCGAGCGTAATCCAGTGAGGCCAGACCCAAGGTAGCATCGTGCCCACCGCAGAAATCAGGGCTGCAAGCCACATGGCCCGGTAGCTGCCGCGCACGTCAATGCGCCGACCCGCCTTGACAGCCATGAACATGGGCAAAAGCGCAAAGCAGGCAATGAGCATGCCCACACCAAACTTGCTGATACCGAGCTCAACAGCATTTAGCATGACAGCCACACGCCCACCGGCCAATGCCGTGTGCATGAGCAGCAATAGCACGCACCATACAGCGGCCATGGGCAGCCACCGGTGCAAAGAGGGTTGTGTTGCGGGTAGGTTCATATCGTGTTGTTTGGGCGAGATTGTGCGGACTTAGCGCGCTGTTGTCGAGAGATTCGGCGTGTCGGGGGTACGATTTGGGTACGCATCGGTTTGCTTTTGAATGCACTTGAGTCGCCGGCGGCGCGATGTCATGTCAAAATCCAGCGGTACACCTTCGAGATAACGTTTTATGGCATCACCTGACCCAACTGACGCGCAGCAAGCGCAGTTTGACGACGACCGCCGGTTTGGATCGGTGGATAGGGCCTATGGTCGTGAAGTCACGCCTGATTTGGCCCAACGCCATGTGGTGGTGGTGGGTTTGGGTGGAGTGGGCTCATGGGCCAGCGAAGCACTTGCCCGCAGCGGTCTTGGGCAGTTGACCCTGATTGACCTTGATCATGTGGCCCCGTCCAATATCAACAGGCAAGTGCATGCGCTTGATCACACGATCGGGCAGGCCAAGGTGCTCGCGATGCGCGAGCGCATCGCTGGGATCAATGCCGCTTGCACGGTTGACGTGGTTGAGGAGTTTGTCGATGCCGACAATGTGCACGTCACCATACCGTTGTTAGCTGACGTCGTACTCGATTGCACCGACCAAGTCAGTGCCAAGGCTGCGATGGTGCTTTGTGCCCGCGAGCGGGGCCAGCGCTTGATTGTTTGTGGGGCTGCTGGTGGCAAGACCGATGCCTTGTCGTTGCGCTTTGGTGATCTGCGTGACACGAGCCATGACGCGTTGCTTGCTAGGCTGCGTACGATCTTGCGCAAACGCCATGGGTTTGCCGCTGCACAGAAAAATCCGGCAGGTAAAACCACAAGTAAGCGCCCCGCGCGCATGGGGGTTGAGGTTTTGTGGTTTGAGCAGCCCGCACATCAGCCAGCGCAAATAAGCGACACCGCCACCCAAGTGGTGCCACTGTCGTGTGCCGGCTACGGTTCATTGGTGACAGTCACGGCCGCCATGGGATTGGCAGCTGCAGGGCAGGCGTTGCAAGGGTTGGTGGATTTGTTGGAAAAAAGATCATGACACTGGCCGCTGAAATTGGCCACCGACATTGGCGACCGAATGGTTCCTGCCTGCCGGTATGATGATGGAGTTGTCGTCAGCGCATTTGCAGTCGGTGCAGTTGTAGTCGGGCGCAGCAATCGTCTGTCGAGCCAGGCGTAGTCCGTCAATCATTTGTTGTTTTAAGAAGGGGTTGTTTGGTGGCATCAGAAAACTTCAAGCGTTCTTGGCCGGCGGGCATCATGGCGTTCTTGTGCCGGGCATGGGACTTCGTGCTCAAACCTGGCGGTGCCGTCTGGTTGTTACTAGGCACTCTGATTTGGCTGGGCATTTTTGGGTGGCCGCGTTCATTGCACATCCCGGACGAGGGCCGCTACGTGGGTGTGGCTTGGGACATGGTGCGCTTTGACAGCACATGGACGCCGCTTTTAAATGGATTGCCGTATTTCCATAAGCCGCCGCTATTTTATTGGTTAACTGAAGCTTCGTTTCTGTTATTCGGGGCTCATGAGTGGGCCGCTCGCCTGCCGTCGATTCTGATCTCGTGGTTTACGGTGGTTGCGCTGTATCTGTTCGTGCGCCGTCATCGCGGGGTCGAGGTGGCCACGATCAGCGTACTGGCGCTCATCACCATGCCGTACTACTACGGCGCTTCGCAATACGCCAACCTCGATATGCTGGTCGCGGGCATGATGGTGCTCACCACACTAGCGGGAGCTGAGGCTGTCTCGCGGGCGGCTAACGGCGAGCGGCGAGCGGCCTGGTTTGCCGTGGCAGCCGGTTTTCTGGCGGCGTTGGCGGTTCTATCGAAAGGCCTCATCGGGGTGGTACTGCCTGGCGGGATTTTGTTCTTCTGGCTGTTGGTAACCCGCCGCTGGATTGGTTTCAAAGTGTTGTTGGCGCCTGGTGTGTGGTTGGCATTTCTGTCGATCATGATCCCGTGGTTTGCGCTCATGGAGATCTACTACCCGGGGTTCTTGCATTACTTCTTTGTTTACCAGCACTTTGAGCGGTATTTGAGTGATGGATTTAATCAGCAGCAGCCGTTCTGGTTTTTCTTGCCGGTGGTGTTTGGCATGAGCATGCCATGGACAGCATGGCTGATTCGCTTTGGTTGGCAGCGCGGGCCGCTAAGCGCCGAGTCGAGTTGGTTGTGGCTCATGGGGCTTTGGATTGTGGTGATCATGGTGTTTTTCTCGATACCGACATCCAAGCTTATTGGCTACACGGTACCAGTTCTACCCCCGCTGGCCGTGCTCATTGCGGAAGCGATTTTTGCTACCTTTAAGGGGGTTCGCGCCCAACGTGACATGCGTTGGGCTGCGATCACGTTTGTGGCAGCCGCTTTGTCTTGCATGCTGGCATTGGTGATTTTCCTGTTTGCCAACGATCGCAGCTCCAAGCCATTTGTTAAGCAGTTCGCCTCGCAAATGACGGTCAATGACCAGTTCGTGTTTCTCGATGTTTACCCGTTTGACATGCAGTTCT
>Ga0209953_1000403_pt1 | contig 15732 bp, 13 predicted proteins | sample SalPonred_H2O_MG_FD_185713 | JGI IMG/M metagenome (GOLD analysis project Ga0209953, IMG submission 185713) | Salt pond water microbial communities from South San Francisco under conditions of wetland restoration - Salt Pond MetaG... | ecosystem: Environmental > Aquatic > Non-marine Saline and... | reverse complement strand
TGCATAGCCCGCGGTTGCCATCCGCGGGTCCAACACCGCAACCACTCCCCTGTCGCTGCCCGAGCGGATGAGTCGACCGGCGCCCTGGGCCATCAGCAACGCAGCCTTCGCCAAGGCCACCTGCCGAAAACCCGATCCACCCTGGGCATCGACCGCCTCTTGGCGTGCCGCCACCACCGGATCATCCGGGCGCGGGAAAGGAATCCGGTCGATCGCCACGAGCACGCACGCATCACCGGGCACGTCGATGCCCTGCCATAGGGACACCGTGCCAAGCAGCACGGTCTTCGCTTCGGTGGCGAAACGCTCGACCAACGGCACGACCGACTCCCCGCGCCGGTGCACGAGCACCTCGCCCACCGCGCCGGATTCGATCGACGGCGCGAGTCGGACCCGCAGGTACTCCGCGGCCCTATCGACCCCCCGCCAGCTGGAGAACAGCGCAAGTGCGCGTCCACCCGCGGCTTCCACGAGGTCACCGAGTTCGTCCAGTGCTTGCATCGAGATGCCGTCGCGATCTGGAGGCGGCACGGTCGAGGCCACGTACAAAATCCCCTGCCGGGCATGGTCGAAGCCGGAACCGACATCCAGGCAGTAGGTGTCCGAGGACAGCCCGGCGGCGGCCAGCAGCGGGGCGAAGGACCCACCGGCCATCACCGTGGCACTGGTTAAGACCACCGATCCCTCGGCGAATAACGACGACGCCAACTCCTGCGCCACATCCAGTGGCGCGGCGTGCAGCACGGGTGTGCGTTCACCTTCGCTGGACCACCAGATGACGTCTGATTGCGCGAGGGCCAACATCCGCCCGGCTACGTCGTGGACTTCTTGCGCGCCGGCGCGGATGCGTTGCCGGCGGGCGATGTCTTCCTCATCGAGGTCCTTGCTCTCACCGCCTTGGGTGGACAGCGAGGTGACGATCGCGTGGCAGACATCGCGAACGCGGGTCAAGGCAAGCACCATCGAATCCGGCCAGTGCCGCACCCGAGCGCGGTTCGCCGTACCGTCGCCGGGCAGTTCCCACAGCGCCGCCTCCAGATCACCGAAGGCCGCCGAGAGTGCGGCGTCGTCGTCGAGGATCCGGTCGGCCTCATTGGCCAATCTCTCGAGGGTGGGGATAGCCAATTCCCGTGACACCGCACCGGTAATCCGATCGATCAACTCGTGCGCCTCATCGATCACCATCGCACTGTGTTCGGGAAGGATCGGCACGGATTCGATCGCGTCGATCGCCAGCATCGCGTGATTGGTGACCACGATGTCTGCCGTGGCTGCCTCCATGCGCGCAAGCGCAGCGAAGCACTCCTCCCCGAACGGGCATCGCGACTCCCCTAGGCACTCGGCGCTGCTGACCGATACCGATCGCCACACGCGCGCATCGACCTCGATGGGCAGGTCATCACGATCCCCGGTCGATGTCGACTGGGCCCACTCGTGCACGGCGATGGCCTGTTCTTCCAAGGAACCGCGACGACGCGAATCCTCGAACTCCAGTGCCGATTGGGAATCATCGACCTCACCCAGCCGCTGACGACACAGGTAGTTGTGGCGGCCCTTCAACACCGCCCAGGTCGTTTCCATCCCCGCGGCGCGAAGCCGCGGTAGCTCCCTTTCGATGAGTTGGCGCTGCAACGCCAAGGTGGCCGTTGCGATGACCACCGGACCGTGGTCGGCGGCATACATGGCAGCCGGAACCAGGTAGGCCAACGACTTGCCCGTTCCCGTCCCCGCTGAGATCACGGCGTGCTGCCCGGTCGCGAAGGCTTCGGCGATGCTGCGTGCCATCTCCTGCTGTCCCCCGCGAGGGGTGCCGCCGATGAGTTCGACCACCCTGTCGAGTTCGGCGACTACTTCATCAGCGGTCATCTGCCGCGCCTTGCAGATCCTCGGCTAGTTCCGCAGGCACCCGCGCCTTGATCGTGCTGCCGTACTCGTCGTGCTCAACGGACAACACTTCACCGCTGCGATAGGCCCGCGAGATCAGATCGCCGCGGTTGTAGGGAACTCGAGCCGTGACGTCCGTCCAGCCCTGCGGGAGATCGGCCTCGATGCTGGCGAGTAGTTCGGGGATGCCTTCCTTGGTGCGCGCGGAGACCACTACTGCGTGGGGTTCGCTGCGCAATACCTCGACAAGCTGCTCGCCTGCGATGTCGGCTTTGTTGATTGCGATGATCTCCGGTACGTCCTGGGCGCCGATTTCCGTGAGGACCTCGCGCACCGCGGCGATCTGCTCGAGCGGCGCGTCGTCCGAACCGTCGACCACATGGACGATGACGTCGGCATCACGGACTTCCTCGAGAGTGGAGCGAAAGGCCTCGACGAGTTGGTGCGGCAGGTGCCGCACGAAGCCCACGGTGTCGGAGATGGTGAATTCCCGACCCTGTGGGGTACGCGCCCGCCGCACGGTCGGATCCAAGGTGGCGAACAGCGAGTCGTCGACCAACACCCCCGACCCGGTGAGCGCGTTCAGCAGGCTCGACTTGCCGGCGTTGGTGTAGCCCGCGAGCGCAACGGTCGGCACCCCGGATCGGCGTCTGGCCTGCCGCTGGGTGATGCGCGTTGACTCCATCCGGCGCAGTTGGGCGCGGATCTTGGACATCTGCGAGCGGATCCGGCGCCGGTCGGTTTCGATCTTGGTCTCGCCGGGACCACGGGTACCCACTCCACCCGTGGCGCCGCCTGCCCGTCCACCGGCCTGGCGGGAGAGCGATTCACCCCAGCCGCGCAACCGGGGCAGCAGGTACTGCATCTGCGCCAGCGACACCTGGGCCTTGCCTTCCCGGCTGCGGGCATGCTGGGCGAAGATGTCCAAGATCAGCCACGTTCGGTCGACCACCTTGACCTTGACGATGTCCTCAAGGGTGCGCAACTGTCCGGGGCTAAGTTCACCGTCGCAGATCACGGTGTCGGCACCGGATGTGACGACCAACGTGCGAAGTTCACGGGCCTTGCCAGCACCTACGTAGGTGGCTGGGTCGGGTGCGTCTCGTCGCTGGATCACGCCGTCCACTACGACCGATCCAGCCGTCTCGGCGAGTTGCGCCAGTTCGCGCAGCGAACGCTCCGCCTGGGCCGCGGTTCCCGATGTCCACACCCCCACCAGGAGTACCCGCTCGAGTCGCACTTGGCGGTACTCGACCTCGGTGATGTCCTGCAGTTCGGTGGACAAGCCGAAGACGCGGCGCAGCGCCTGACGATCGCGAAGGTCCTCTTCGCCACCGGAAGCCGGGCGATCCTCGCCTGGATCGGTCATAGTCCCCGCGGCCACTGGAAGGTGCCCCGCGCGATCAATTCGGCCGGGCCACGTAGCTGGATGCGACCATCGGCCTCGAAGTCGACGTACACGCTGCCTCCGGGTACGTCCACCCGATAGGTATCGCCGCTGGCCGGTGCCATCGTGGCGGCCACCCACGCCGCGGCGCAGGCACCGGTGCCGCATGAACGGGTCTCCCCCACTCCGCGCTCGTACACCCGCATGCGGATGTGTTCAGGTCCCAAGCGCTCGACGAACTCGATGTTGACCCCTTCGGGGAACGCCTCCGGCGGGCTGACGATCGGGGCATCGTCTAAGCCGCCCAAGGCGCCGACAGCGTCGAGGTCATCGACGAAGACCACTGCATGCGGGTTCGGGGCGTAGGCAGCGATCGCGTCCCAGCCGGACGAGGTGCCGCCTTGAGTGCCACGTTCAGCGCCGGCGACAGTGACGGTGATCGGCAATGGTTGCGGGGAGTCTTGGATCGTCCCCATGCCGATGACGATCTCTTGTGCTTCCGCGCCGCGGACTTCGGCCTCGATGAGGCCAGCACGGGTGGCGATGACCGTGGTCCGCGAGGACAGCGCGCCGGTTGCGTGCAGGTAGCGCACGAAGACCCGTGCCCCGTTCCCGCACATCTCGGCGAGTGAACCATCGGCGTTGCGATGGTCCATGAAGAACTCAGCGACATCTGCGTATCCGGAGAACTCCAGGTCTCGGGCGCAGCGCACTACCCGCAGCACGCCGTCGGCTCCGATGCCCCGGCGCCGGTCGCACAGCCACCGCACGCGCTCGGCGGTCAGCTCCAAGGTGCCTTCGAGATCGGGAAGCAGCACGAAATCGTTCTCGGTTCCGTGCCCCTTGACGAAGGGGACGTCAAGGACGCGCGCCATCGGTTCAGCCTAATGCGCGTTGGTGGCTCCTCGTTCGGCGCACGAGTGCCGACCGATAGGCAGCCTCGACATCCGCGAGCACGTTCGACCAATCCTGCTTCGGCGCGATAGCGGTGTTGTGCTCGCGGATCTCGCGGCGCAAGTGCCTGTCCGCTTGGAGTTCGACGAGTGCGGCCACCAGCCCCAGATCATCTGTCGCGAGTATTCCTTCCACCTTGTCGCGCACGAACTCCGAGGTTCCCGTCCGGTCACGGGCGAGGATCGGTAGGCCCGCTGTGCGAGCCTCGAGGGCGGCGATACCGAAGGATTCCCGCACGGAGGCTTGCACGAAAGCATCCGCTCTCGCGAAATGCGCTCTGATCTGTGGGTGCGACAGGCGACCGGTGAGGGTGATGACTCCACGCAAATCGTGGCGATCGATGAAGCGCTCGACCCTGCCGGCATCGGGACCATCACCGATGATGGTCGCTTGGATGCGTCCACCCGTGGCCTCGTGAGCTTGCCGGATGATCTGCATCAGGGGTAGCGCCCGCTTGCGGGGTGCCAGCCGCAAGACACTGACCACCCGCAAGGCTGCATCCTGATTGTCGGCGGCTGCGATGTGCTCGACCTGCCACGCGGAGGGGTCGATGCCGTTCGGCAATACCCGCACCGGCACACCGAGTGCAGACTGCACCCGCGTCGCCGCCGCCGCACCCACCGCTGTGAGGACAACACCTGAGGACAGACCCCACGCCGTGCGATCCAGGACGCGCACCCCGCCTCGTGCCACCGGATCCCACATGCTGTGCACCGTCACCACGGCCGCGCAGCGCGCCTGACGGCAAGCACGCAGCCCACCCCAGGCGAACGGGGAGGCGACCCCCGCGTGGACGTGCACCACATCGACCGGCTCTCGACGCAATTCGCGAAGGACGGACGCCCGCACCGACGGGTGGACGGGTAGGTGGAAGGGCATCCGTGCGGCGATCCGGACGACCGGCAACCCGTGCACCTCATCGAGCCCCGTACGGAACGGCTCGTCCCCGGGGGTGGCGGTGATGATCCGGACGGTATGCCCGGCGGCTGCCTGTCGACTCGCGAGTCCTTGCACTTGGGTCTCGATGCCACCGGTGCGGGGCGCGAAGCAATCGGTGATGTGGGCTATGCGCACGCCGGGACGCTACGACACGTTCCCGCCCGTCCGGTGCGCCACCACAATGTGACGATGCACACCCTGGTGTTTTGTCACGCCCATCCCGATGACGAAGCCCTCCTCACCGCCGGCACCATGGCCAAGGCCGCGGCGGCCGGTCATCGGGTGATCTTGGTGGTCGCCACCGACGGTGCCGCCGGACTGGCAAGTTCGCGCATCGAGGACCTGGTTGCGGTCCGTCGTCGGGAGTTGGAGGTCTCCGCGCGGATCCTGGGAGTGCATCGCATCGAGTTCCTCGGCTACACCGACTCCGGCCTGGTTGGCGATACCCCCGACGCCTTCGCCGCCACCGAAGTTGACGCGGTAGCGGCGCGGGTCCGTGCCGTAGTCGTGGCGGAGGATGCGGACATCGTCGTCGGCTACGACCCAAGCGGCGGATACGGACATCGCGACCACATCCACCTGCACCGGGTCGTCCGCGCTGGCGTCGAAGGCACCGCCGCGCGATTGTTCGAGGCGACCTTGCCTCGCGAACCGATCGCGTGGGCAGTACGTACCGCCGCGCGCCTGCGCCTGACGCCCCGCGACTTCGACCCCCGCGAGTTCGACCAGGCCTGGACACCTCGCGCGCACATCACCCACCGGGTGAACGTGCGAGCGCAGTTTCCGGCGAAGCGAGCCGCCCTGGCAGCCCATGCATCGCAGGCCAGCACGGATTCGGGGCTGCGAACCCTGCAGGTCCTCAATGGCCTCCCGGGCCCGATTGCACGGGCCTTGCTCGCCGCGGAGTACTACGTGGAAGTAACCAGCCTTGCCACCTCGACGTCTAGCCCGGGGGCGTCGTAGTCCCACCAATGAATACGTGAGTCCTTGGCGAACCAGCGTTGTTGCCGGCGAGCGAATTTCCGGGTGTCTTCGATAGTGAGATCGCGTGCCGTCGCCTCATCGATCTCACCGGCGAGGTAGCGAAGGATCGGGGCGTACCCGAGCGCTGCGCTCGCCGTGGGCGCCGCAGCCAAGCCGCGCCCTTCCAACCGGCGTACCTCCTCGACGAACCCGGCCTGCCACATCGCGTCAACACGGGCCTCGATCCTCGCGTCGAGTTCCGCGCGAGGGATGCGCAATCCAACGCGCACCGTGGGGTAGTGATCCTCGGGCTCGGGTAAGCGAGCTACGAACGGTTCACCGGTGAGTTCGTTCACTTCGAGCGCTCGAACGATCCGTCGGCCGTTGTTGATCTCGATGGCGGCCGCGGCCGGCGGATCCCGGTCGGCCAGGATCGCGTGCAGCGCCGGGGCACCCAATTGCGCTAACTGACCTTCCCAATAGGCGCGAATGCTCGAATCGGTCCCGGGGAAATCGAGTTCCTCGAGCACGGCGCGCACGTACAGGCCGCTGCCACCGACCACGATGGGAACGCGGTCTCGTCGATGGATTCCGTCGATGGCTGCCCGGGCGGTGTCGCGGAACTCCACTACCGTCACCGGATGCTCGATTCCCCAGACATCGAGCATGTGATGCGGCACGCCGTCTTGTTCGATCGCGGTGGGAGTGGCCGTTCCGATGTCCATGCCGCGGTAGGCCTGCATGGAGTCGGTGCCGACTACTTCACCGCCCACCTGCTTGGCGACCAAGACGGCCAACGCGCTCTTGCCCGAGGCCGTTGGCCCCACGATGGCAAGGACACCCGTCATGGAGCAGGGCGATAAATGCCGGGCATGCCCAGGGACACCCCCGCGGGGAGATCTCCCTGCGCTGTGGCCCGGTAGTGAACATCGAGGAGTTCGTCGGCGACCAAGTGGTGCGGAGCGGCGTAGGTGACCCGGGCCTGCACGAGGTCCCCCGGCAGCGGCACCCGGGCATCACCCACGTCCACGTGCACGAGTCGGTTATCGCGGGCGCGCCCACTGATCCGAGCAGTGGACGCATCCTTGCGCCCTTCGCCCGCGGCGACCAGGACCTCCACTTCGGTGCCTTCCAGGGACTTGTTCTGCGCCCAGGCGATCTCGTTCACCGAGGCCACCAAACGCTCGTAGCGTTCCTGGACGATTACGGGATCGATCTGATCTGGCAACTGCGCCGCGGGGGTTCCCGGACGCTTGGAGTACTGGAATGTGAAGGCGCTCGCGAAACGAGCCTGCTGGACTACATCGAGCGTGGCCAAGAAGTCGTCTTCGCTTTCCCCCGGGAAGCCGACGATGATGTCGGTCGTGATCGCCGCATCGGGGATACGCTCGCGCACCCGATCGATGATTCCCAGGTAACGCTCGCTTCGATACGAGCGACGCATTGCCTGCAAAATCCGATCCGAGCCCGATTGCAGTGGCATATGCAGTTGCGGCATGACGTTCGGCGTACTGGCCATCGCGTGGATGACGTCGTCGGTGAAATCCCGCGGATGAGGACTGGTGAAGCGCACCCGCTCCAAGCCATCGATGTCACCGCACGCGCGGAGCAGATCGGCGAAGGCACCGCGATCACCGAACTCCACGCCGTAGGCGTTGACGTTTTGACCGAGCAGGGTCACCTCGACGACACCATCGGACACCAGCGCCTCGATCTCGGCGAGGATGTCGCCGGGACGTCGATCCTTCTCCTTGCCGCGCAACGAGGGCACGATGCAAAACGTGCAGGTGTTGTTGCAGCCCACGCTGATCGATACCCACGCCGAGTAGGCGGAATCGCGCTTGGTCGGCAGCACCGACGGGAATTCCTCGAGCGCCTCGGCGATCTCCACTTGGGCTTCGCGCTCGATGCGTGCGCGCTCCAACAGCACCGGCAGTTTGCCGATGTTGTGGGTACCGAACACCACGTCCACCCACGGCGCCTTCTGCACGATGGTGCCGCGATCCTTCTGGGCTAGGCACCCGCCGACCGCGATCTGCATGTTCGGGTTTTCGCGCTTGATCGGCGCGAGGTGGGACAGGTTGCCGTAGAGCCTGTTGTCGGCGTTCTCCCGCACCGCGCAGGTGTTGAAGACGACTACGTCAGCCTGCTCACCTTCAGCCGCCGGGACCAAACCGGAATCCTCGAGCAGTCCGGTCAGCCGCTCGGAATCGTGCACGTTCATCTGGCACCCGTAGGTGCGTACCTGATACGTGCGCGTGTTCACCGTCCCATGCTAGGCCGGCCGCGCCGGTGGCCGGTGACCTAGACGGACACCGACTCTCGCTGCGGGTCGGTGTCGTCGGCCACCTCGTCTTCGCCTGGCTCGACCTTGACTGTCGGCAAGATGCGCTCGAGCCAGCCCGGTAGCCACCAGTTGGCTTTGCCGAACATGCTCATCAGGCTCGGTACCAGGACCAAGCGAACGACGAAGGCATCGATCAGCACCGCCGAGGCCAGCGCCACACCGAAGAGTTTGATGATGGCGTCGGTGCTCGGAATGAAGGCCATGAACACACTCGACAAGATCAGTGCGGCGATCACGACCACTCGGCCGGATCCGGCGAGACCGCGCCGGATGCTGACCAGGTTGTCGCGGGTGCGCAGCCACTCCTCTTGCATGCGCGAGACCAAGAACACCTGGTAATCCATCGACAGGCCGAACAAGATCGCGAACACCATGATCGGTACGAACGGGAAAATCGGCCCGGTGCCCGAGACACCCAGCAGGTCGGCGAACCATCCCCACTGGAACACCGCAACGGTGATACCCATCGCAGCGGCCAGGCTCAGTAGTGAAGTGAGCGCACCGGTGAGGGGCACGAGGATCGAGTGGAACAAGATCACCAGCGCGATGAATCCGAGTCCGACCACGACCGCAAGGAATATCGGCAAAGCCTCGGACAGCACCGTGGTGAAGTCCTGGGTAATGGCCTGCGATCCACCCACGTACAAAGCAGCGCCGGTGGCCGCCTCGAGGGCAGGGTTCACTTCATCGCGCAACTCATTGAGCAAATCGGTCGTCTCGGCGTCCTGCGGCGCGCTATCGGGATAGACGGCGATCGCTTGGACCAGCTGTTGATCGGGCGCTTCCCCGCTTTGGGCTTGCAGTTCGGCGAGCTTGCCTAGGACGGGTAGGGCTTCCACCGAAGGCGAGGTCCCGGCCACTCCGGGGGCGGCAGCGAGTCCGGCGACGATAGTGCCGTACGCCTGCGGATCGGTGACCCCCTCGAGATCGGCGACGACCAGGAAGGGACCGTTGTATCCCGGCCCGAAGCCCTCGGCTCGCAGGTCGTAGGCGATGCGGGAGTCCGAGCCGGCGGGCTTGCCCGAATCGTCCGCGAAGCCCTGGCGCAAGCTGAGTGCCGGTATCGCCAGGATGATGACGAAGCCGAGTGCGAGCGCACTGGTCAACCACGGCATCCGTTGCAGTCCGCGACCGTAGCGGGCCCAACCACGGCCTTCGGCCTGGCCGGCTCCGGGCTTCTTGCCCCACGGCAGCCGCAGCGCGAGCGTCTTGGTGCCGAGCAGGCTCAGTACCGCGGGCAGGAACCACACGGCCGAGAGCATGACCATGATCACCGTGACGGTCGCCCCGATGGCCAGACCGGTGAAGAACCCGATGCCCAGCACCAGCAGCCCGAGCAGCCCGATGACCACGGCCGAACCGGCGAATACAACGGCTCGTCCGGCAGTCTCGACGGCTTCGATCGCCGCCTTCTTCGGCTCGTGGCCCACGAGCAATGCCTGCCGGTACCGGTTGATGACGAACAGTGCGTAGTCGATGCCAACGCCCAGACCGATCATCGCGGCGAGGGTTGGCGCGAAGGTGGCTACGTCCAAGAAGTTCGCGGCGAAGGTCACGAAGGACAGTCCGCCGACCAGTCCGACCAAGGCGGTGATGATGGGCAATCCGGCGGCGACGATCGAGCCGAAGGCGATCAGCAAGATGACGATCGCGACGCTTACCCCGACGATCTCACCCACGACCGGGGGTGCTGCGCCGGCGAATTCCAGGATCTGTCCTTGGACACCGATGGTCAACGAATCGCTGCGTACTTGGTCGATTGCCGCGTAGATGCTCTCGGCGTCCGCACCTGTCACCGTGGGCGCACCTTCGGCGTCGGTGACGAAGTTGATGGTGGAGAAGGCGACGGTGCCGTCGGGACTTACGGGTGAGAAAGTCGCCGCCAGGGTCTGCAGCTCCTCGGGGGTCAGGGCTTGGGCAGCTGCTCCGAGATCGAGGCCTCCGCTGCCGCACTCACGGCCCAGGCCTGCGCCACTGGGATCGAACGGATTGCTCACGCACGTTACCGAGTCCAGGCTCGCAATCTCCTGCAGTAACGGCACGACCTGCGCCCCGGTCTCTTCGCTGACCGCCGGTCCGGTAGCCGGCGACCACACGAGGGTGGCCCCGCCGTCGACGTTGCTGGTATCAGTGCCCGATTCGGTCAGTAGGTCGGTGGCGACTTTGGACTCGGTGTCGGGGAGTTCGAAGGCGTCGTTGTAGCTGCCACCGAGACCGGTGCCCAGGCCCACGAGGACGATCAGCGTGATAAACCAGGCGACGAGCGCGGCGACGGGACGGCGAACCGCCCACGTGGACAAACCAGGCATGTAACTCCCCTTAACCAGTGGTGCGCGAACGCTAGCAAGGAACGTGACTGTTCACAAATCAGGTAATACAGGAACGTGACCGTTCACTGTGATCTAGGCTACGTCCATGACCGCTGCACCGGAGGTTCCCCAGACCTCCTCGCGCCGCACCGGTGACGAGCTCGTGGCCGCGGTCCACACCGCGGCTTTCGAGGAGATCACCGACAACGGCCTGCGCGGCGCGTCCATGGACCGGATCGCCCGTCGGGCCGGCACCGGCAAGGCCGCCCTATACCGCCGCTGGCCCAATGTGCGCGCGCTCGGGCTCGACGTCTTCTTGACCACGATGAGCCAAGCGGTGCCGCACTCCTACCCGGACACCGGCTCGCTGCGCGCGGATTTGCTTGCCTCCATGCATTCCTTCACCGACATCCTGCGCGGGCCCATGCAAACCGTGCTGCGCGAATTGATCAGCGAATCAACGCACGATCCGGACTTGGTCGATGAGTTCCGCACCCGGATGGCTGAGCCGATGGCCGCGGAACTCGTCGCGGTCTTGCAACGTGCGATGGCACGAGGTGACATACCCACCAAGCCCATCGACCCCTTCATCTTCGAGATACCCGATGCCGTGGTGCTACACCGACTCCTCATCAACGGCGAGGTCATCGACGACCAATCCTGCGCCCGACTCATCGACAAGGTCCTCATTCCGCTGCTCGAGCGCAGCACCTAACGCTTCGCGAGCAACCGAAAAGCACATACCGCCGGGATAGCCCTTGCGCGCAAGCTGACCGGCCAACCGCTGCAGCGCCTTGCGCGGATCCTCCCCCGGCTTGATGCGCACCTTGGTGCGTGCGAATTCGCGGGCGCGTGACCACTCGTCGTCGTCGTCGATCTGTTCAACGGCAGCGTCGATCGTCTCCGCATCGACTCCCCGCCGCCGCAATTCCTGACGCAGGACGGACCGAGCCAGTGCCTTTCCACGGTGCCGGGACTCCACCCACATCGATGCGAAGGCTTCATCGTCGATCAAGCCGACTTCCTCGAATCGGTCCAACACCGCAGCCGAGACATGCGGGTCGGCTCCGCGCTGCAGCAAATCGGTTTCGAGTTCGCCTCGGGTGCGCGGGGCTGCGCTTAGCCGGCGAAGCAGGATCGACCGGACGACCGACTCGGGATCGGCCTCTGGCACGGCCCGATCCGCTGGTGGCTCACGCCGGCGGCGCGACATCCGCAGGATCTTCCAGCGCCTCGACCGGGGTATCGGTTGCGGCAGGGGCATCCGCGCGCGGTCCGATGCCCAGGGATTCCTTGAGGCGCTTTTCGATCTCATCGGATAGATCCGGGTTGTCCTTCAAGAACACCCGGGCGTTCTCCTTGCCTTGCCCGAGTTGATCGCCTTCGTAGGTGTACCAAGCACCGGACTTCTTCACCAGACCCGCCTCGACGCCGAGGTCGATCAACGATCCCTCGCGGGAGATTCCCTCGCCGTACAAGATGTCGAACTCCGCCAGCTTGAACGGCGGGGCGACCTTGTTCTTCACGACCTTCACCCGGGTGCGGTTTCCGACCGCCTCGGTTCCACCCTTCAAGGTCTCGATACGTCGGACGTCCAAGCGCACCGAGGAGTAGAACTTCAGCGCCTTCCCGCCGGTGGTGGTCTCCGGGGAGCCGAACATCACGCCGATCTTCTCGCGCAATTGGTTGATGAAGATCGCGGAGGTCTGGGTGCTGCTCAACGCACCGGCCATCTTGCGCAGCGCCTGGCTCATCAGCCGGGCTTGCAGGCCCACGTGCGAATCCCCCATCTCGCCTTCGATCTCCGCGCGTGGCACCAACGCCGCAACCGAGTCGATCACGATCAGATCCAACGCACCCGAGCGCACCAAGGTGTCGGCGATCTCCAGCGCCTGCTCACCGGTGTCGGGTTGGGAGACGTAGAGGTTGTCTAGGTCCACGCCCAGTGCCTGCGCGTATTCCGGATCGAGCGCGTGCTCGGCGTCGATGAAAGCCGCCAATCCACCGGCCGCCTGCACCTGCGCGATCGCGTGCAGCGCGACGGTGGTCTTACCCGAGGATTCCGGCCCGTACACCTCGATGATGCGCCCGCGCGGCAATCCGCCGATGCCCAAGGCCACGTCTAGGGCGATGGAACCGGTGGGGATCACCTCGATCGGCGCGCGGCCTTCGTCCCCAAGGCGCATGACCGAGCCCTTGCCGAACTGCCGCTCGACCTGCTCCAGCGCAGTTTGCAACGCCTTCTCCCGGTCATCGGACACGGTCGGCTTGCTGGACTTCTCAGTGGACTTGCTGCTCCTGGCGGCCATGGGGCTCTCCTCGCGGTCGGGATGTTCACGAACATCTGTGGGGGCGTCGTTCCTGGCGAAACTAGGCCCACCCTGTGACATCCACCTGTTGCCCGCCAGCCCCTGACTCGACCTGGGGATGGCGTTCACACCTCGATCCGGCCGCTGTGGAAAAGACCCGGTGATCCACTGGCTCGGCTCGCGATGCGGGTGTCTGTCGCGTCAGAAACTACATCGAACGGGTGTTCGAAGGCTTCCGACACGCCGGCAGCATCGCCGCACCGGCCAAGGCGAGCACCGGGATCGCCGCCACCGCGTTGAGGACCGCGTAGGAAGAAACCCAGACCACCACCCCGGCGACCACGCCGCCGATGGCGCCGGCCACGTTCATCGTCAGATCCGAAAGGCCCTGCACCGAGGGCCTTTCTCGCGGTGCGACCTCATCGGTCACCAGCGTCGAACCGGCGATCAGCGTGCACGACCACCCCAAGCCGAGCAGGAACAAGCCGATCCCCAAAAGCAGGACGTCGTCGCCCGCGGACAGGCCACTGATCACCATCGAGACCAGCAAGATCACGATGCCAGCGGCGATGACCTGCATTCGACCGAACCGATCCACGGCCATGCCCACGAGCGGGGAGAGGGCGTACATGCCGGCAACGTGCACGCTGATCACCAACCCGATCAGTTGCAATCGCACGTCCACGTGCGCCATGTGCACCGGCGTCATAACCATCACCATGACCATCGCTACGTGACCGATAGCGATCGCCGTGATCGCGAAAATCGCTCTCGGCCTGCTGCGTAGATGCTCGATGCCATCGCGCAACCGCGGATGGGTGATGTCGGCTCCAGCTGCGCCGCGCAATCGCAGCGATTCGCGATACGGATCCGGGCGCAAGAACACAACGAGGACGACGACGGCTCCGAGTGCCACTACGGCAGCGACCAGATAGGGCCCGGTCAGTTGCGGCAATCCCCAGGCCATCGCCCAGGACCCGCTGATGTCCAGCAAGTTCGGTCCGGCGACCGCCCCGATGGTCGCCCCCCACACCACCAGGGACAAACTGCGCGCGCGCAGTCGGGGCGCGGCGAGATCGGTGGCTGCATAGCGGGCCTGCAATCCAGCAGCCGAGGCCACTCCCACCAGCAGGCAACCGAGGTAGACACCGAGCAGTGAGCGCCCGGCCGTGCTCACGACCACCACGATCGCGCCGATCCCACCGAGGAGGTAGCCCAACGACAGCGCCGCCCGGCGCCCACGGGTCAGTGCGATCCGGGCCAGGGGCAGTGCGAGCAGGGCCGCGCCCAGGACTCCGAAGGTCTGGGCCAATCCCGCCGCCGCCTCGCTGCCGCCCAGCGAAGCGGCGATCAGTGCTCCTGCGGGCAGCGAGCCGGCCACCGCTACCCCACCGAGCACCTGGCTGGTGGCCAAGGTGGCCACGCTGCGGCGTTGCACCGAATGGACCTCGGTCGAATCCAGCGGATCGACGTTCGCCTCGAGCGATGCGCTCACAATTGGCCAGCTTTCCCGTGCGATAGGTGCTCGGCGAGTGTCGTGCGCGCGATGGCCGCATCAACCGGGTACCCGATCTCGGCGAGCGCGTCGATCACGATCTGCGGATCGAGCGACCAGCGATCGTGGTCGATCAGTGCCGCGCGGCCGGGCCCGAGGACGTCGCTGAGGATCTCGGTCGCTTCGCACAGGTTGGCGACCGTGCTCTCCAATGCCGCCACCGCATCGGGGTGCTCGCGCCACCAGCCGCTTCGCGCTGCAGCCTGCGGGTCTCGCACGTTGACGAGGTAGCGCATGTCCGGCAGCAAGGTGTTCAAGAACAACAGGTGCCCGGCCAAGGCATCGGGATCGGCGATGTGACCGACCTCGTAACGCACCTCCTTGAAACCGCACCACCGGGTACCGGGCTTGGGTCGCAGTAAGTACTCCACGACGTGCCGCCGCTGATCGGCGAGGATGGCATTTGCATCCAGGCGGGCGGTGCCGAACCACGGATGGTGCGCCTTGCCGGAGTGGTGACGATCGGCGGCGGCGGAGATCGCCGCGAGGTAGTCCTCGATGCCGCGCAGGGCGGCGTAGTTCTCGCCTCGGATGGTGGTGCCCGGGTGCGCATTGAGCGCCGCCTGCAAAGCGGTACTGCCCGATCGCCCGAAGGTGACGATCGTCAAGAAGCGCAGGTCCGGCACCGACGCAGCCTACGACTGTCGACCGGTGATGGCGGTAGTTCGCCTAGCGCAAGAACGCGGGCACCTCGATGACCTCGCACACCGCCTCCCACACCTCACGGGTGTCGGTTCCGGCATCGAAGGCCTGCTGCACGGTCGAACCGAGCGCCGGGATCACCACATCCCGCGACCAGGATGCCGCGTAGGCGTCGCCCAATATGGCGTCCAGCCGCTCCCAGAAGTCACTGCGCCGCATGCGGGATATCCTCCACCGTGTCGCGCAACGAGGGTGCCGGAGGGCTCAGTTCCTGGGCCCGCACCTGGGTGGACGAGGCGCTCGGCTCCCCGACTGCCGTGCAAGCCGAGGCCTGGCCGGTGCTCGCCGATCGTCAAGACGCCGTCCTGGTCGCCCCCACTGGATCGGGTAAGACCCTCGCGGCATTCCTGGCCGCACTCGACCGACTGCAACACACGCCGAGC
>Ga0209953_1000401_pt1 | contig 15780 bp, 21 predicted proteins | sample SalPonred_H2O_MG_FD_185713 | JGI IMG/M metagenome (GOLD analysis project Ga0209953, IMG submission 185713) | Salt pond water microbial communities from South San Francisco under conditions of wetland restoration - Salt Pond MetaG... | ecosystem: Environmental > Aquatic > Non-marine Saline and... | reverse complement strand
AACCAACCAAGTTGAAGAACTTTGACGAGTTTCATCAGCGTTATGGCAAATACATTCTAGCCAGCCAAGGCTGATACCAGTCGTGAGAGCGGTCCGTTTTATCGTTATCGAGGCATAGGGCATGCTGGACCGCTCTCCCCCCCTCTGCCCTAGAAGCAAGTTTAAAGTTATGCGATATGCTACTAGACGATAATGATATGCTTGATAAATGCCAAGACCCTGATCCAAACTATACTTGTGTACAAAGAGCATATACCGAATATGATCCAGTGGCATGGATGCAGTTGATGAGTTCAATCAACAACGAGTTTGGGCGTAGTGGTAAACGTTGGCAGTGGATCATGAACAACGAGCTCAGTCAAGGTAATAGTTGGGTTGTAGATTTCTACTTTGAGAATCCGCACGATGCAACCATGTTCCAACTTAAATACTAGCATGCTAAAATACAAAATTAAAAAACTGGACGGTCGATACAGCTATACCGAGTATTTCAAATACTACATAGCGTTTGCAAACATTCAGCTGAGCTTTCGACATGTTGAATATTTTAACGATACTATGCAATGGTTCACAAACACATATGGGCCCAGCACCGAAATACGCATGTGGAAAGACATCCTGGATCATCGTAAACGTTTTGGAGCCACCGTACTGTTGGATGAACAACCACTGCCAGAATATGTGAACTTCAACTGGAGCTGGAGCAATGGTTACGATGATTTACGCATATATGTCAAAAACGAAAAGGTATTAAGCTTTTTCAAACTGGCAAATCCGGTTGACTTAAAAGGTTAAAAGCCTTATAATAAGTACATAGGTTAGAGGAGCAAAACATGGCAAGTGCAGATACCACAGTAAACAAACAAGAGGATAAATTTGCAAATCTTATTGGTCCTACAGATCCTGGCATGGATCGTGCGGTACGTGAAAAACTGGTAACTGCTCGTGTTGGCATGTTGCTTCGTGCCAGCTTTTTTGGTAACCTTGCTACTCGCTTGAAACTGACAAACGCAGACGAGTGGTGTCCTACAGCGGCAACAGACGGCCGTAACTTCTACTACAACACTCGCTTTATTGAAATGCTCAAGCCCAAAGAGATTGAATTTTTGTTCGGTCACGAAGTGTTACACTGTGTGTATGATCACTTAGGACGCCGCGGCGACCGTGATCCGATGATGTGGAACGTGGCAAATGATTACTGTGTTAATGCTGATCTTAAAAAGCATCGTGTAGGAGAATTTATTACCACGGTACCTGCACTGTACGAACAAAAGTACGAAGGTTGGAGTTCAGAAGAGATCTATGATGATCTTTATGAAAATGCTGAAAAAGTTGACATGGATCAACTGATTGATCAAATGATTGATCAACACCTGGACGAAAGCGAAGACGGCAGTGGGCAGAATGAAGGCGAAGGCAAGGGTCCTGCTAAAATGACTGCAGAAGAACGTCAGCAGGTGCGTGACGAAATCAAAGAAGCAATGATGCAAGCTGCACAGGCCAGCGATGCAGGCAACATTCCAAGTGGCGTAAAGCGATTAATTCAGCAACTCACAGAGCCTAAACTGAACTGGCGAGAACTGCTGGCAATGCAACTGGAAAGCACAATTCGCAGCGACTATACGTTTGCCAAAGTAAATCGTCGCGGATGGCACATGGATGCTATTATGCCTGGCATGCGCAATGACGACATGATTGATATTGCTATTGCAATGGATATGAGTGGTAGTATCGGCGATGCACAAGGCAGAGACTTCCTAAGCGAAGTAAAAGGCATTATGGGACAGTTTGATCAGTATCGCATTCACTTATTCACCTTTGACACTGACACTTACAATCCTCAACAGTTTGACAGCGACAATCTTGAAGAGATCACAGAGTATGATTTACAAGGTGGCGGCGGCACCGATTTTGATGCAATCTTTAACTACCTCAAGGACGAGCAGATCGAGCCCAAACGACTGGTAGTATTTACAGATGGTTATCCCTGGGGTAGCTGGGGCGATGAAAACTATTGCGATACGGTATGGATTATACATGGCGACAAAAACCCAAATCCACCATTTGGAACATGGGCACTCTACGAAGAGTGACTGCCCTGACGAAACAGTGCCCCGCGAAGTGTGCGACTATGATTACAGTGACGCACCTGAATGGGCCTGTCCACGAGAGTGGTTTATCGAAGGTCGGTACGAACTAGACCATTGGACTCCTTGACCAATTTAGCCGAAACCCCGCTTATACACCTAAAATAATGTACGCAGTTAATTCTGCGTGCGTAAATAGCAGTATGAAAACAGACGCAAACACCCCAGAAACAGAAAACGAAACACAAACTACAAGTTTGTCAATCAATGACCTTATCACACTGCGCAAAATCGTAGAAATTGCCAGCGAGAGAGGAGCATTTCGTGCTCCAGAATTAACCGCTGTAGGGCAAGTTTACGACCGTATGAACACATGGTTATCCAGTGTGTTACCTGCAGAAGAAGAAAGTGATGCAGCATTAACCGAAGGAGAAGCAGATGCTTAAACATATTGGAAAACAAGGTGATAGAAAAGTTGCTATCATTTTCCGCGAAGTACCAGGCGAGGAGCACATGGCTCTTGTGAGTTATCCAGATCTTATGAAAATGGAAATGCATGACAGCCTAATGCAAGCTATTGAAAGCCCAGAAGGACAACAGAGTAACAACCTTGGCGAGGCAATTCACAGCAAATTGTTCCCAGATGGTCGTCAAATGTTAGCAGCATTGCATGCCGAAGGCATGCTTAAAAAGGTACAAGCAGAAACAGTTACAGTTACACCAGCTCAAAATGCAACAGTTCGTTTAGACGAAATGAATCAAATTATTCGAGAAATGGAATCAGGTGCTGATGCTGCAAAGAAACTGGCAGACTTGGATGCTGATTCAGGATACACAGGCAAAGCAGTGCGCAAGGATGACTACGGTCGTGAAGTAGGATCGCCCAACGAAAGCGTACAGCGCGGTGCGGCTACTGTAGCAGGCAGTGATGCTGACTTGGCCGCTCGTGCGCAAGCTCCGCAAAACGGAGCGTTAGATGATGGTGCTATTGCAAATAATATGAAAGCACAGGCTGACCGTATGGCTGCAGAAGCAAAAGGACTGCTAGCCGAAAGTGAGCGCATGATCAAAGAAGCAAACGAAATGCTGGGCATCAAGGAAGAGCCAAAGAAAACCCGCGGGCGCAAACCAAAAGCCAAAGTTGCTGATGCAAGTGCTAATTGATAGCACAGAGCAATGGGAGGATTTGATCAGCACAGTAGACAAAGATCAAATTCCCATTGACTGTGTAAAAAAAGTACTGTTCAAACTCAAAGGCGGCAAACAAAAAACAATTAATTTAAGCACCTTGCGCAAACAAGGGTTGGAGATAGAAGAAATTGAAACTGTGGTCACTCGCACAATGCTGGACATGAACAACGTTATTGTTGATATGGACTTTATAATCGATGTACAAATTGTTGCAGAACACGTACAACCAATCACTGACAAACTATTAGGCAAATCATGAAAGTAAAACTTGTAAGTTATAGTCAACCAGCAGGCGAGATTGACGGGTTAGAAAATGCTCAAGATCTTATTGCATATGCAGCCAGGGTTAGTAATCCCAGCAATCAACTTAATACAGAGACAAGCGCAAAGTTGTTAAATTATCTTGCTAAACACAAGCACTGGAGTCCTTTTGAAATGGTTAGTGCTTGTTTAGAGATCGAAACCACACGAGATATTGCTAGACAGATTTTGCGTCATCGTTCGTTCTCATTTCAGGAGTTCTCACAACGGTATGCTGATCCGACTAAAGACTTAGACTTTGTGTTGCGCGATGCAAGACTGCAGGATCCAGAGAATCGTCAAAACAGTGTCGAATTAAATATCCACGATGATGAAGAACACGCAAAAATTTATCTTGATTGGAATGAAAAACAACAGTCGGTGATTGAGGCATCCCAAGACGCATACACTTGGGCAATCGAAAATGGTATTGCCAAAGAACAGGCTCGTGCTGTGCTACCAGAAGGAAACACTGTGAGTCGCATGTATATGAACGGTACACTGCGTAGCTGGATTCACTATATTGAACTGAGAGCTGCAAACGGCACACAACTAGAACATATTGCAATTGCTAGAGAAGTGGCTAAGGTGATAACAGAAATTTTTCCACTCGCAGAAGATTACATTTCCTAAGTATGCCAAAAAGAGTGTTAGTAACAGGCGGACTAGGATTTATTGGCCACCAAGTTGTACACTTTTTAGAATCGCAAGATTGTGAAGTATGCGTGGTTGATCCGCAAACTGATTATACTGTATTACCAAGCCAGCACTTATCCACTCTTTATCGCTTAAGACGTCAGATAATTCAAACTGATAACATATACGATTTAAATGTAGTCGATCACAGTGGATTACAACGTGTGTTTGGTGAATTTAAACCAGACACTGTTATACATCTAAGCAGTTTTCCTAGACAAAAAACAGTAGAAAGTGCTCCGTTGATTGCGTGTCAGACCATGTGCGAAGGTCTTGTAAGCACACTAGAAGCGTCAGTAGCACATAATGTTGAGCGTTTTGTGTTTATAAGTTCGAGCATGGTATACGGTGATTTCCATAGTGCTATTGTAAACGAAACACATGACAAAACACCTCTAGGTCAGTACGGAATACTCAAATTAACAGGCGAAAATCTTGTCAAAGATTATGCTCGTGCAAGCGGTATGGATTTTGTGATTGTGAGACCAAGTGCTGTTTATGGAATAAATGACATGAATGATCGTGTAGTGGCTAAGTTTTTAGTAAATGCATTGCGAGATGAAGTAATTACTGTTTGTGGTGCCGATGAACAAATTGATTTAACTTTTGTCACTGACACTGCGAGTGGTATTGTAGCAGCAAGTTTAAGCGACAGTGCTAGCAAAAAAACTTACAATATCACACGAGGAAGAGCAAGAAGCTTGCTTGAAGCAGCTGAACTTGCTGTGAAAATCGCTGGCAAAGGACAAGTAGTAATTGAAGATCGAGATGCCAGCATGCCCAGCAGAGGCACATTGGACATTGTAAATGCGTTTAATGATTTTGGATATCTACCAATGGTAGATATAGAACAGGGTTTTGAACTTTATATCGATTGGCTAGCAGAAACAGGATTGTGGAAATGAACATTCCTTTTACCAACTTAAAGCAACAATATCTAGATTGCAAAGATGCTATAGATGGTGCAATTGCAAATTGCATTGATAAAAGTAGTTTTATCACAGGGCCCGATGTGACTGAATTTGAAGCTAAATTTGCAGAGTATACACAAAGCAAAGATGCAGCAACTACCGGAAGTGGTACTACTGCACTGCTTTGCGCATTGCGAGCAAGCGGAGTTGGTCCAGGCGATGAAATTATTACAACACCGCATACATTTGTAGCAACAGCCGAATCTATCGCAAGCGTGGGTGCTACTCCTGTTTTTATTGACATTGATCCAGACACCTATTTAATAGATTTAGACTTAGTTGAACATGCAATCAACGAACGCACTCGTGGTATTCTTTTTGTAGATTTATACGGGCAATGTCCTAATATCGATCGTATACGAGCAATATGTAATAAGCATAATCTTATCATGATTGAAGATGCAGCACAAAGTGTGGGCAACTTTTATAAAGGTCGCCCTGTTGGCAGTCTAAGTGATCTAACCTGTATTAGTTTTAATCCTGTTAAAAATCTTGGAGCAATGGGCGATGCCGGGTGTGTTACAGGTAACAAACATCTTATGGACAAAGTTCGGAAGTATCGTGATCACGGAAGAACTGGACGTTATAACATTGCAGAAATTGGTTATAATGCACGAATTGATAATATTCAGAGTAACGTGGTGCTGGCCAAAATGCCAATGTTACAACAGTGGATTGACAATAAAAGACGTATCTGCGAATATTACACAGAACAACTCAATGATATTGTAAAAACTCCAGTACTTGAACCCGGAAACAGCCATAGCTACTATGTGTATGTAATCCAAACTCCTTGTCGTAACGAACTTAAAGCATATCTCGAAAATAAAGGTATAAAAACAAACATACACTATGCAACGCCTGTACACACTCAGCCAGCATTTGCTAGATGGTATACCAGTTGCCCAATAACTGAGCAAGCTTGCAAAGAAATATTGAGTTTACCTTGTTGGTATAGTATGAGCGACGAACAAGTAGCTTACGTAGTACAAAGTATCAAGGAGTTTTTTTAATGCACATGTGGTTAGTAGGAGCAGGTTACTGGGGAAGTAAGCTGCTAGAAAGTCTCAAAAAGTTTAACGTAGATGCTACAGTTCTAGATATCCGCTGCGGACAAAGCATAGAAGATATCGATAATACTGATCCAGTTATTCTTTCAACACCGTTGTGGCATCATTACAAACAAGCAAAATACATACTCGACCATGGTAACAATTTGTATGTAGAAAAACCATTGGCAGAAAATGCAAATGAGGTCAAAGAACTTAATCATCACGTCAGCGAAAATCAACTGTTAATGGTAGGACATATTTTTGAACATCACCCACAAATTCATATAGTGCAAAATATAATCGACGGTGGAGATATTGGTGATTTACAACACGTTACCAGCCAACGTTTAAACTGGGGAATTTATCAAACAAAAACCGATCCTGTACTTAGTTTAGCTACGCACGACATTAGTATTGTTGATACATTGTTAGATGGCAAAATGACTGTGACTGATGCGCACGAGTGGCAACTTAGCAACACAGAACAGCCTGATCGCGTTTGGTTTGCAGGCCAGGTAGGTAATGTTTTTTACGATATTGATGTTAGCTGGCATTGGCCTGTTCGTACTAGAAAAACTATTGTGCAAGGGTCACAAGGACAAATTGTCTGGGATCAAGATGCAAACACTGTCACAGTAACAAAAAATACAATTGAAGATCGACGTGCCATTGTAGATCAATCTCCTGTTACACACGCTTACAGTGCGTTGTATACCCCTTTAGAATGTGAATTACAGCATTGGATAAACTGTTGTAAAACAGGTCAGCAACCAAGTAGCGGACTGCACAGAGCGTTAAAAGTTGCACATGTTATTGATGCAGTAAAAACTAAGTTAGGTCACCGTACTTTTTAGAAAAATATTCACGCAAGTACTCCCACCGGAAGCTCTGCTTTAAATAATCTAACTTGCCTTTGCTTTCAGTAAAAAACTCTACACCATCTTGAGCACCCCGAAGCACCCATTGGGCATGATTTCCTTCCGCATGACTGGTCCATACATCAAGTCGATAATCATTTTCGACATTATTTTCGATACTGTTAAAGTAACTAAGTTTTGCACACTCTCTGAAAGCAGTGCGCCATGCATGATACGGGCTTGTTGCAAAATTTCCATAACAACTTAATACAGGAACTACTTGCACTGGGAAACTTACAGTGTAGTCCAAACCCAATTGCTCGTATGGCGGTGCATTTTTTACTATCTTGCAGTTATACATTATTACTCCCATATGCCCATACACTAATCCATTACTGCTATTTCTACAGTTAAAGATATAATGTTTAGGTGATTGCAAATAATCTGGCACAAAATCAAAGTTGAAATTTTTGTCCAATTCTGTTTTTGCAAACACAGAGTACACCCACGGAGTTGAGCTCGCTTCTGCGGCCGCTTTAAGAGCATTTTCCATTCCTGTAACACCGTGAACTCTAGTGACTTTGTTAGGTAAGTTTTTAGTAAGCTCTAGTAGTAATTGATAATTTTTTTCTGCCTCGGGTTCATCATAGCTGATATAAACAATATCTTGTGAGGTTCCTGGTTTTATATTCTGTAATGATCGATCAATCCATGGATAATCGTAAATCTGTGTTTGTATATGGTTTTTAACATCTTTTGGTATAATAGTAGCTTCGCCGCTTTTGCTCAGTGGCGCCACAGTTCTAAGACGTTCCTGCCATAAACTAATTGTCATTGGTGATTCAGGCTTGTGTCTGTAAAATTGCACAACTGGTTCTGTGAATGTATGAGTGAGTACAGCATCTACTAAACTGTCAGAATCAAATTTTATCTCTTGTGGATCAATTCTAGGAACAGGATGCTCCTGTACAAAATTTAAAGGATTGTACCACTCAAGTACTTCTAAGTCTTGACTTTTTTCCAAAAAACTTTCAACATGGATAAAAAAAGTGTCGCCAAACTTCTGTTCATTGCTAGGAAAAACATGCAACATAGTGTTCTGCCATATTTCAGGATGCCAGGTAAAATCGAAATTTGTATAATCACACAAGTCACTTACTACCCAGATATATTCATGATCTTTAATTTTATTACAAATTCTACGCAAAGTGCCAAGATAATCTGAAATAAATCTTGTTTTTTGAACAACAGGTAAATTAGTGGCAATTTCGTGTTCACTGAACGTATGTGCAATAATGACTACACCGGTTGCTACTCCGGCTGTTGTGCTTTTTATTTCTCCTACAAATTTTGTATTTTTTGCCCCAGGTACAATATAACGTGGACCGCCTGTCTTCTGGTGTTGCGTGGCAAATTGATATATGTAAGGCGACTCGGTGGGGTCTGGATGCCAAGAAAAATCAAAATCAAAGTTTACACTTTCCCAGTTTACATTACTGGGTAATCGAGTTACTTGATGCTTGTTATATTTGGTATGGCTATATCCATTGGTAGGCACAAGATATGTGCCTGAATCTTTTTGCCATTGACTTGCAAACGCATGGCGGTATTCGCTTTCCCAAGGAGCTGGTTCCCAAAGAAAATCCCACCCCGAGTAATCACATAAGTAATCAACTATCCAGAAATACCTGGTGCAAGCAAGACCATATGCTTGCTCCACGCTATCTACTTTATGAGCAATTGGTACAGATTTTGGCGGTTTATCGAAATAAAAAATATCAAACATGATTAGAATCGACGAAATATACAATTACACATTCTGGCCTTACCTACAAAAAAAATTGCCATTAACAAGGTTGTTCTATTGTGATCCACCTGGAAAAAGTGACCCCGAACACTTGTGTAATTATGGCAACAATTTTACTGAACACAATTATATACTATTTCACGATCAAGAACCAATACATTTGGACATACACACGCAATTGTTTGACGAAGCAGAACGCCGGAATCGTGATTTAAATCACCAATTTGGCCCAAAACACAAAGCTATTGTTACCAGTGAATATGCAAGCAATGATGTTAAATTCCTGACATCAAATCGCGGGTGGAAAGATTATTATTATTTTTTCCATGGATGGGCATCATTGGATTGGTACAGAGGATATGATAAAACTTTTCTGTATAAGCCATTTTATCAAAGAACAGTTGACAAGTTATTTTTGTATCCAAACAATATTGTAGGAGGAAAAAGAAAACACCGATTATCTCTATTAAAAGAGTTAGAAAACAGAAACATGTTAGCAAACAATTTTGTAAGCTGTCCTGCTGTTTGTCCATATGAAAATATCAGTATAACGGAATTGTGTTCAAGATACAATATTCCTAAAATTCAAACTGCATTACCGCTTATAATTGACAGTTTTGAAAATCAAGCTAGTAACAGTCATCAAATAACACTGTGGGAACAAGCAAATAAAAGTTTATTACAGGTAGTAGGCGAAACTGTGTTTTACGGCAATAAAAAACATCTCACTGAAAAAACTTTCAAACCAATTGTAATGCAACAGCCTTTTATACTAGCAAGTTGTGCCGGCAGTCTAGACTACTTAAAAATGTATGGATTTGAAACCTTCAGCTCTGTATGGGATGAAAGCTATGATGTAGCAGACGACAACGTGAGGTGTAGTCGTATAGCTAGTTTGTTAGAAGAATTACACTACGCTGACTGGCAATACTTACAAGAACAGTGCGCTCCTATTGTTGAACACAATTTTAACCATTTCTATAGCGGAGCATTTGAAAAAATACTGTGGACAGAAATGAAAAATATGCTAGAACAGATTGCTAATGATTTTTATATTTGATAAAATAATAGGTAAAAAACCATATCCAAACCTAGCCCATTGGCAAGCCTTACCTTACACACCAGAATGGCGTGAATTCAGCAAAAAATGGCCTTTTAGCGAACCTTTTCATTTTTTAGAATATTTAGATCAAGAAAACATTAATTATCAAATAGTTACAAGTGCAGAAAATGTAGAAAATGGCATTTATCCTGTTTCTGTGAGTTTTTTTGATTTTGGAATAAATTGGTTTGAATTAATAGATTCAGCTATCTTGAATGCTTTAAGAGCTAAAACGATTAAATTATGGTTTTTTTACAGTGAAGGCGATAATCCATGCCGCATCCAACGTCATCTACGAACACAGTGTATCAAACACAATATACCCGAAAAGCAAGTGCATTTTACCAGTGCAAACACTAGTGCAAACAACTTGGATAACTTCAGCTATTTTGCAGACGACGAACTGCTGTATAGATTACGCAACGAGGCTAACCCGGTGAATTTTCACAAAAACCGTCGGAGCAAAAAATTTACAGCACTAGTAAGAACACACAAATGGTGGCGTGCAACGAGTATGGCAATACTTTGGGAGCAACAGTTAGACCAAATTGGCTATTTCAGTTACAATACGGAACTGGATGTGGGTGAGAAATCTTCAGACAACCCTATAGAGATTGATAGATTTTCTGGACTTAGAAATACTGTAGAAACTTTTTTAGAAAGCGGTCCATATACAGCAGACTGCTACCACAGCGATTACCACAATCTCTATCACTATACTGTGGAAGAGCATTTTTCTAACAGTTATTTAAACTTGGTCTTGGAAACGCATCTGGACGCTGATCAAAGTGGTGGTGCATTTCTCACTGAGAAAACATTTAAACCAATTAAGAACGCACAGCTATTTGTAATACTAGGACCGGCGGGCAGTATAAAACAACTAAAGAAAATGGGTTACAAAACATTTGATCACGTGATTGATCACGGCTATGACAGCATAGAAAACAACACAGATAGATGGGCGGCCGCAATGCGGGAAGCAGAAAGACTCATCTTACACGAACACTTGCACAGTTTATATGTGGAAAGTGAACAAGATATCTTGCACAATCAGCGTTTATTTTTACGAAGCAAAAGCACTCGTTTAAATAGTTTGCTACAAAAGGTTACAAAATGAATCGAGTAAACAGTTACACAAGCTGGCAACCACTAGAAGAAGTGATTGTAGGCAGAGCATACACACCAGACTATTTTGATTTTATTGAGGATACTCAGGTAAGATCGCAGTTGCAACAAATTCTCAGCGAAACCAATGAAGATTTAGACAACTTACAACGTGTATGCAAAGAGTACGGCGCGGTTGTTCAACGTCCAGATTTGCCAGACAAAGACACGTTTCAAGAATGGCAAACCTCAGGACACGGAGCACCGCTTCCGCCGCTTACTCCCAGAGACTGGCAGATAAGTCTTGGCGAAAAACTTCTACGCATATTACCAATAGACGAGCTTAACACCCTTTGCAACAGTTACGGCGATCAAGTTATTAATCCGCACAAGAACGGGTTTGATGAAAATTGTATTCTCAATGGCGCAAGTGCTAGTTGTATTGTACGTGCAGGCCGAGATATATTTTTTGACAACAGTGAATTTCTCTTGCCAGAGCAAACACAGTGGATACAACAAAATGTACTACAAGACCACGATTATAGATTTCACGAAGCTATTACAGACGGGCACGGCGATGCAGTGTTTGCTATTCTTAAACCGGGTGTAATATTAAGCAGTAAGCACGACGAAAACTTGGATCTTGCTAGAGACTTTCCAGGATGGGAAGTATGTAAAATTTGGGATCCTAGTATTTGGGCAGCAATGGAAGTGGGAAAGTTTAAAGAAGAAAACTTTAACGGTGCGTGGTATGTGCAAGGACAAACACCAACAAAACAGTTTTCAGATTTTGTTGATAGATACCTTAACAACTGGGTAGGATTTGTAGAAGAAACTGTTTTTGATGTAAACTGTCTTGTATTAGATGAAGAAAACGTAATCTTTAGTGCGTACAACAAACAGGTATTTGACTATTGCGAAAAACATCGTATCAATCCGATTATTGCAGAGTTGCGACACAGTTATTTTTGGGACGGTGGTGTGAGTTGTTGCACACAGGACATTCGCAGAAAAGGAGGATTAGAAAATTATTTGTAATGTATAGCTTAGACGAAATTAAAGAAGTTCATTTGGAAATAAGCAGCAAATGTAATGCTACCTGTCCGTTATGTCCACGCAATTGCCATGGATACAATCATAATTTTGGGTACGAAGAAAGAAATCTAAGTTTATATGAGATAAAAAAAATTTTTACAAAAGATATTTTAAAACAGTTAAAAAGAATTTTAATCAATGGAAATTTTGGAGATATGGTTATGAACACCGAAACTCCAGATATTGTTGACTATTTTTTATCTGTGAATAAAAATATAGAAATAGAAATTAGCACCAATGGCGGAGCTAGAAATCAACAGTTTTGGAAAAAATTAGGCAACATGCCTATTAGTATTGATTTTTGTATAGACGGGGTTGATGATACTCACAGTTTATATAGACGAAACACAAGATTTGAAACTGTAATTCGAAATGCAAAAACTTACATTTCTGCTGGAGGCATTGCTAGATGGAAATTTATTGAATTTGATCACAACCGACATCAGACCAAACTAGCAGAAGACATGGCAAATCATTTGGGATTTGCTGAATTTTTTGTTGTCAAAAATAGTCACGGTGCTGGCGTTGTTTTAAATAAAAGCAAACAAGTAATTTATGCTATTGACGAAGAGTTAATTATGGATTACAGCAAATATTCCACTAAAGAACTTTTTTACGTGGCAGATTCTGAACAGTTAACAGAATATCCAGAAATTAAAAATATAGAATGCGAAGCATCAAAAGACAAGAGTGTCTACATTAATTCAGTTGGAGAAGTATATCCTTGTTGTTATTTAGGTTTTAATCCAAGAACATATGCTAGTCCAGGAATGGCTGTTTACAACCAACAAATTAAAAAAATTTTAAAACCAAATAATGCAATAGAGCATCCTTTAGAAGAATGTATTGCGTGGTTTGCATCAGTTAAAAAAACATGGTCAAAAGATTGGAGACAAGGCAGATTATTAAAGTGCAATGACCAATGCGGCAAATGTAAAAAATTATAGCATGGTCCCTACAATCTGCTTGGCTGTGTATGCACTCAGCGTCCACCCAAGATGTCCGTGTCCGGTGTTGTAATACAAGTTATCAAACTTGCTACTCTGCCTCACAATAGGCATCATGTTAGGAGTCATAGGACGCAGCCCTGCCCACGGTTCCACATGCTCCATGTTAATGCCAGGAAACATCTGCATAGCCCATTTTTTCAGCGGACGGATTCTGGTCTGCTTGATATCTCTGTTGTATCCTGCAAATTCTGCTGTGCCGGCGATGCGCAATCTATCCTCGCCTAATCTAGCCGTTACTACTTTTGCGGTGTCGTCTAATAGACTTGCCCAAGGAGCAATTTCAGGATTGTGAATAGTGATGCTGTATCCTTTGACAGGATAGATGGGCAGTGTTTCGCCAATCTGTTTGCTGAGGTCGCGACTTTCCACGCCCGCACACAGTATCACAGGCCCTGTTTCGCCTGCAACTCTCTGATGTAGATTGTAAATCTTATCATGCACAAACTCCACATCGCGATTGGCTTCAAGCCATTTTGCAAGATTTACAGAAAACTTGTGTATGTCTCCTGTGTAATCTTGTGTATTGTAAAAGCCACCTATGATATCAGGATTGTCAAGTGCGGGTTCTATGTCTCGCACTTCTTCTGCGGTGACTTCCCATCTATCTAGCCCTGATTGCGTATACAAGAGGTTAGTCTGCCTTGCCTGTTCCAGTTCCTTTCTATCTGTGAAAACATGCAGTATGCCTTTTTCTACCCGGTCAAACTGTATACCGGTGGCATCTGCTATTTCCCGGTATAGATCGTGTGCTTGAATAGCCATTTCACAGGTAGCACGAGTATTTGCTTCACGCTGTGGTATAGCCATCATGAAACGCATAAACCATCCATATTTGTGTAGGCTGGGTGTGGGATCAATTTTCAACGGTGCATCAGCTTTTGCAAGCCATTGTATGCCCTTGGCAACATTTCGCCAACTGTTCCAGGTTTCGGCATTGCTGGCACTTAACTGCCCGCCATTTGCATACGAAGTTGCCATGGCAGGATATGCCCTTTGTTCCACTACACGCACACTGTATCCTGCTTGAGCAAGATAGTATGCGGTTGTGACACCCGTAATGCCTGCGCCTATCACTGTTGCAGTCTTAGTCATCCTGTCTACCAGTATCAGCAATAGCCATCACTAAAAATACCGCAACCCACAAGCAAAATAAAACAAACGGATCCATTATAATGTCTCCACATAGTTGCCAATGTCACGCATGTCTTTTTCGGTCATCCAACTGGCTTGACCCCACATCATTGCACTTTGCTGTCCGATGGACTCGCCATTCTTGTATTTGGTAAGTTTTTCAACAATCTGATCACTGGTCTGTCCTGCGAGTGTTGGCCCGACTCCACCTTCACCCGCTTGACCGTGACAGGCAGCACACTGAACATAGTGTTTTGCACCCACGGCTACAGCAGGATCAACTGCCGCTACTTTTACAGGCTCACCGCTCTTCCAAGTCACTCCACAAAAGTGATCACCTCTAGGACATTGGCCATTGTTGAATCCAATGTTGCGATTCTCTCCACCGCCTAGAAATGCAAACACACCTGCGGTTGCACCAAACATCAACACCATTCCTACGATTACTTCTTTCATACGCCTGCCTCTTTTCTCAGTTCTTCTGCTCGTTCCATTAGGAAACTATACTGCTTGATGTCACCGTTTCGCTGTGCCTTTTGAGCAACTTCCAGTGTTTCGAGATACTGCTTCTTGGCTTTTTCTTTAGGCGATTTAAATAGTCCAAACATGTTAATCCTCCCAGATTTTTCCTGATCGTGTTTCGTTGCGAGTAGCAAACTCTTGCCAAAATATTTCTCTCGCGGGTTCACCTGCCAGTTCCACGGCGGCGGTTTCTGCACTCGTAATCAACTCTCTTACAGCATCCTTGAATGCTCTGTAATCCGTTTCACTGTTGTCGCTGAGTTGTCCGTGTCCTGGTGCAACTAGGGTGACTCGTCGGTTTGCTTCCAGCCAATAGGGCGGAAGTATTACATACCCATCATCACCGTTCACAGCTTTTACTGCGGCAATGGCACTGTCATGTGCAATAGCGGCTGTGCCATATTGATTAATCCGCTTTGTCATCTTCATCCTCTTCAAGTGGCGTGTCAATGCCCCGCACAGGTTTGTTAGGAACTTCTACCAACCAGCACTGCACCTGTCTTCCGTCTTCTTTCTGTTCACACTTTACCTGTCGTGTGTATCCTAAATCATCGTCCGAATCATATGCACTGGCAACTCCTACAAATGTAAGGACAGCCGCCGCTAACAAAATAGGCTTGGCATCTTTGGTCCAATCTTCATTTGCTTTTGTCATCATTAGATTCCTCTTTGATATCTGAATATCCCGTGTCCCAATCCCAGTGACGTTTGCTATCAACTATATGCGGATGTTGCACACGGCGTTTACGATCTCGCAGTTTTTCTTCATCTGTTTTGAATAGGTCTGCGAGTAGATTGCGAAACTTGCTCACCCTTCTCGCTCTAAATCCCATTGAACTCGGTTAGGTGGTGCAG
>Ga0209953_1000400_pt1 | contig 15783 bp, 15 predicted proteins | sample SalPonred_H2O_MG_FD_185713 | JGI IMG/M metagenome (GOLD analysis project Ga0209953, IMG submission 185713) | Salt pond water microbial communities from South San Francisco under conditions of wetland restoration - Salt Pond MetaG... | ecosystem: Environmental > Aquatic > Non-marine Saline and... | reverse complement strand
CCTGGGGATCCTGAAGCCAAGGGTCTGGTTGAACGCTTCAACGGCTATCTGAAGACCTCGTTCCTGCCTGGTCGCCGGTTCGCTTCCCCGCAGGACTTCAACACCCAGGTTGACGCATGGATCACCAGCAAGGCGATGCTGCGGACGCATCGCACGTTGGGCTGCCGACCTATGGATCGCGTGGCTGCTGACAAGTCCGCGATGCTGGACCTGCCACCGATCGCCCCACGAGCTGCATGGTCGTCGGTGATCCGGTTGCCCCGTGATCACTACGTTCGCGTGGGATCCAACGACTACTCCGTCGCCCCGGTCGCGATCGGCCGGCGCGGGCAGGTGAGCGCTGACCTGCAGGACGTGACGATCACATGGGGTGAACGGATCGTGGGCCGCCATCGACGGCATTGGGGCAAACACCAAACCATCCACGACCCCGCCCACGTTGAGGCCGCTGTGCGGATGCGGCTACGACCCACGCGCATCACCGGCGCTTCCAACGATGAGGTCAATATTCGGTCGCTGGCTGACTACGACCGGATCTTGGGCCTGGATGAGGTGGTGGCCTGATGCCCGCGAAGCACGCCACCAAAGACGTGGATGCGCAGTTGGCGTATCTGACCCGGGCATTGAAAGCACCCGCGCTACCTGAAGCGCTCCCGCGACTGCTTGAACGCGCTCACGCCGATGGGTGGTCCCACGCTGAGCTCCTGGCCGCGTGCTTGGAACGCGAAGTCACTGCCCGCGCCGCCCACGGCGGGGAACTGCGCGTCAAAGCTGCGAAGTTCCCCGCACGCAAATCACTGGAGGAATTCGATTTCGCGCATGCCAGCGGACTCAAACGCGACCAGGTCGCTCACCTAGGAACCTTGGACTTCATCACCGCCCGGGAAAACGTGATCTTCCTCGGCCCACCCGGAACAGGGAAAACACGTCTTGCTACCGCACTAGCGATCAAGGCCTGCCACGCCGGCCACCGCGTCGAGTTCGCCACCACCGATGACTGGGTCACCCGCCTAGCCAACGCCCACCACGCCGGACACTTCCCTGACGAACTGAAACGCCTCTACGCATCCCGTTGCTCGTGATCGACGAGATCGGCTACCTACCCTTCGAACCCGAAGCAGCGAACCTGTTCTTCCAACTCATCTCCGCCCGCTCCGAACGAGCCTCCCTTATTGTCACCAGCAACAAGCCCTTCAGCGGATGGGGCGAAGTCTTCGGAGACGACACCGTCGCCTCCGCCATGATCGACCGACTCGTCCGCCACGCCGAAATCATCGCCATCAAAGGCGACCCCTACCGCTTCAAAGACCGCGACATCGGCCGAACACCACCAGCCAACAAAACCGAATAACCACCCAGGGGGGTCAATTTTCAATCGTCGCCAGGGGGTCCATTTTCAGTCGGCGTTGCCACCTACGAAATAGCGTGACTTACTCGAATTGTCAGGAGTGGCCGACTGGATTGCTTTTGAGTCCGTAAACGTCCGGCTACAGGGCCCTGTTCGTCTATGGAGACAGATCTGGTGTTTCCAATCGAAGTGACGTACACAAGCCGACCTGTCAGTTCCGACTGAAAATTGAACCCCTCACGAAGACCTCGTTCTACTGGTCGTTGCAACGGTCAGGGGTCAAGGTTGCCGCAAGTTGGACAGAGACTTCGGCTGGGGTTTCGCCGCTGAGCGGTTTTCGGGACCGGCACATCTTTGACGCGTGAAACGGGAAGTTAACAACCGGGGGAGTAAATGCTCAGATCGGAGCTTTTAGGAAGTTTTGTTGCAACAAGCCCTGTGCGGCCTAGTTAATGGTACTGTGCGGTGTATCGGCCGGGATACAGAAACAGATCAATAGGCGCAGATGAACGATCCGCCGAGGAAACTTCCGTCTACTCGTTGTCAACCACCTCAGCCTTCGGCTAACCAGTGTAACAAGCAGATCCGCCCTATAGTCGAAATCACAAATGAGGGCTGGGCATCGGCATTCGTCACGCGGGTCGCAGAGCTAGCAAACATAGAAAATTCCCCCCGGTTTCCTCACCCTACTTCACGAATTCGGCATAAAGGGAGATGTGAGGCTCAGTAGTGTCAAATACACTCAAATTGAGAAACGGCTTCGCCAGGGAAGAACCCCGGTAGAAGGGAATACAAGCCCGGAAACCTGCATCGCGCGAGGCCAACAACATTTCGCCGTAGTCCCAGAAAGAGATGTGGCGTTCCGGACGAGAAGGATTGAACGGGGCGACGAGGCCCGCCCTGGACGCCTCTGTAAAGAATTCCTGTGCATTGAAGTGAGACTCGCGGATCATTTGGTAGAGATCGCGTTCACTCAGTTGACTTGAATCATGGAGAATGTGGGAGGCAACTTTCTTGCTCAGTCGCTGCTTTGTGAGTTGATCTACACCAGATTGAGACGCCACAACACCAAGTATTCGGAAATCGTTATCGGTCGAAGGAACCGCAATCCGCATGACGCCTCTGGGGAGCAAGACCCGCCGACATTCCTCAAGGAACGTTCGGGCGCTGTCTCGCTCGAGATGTTCAAGAGTGTGCGAGCAGTACACAAGGCTTACGCTCTCGTCGTCTAGTGGGATTTTCAGGTCGCGTTGATTGAGGTTGATGGGCACAAAATCGCGAAAGGGACGCCCTTGGACAGCTTGGTAGTACTCAGTTTGTCCTGGGAAGTCAAAGTTGCGCCATCGAGGATGGTGGAATGCCCCCGAACCGAAGTTGCAGAAGATTGCCGTATCCGGATAACCCTTGTAAAGACGCTTGTCTTGTCTGGCGGAAAAGAGTGTGAGAGAGGAGTCATATCGATTCAATGCAGCACCAACGCCCATCCGGTAGAAACTTTTGTTGACAAACCGAACAATGCGCGGCGCTAAGTGCGATGTTGAGAACGATCGGATCTGCACCCTGACATGCGATGTCTGACAATCCCGCAAGCTTTCGAACAGGGCAAGGTCCTCCGCCGGAAATGACACGGATTGACTCTAGCCGAGACGATCCCCTTGGTAAGCCGGGTGGCGCGCTTTTTGGATACGTGGCTTGGGTGGTGATTCGGGTGAGAGGTGTTTGTTGGGCCTGTGCCGAAATCATCAGAGGTGCGGTGCGTAGTGGGGATTGCCGTCGGTCTAGTTGACACGAGTTGTGTCACTCAGGCGGCTGCTTGAGTGGTGATGCTGATGGAGGCAAACTCGAACTCGATCCGGGTGATCTGTCCGAGGCCGCGTTACCGTCGCGTGCGGTTGTAGGCATGTTCTGTCCAGTACGTGATCGCGTTGTGCAACTCTGCGCGGGTACGCTACGCGCCGGTGTTCGGGACGTTGCGTTGCAGCAGTGCCCGGAACGGTTCCATGGCTGCGTTGTCGCCGACGGAGGCGACTCGACCCATGGGGCCTTGGTGCCCGCCTGCTTTGAGGACCGCTTGGAAGCTGCACAATAGGAATTGCGAGCTTTTGTCGTCCTAGACCACGACGATACCTTCGGGTTCATGTCGCGCCAATGCGGTCCGCATGGCCGTGCCGGCCAGGTCCGCGGTCCTCCGATCGCTCACCGCGCGTCCGACGATCAGGTTGGAGAACAGGTCCTTTATCGCGCAGCATTAGGCCTCGCCTTCTGCGGTCGGCTGCTCGGTCAAGTCCTTGACCCACGTACGGTTCGGCTGCGCGGAGGCGAAGTCCCGGCGCATTACGTCATCGTTCTCCGGTGGGCCGGACGGCGTGCCCCTGCGACCCTTCTTCACGGTCGTGGACCACAGGTGCTCCTGGGAACACAAACGCCACGCGCGCAGATCACCGATCTCGATGGCGGCCCGCTCGAGATCATCGGCCAAGAACCGGTAACCGAAGACCGGATCTTCACCATGGGCGTCGATCAGGGTGTTTATGGCGTGCGTGTCCTCCAGGTCCCGGCCTGAAATGTGTTCTTGCGCCAGGCGTAGAACTTCTGAACCGACAATGCCAGCCGCCCGCAGGTCAACCGCACCGGGAATCCTTCGGTGGCCAAGTCACAGACCAGCGGGTAGCTCTTTTGGGAGCGTTGAGGAAGCGAAATACGCTGCTGCGCAGCGCAAGATCTCCATCTCCAGCCAACACTTCTCCCGCCGAAACCGCAGCAACTCGGGCTGCTCCGCCATGCTCATCGTGTCCTTGAGTCCGTCATCAATGTCGGGTCAGCGCATCCATTGGCGCACGCACTCCTCAGCGATCCCGAAATCAGTCGCAACTTCCATGACCGTCACATCGCCCCTGCTGGCAATCGCGACCACGTTCCTTTTGAACTCATCTGCATACCCCCTCGGCATGACGACATCTTCCCGACAGGCGATGAAGCCCGCACATAGAGTGTCAAGTTAACCGACAGCACTCGCTTCCGAAGCTCCGCGTACTTTGGGCGAAGCGTAGGGAATTCTTGCAAGTTCCTGGTCAACAGCGCAAAGGCCGAACCTCGGAATCCTCATGACAAGGACGGACGGCGAGTGCGCCCTCAGGCGAACCGAGGTCCGAAGTCTGTGTGTAGATGAAACAAAGTCTTTAGTCACGCATGCTGGGTGACGCTGACTTCGAGGAATGTGCCGCTCCTTTCGCTCTCTGAATCGAGAGTTGTCACAGAGCTCTCTATGTGGGTGAAGGCGCCAGAGCGGTCGGAGGAGGACTAATCGTTGCGCTACTCAAGTCAGATCATTGCTGCGCATTAGCCCCCCATTGATCGCCGGGGTATGAAGCGGAGGGGGGCGCGTGACAAGGTCGTCCAGAGTGCCTTAGCTAGCGACTGTTGATGTAGGCGTTGCCTTGAAAGGGTGCCCCCCGAAGTTTCGAACATGGATAGATCGCGAGTCCTGGCTGGCTTCCAACTACGCAGAAAGTTGCCGAGGTTCTGATCATGAATTACCTGAAGCCACGCAGGTTTCTCTTGAACATGTAGCGTTCGGTACCTCTGAGTTATCTCTTGATGTGAGCAGCACAATACGGTGGCGCAATCGTGACTCCAAGGCTCGACCAGAGAAACAAATGGATTGGAAAGATCCTCCAAGCGCGTTGACCCAATTGCGGACAGTTGAAGACCGTAGTCAAAGTTTATGCAGCCTGTGTGCAAGTTATTCGATGCAGTCTGTACCCGTGAAACAAAGTCACGAGCAAGTGCGTCATCGTTGTCTAATCGCGACGTCAATAGGCGGTTGCAAGATTCCCTGGCGAAAATTGACTCTCGAACTCTGTCCGCAGTTAGAGGACCATCAATGAAAGATAGGCTTGCCATTGGCAGAGTAACTGATTGCTCCAGGTACTTCTTGAGCCAAAACGGGCAAAACCTATCCACGAAAATCAGCCATTCGAAGTTGTCCACAGTCTGGCTCTCAACAGATGGCAGGCAGTAGCGCTCGAACAGCCGGATTCGCTCCTTTATCCAGAGGTCGCTGGGTAAGTGTGGACTGTGGCTGCGAACTAAGAACGGCGTAATCAAAACGTGTTGCAGATTACTTTCAGATGGCATGGTAGGAACAGGCTACATGCACGTACAGCCCACTATGCCCGTATAGCCAAGGATTTGGGTTAATGATGAAGTGAGGGTTCAGAGACTCACCATTGAGTAAAGGCGTCACCCTGCCAGCGGCCTGCTTCGGAGTCTCAGGCCCCTTTGGTAAGTGTCACCGAGCCGAAAGTGCTTGAGAGGCAATTTGTTCGCACCTGGAGTTCGACAACCGCAGGGAGGCTGTTGTTGGTTGAGCTCCCAATACGAAGCGAAAGACCTCGGGTGGGGTCCACACCGCTGACAGCGTTCATTGCGGGCTTTGAAGTTGGGGCGCACGTTGTTGCCGTCTCTGAGCAACTCCAAGCCGCCAAGCTATCAGCGCGACGGTTATCGTCAGCCATACGCTGAGGGCGATTCGATCCACATTTCCCAGAAGCACAGCGTTTGCCAGAATGACGCCCAACAATGTACTTACCAAGACGGAGCACCGCAGGGACTTGTCCGTTACGGATGTCGCCCATCCACAGAGCCCGAGTACCACCAAGAGAGGCCAGACCGTGAGCCAGATCCTGGGTCCAGACGCTACAACGCTTGAGTTGACGACGATAAGGCTCAAGAAAACTGGAGTGGAGGCGATAGTGAAAGATCGGACGGTCGGGGCAAGAATGCCAATTACTAACACGAATGCAAAGCCGAATGCCTCTACGAAGGTAAGTCCAGATTCGTAGGGACTGCCCGCTACAAAAAGCTCAGAGAGTGAGGGCGGAGCAGGAACGGGGACGAGCATCCGCAGGACGCCAGAGAGGACAAAGGGTACCGTGGCAATGATCCACTTTCCCCAGCCACCCTTTCCTTGTAGCCACATGTACAACGCCACCATGAGGGCGAGCCCAATTGAGGTCTCCTTCACGAGTGGGGCGATGAAACCTGCCACGCCAAGCGCCCACGAGTAGCGACCGCACACGAGGAGAGCCAGCACTACGGCGGTAATTGCCATGGCTGGAACATCCACCATCGCGTAGAAGCGAGTGAAGTCAGAGAGTCCGGGTGCTGTGATTGAAAGAACAGACGCAAGTGCTGCGACAGAAATGGAACGCGAAAGGCGGTAGGCGGCCCATCCTGAGGCAATTCCTAGTAGCACGAACGAAGAGATAGTGATGACGAAGAAAGCAGAAGAAAGTGATAAGGCGAGTCCAAGAAGTCCCGCTAGGAGGGGGACGCCGACTCTGTAAACGTAGGGGGGTTGTTGGCTGGTTCCGTTCGCCTTCTCGTAGTAATACTCAATTCGGTAGAGGTCTAGCAGTCCCTGAACTTCCGAAGTGATCCGAAGGGGTTGGTTGAGCCCGAACCAGGTGTTGGCTTGACCCCAGTAGAAGAAGTGATCGTTCCAAGCACTTCGAGGATCAAGGGGGGGGAAAGCCAGGAACATAACTACCGTAGCCGAAACGCTCAAGGTGATAAGGAGCAGGAAGGGGTAAGACCGCAATCCGTCAAATTGACTCCAGCCACTTGACTTCAAGAAGGACTCCTTGAGTGGTTTGGTGAACGGACCTTCAGTCAGTGTACGAGAGTTAGCAACCTCTCCATTACTGCCTCTGGACTGATTCAAGGGTTCTTGCTTGACGCTGGCGGAGAGTCCCATGGAGAAGTAGATCTGTTCTTGGCAAAACCTGACTTGTGTCGCGGAAGACTTGAACCCAAACGCAGGGGTGGGATTGGTGAAATGGGACTAAGTCGCAGTTTCCAGAACGGGACTAGTGCAGGGGTTTCGAGCGTGCGCCGACGGGTGTCCTGTGCCGCTGGGCAAAGAGCGAGGACCTGTCAAGGAGGGGGGACCTCAAATCAAGGAATCGCTGTAAGGTCCAAGGCGGTTGCTTCTAGTCCTGTGCTTCGCAGCTCACGGACAGGCCCTAGGTCCATGTCAGATGTTCGACTGCTCACCCGGGACGGTATGAACGTTCATGACATGGATTTCGCTTCGAATGAGGTAGGACCCATCAAGGTCACGAAAAGCGGTGATGGATCTGGATTCAAAATGAGTCGACCACGAAGGCTCCTGGCTCGCGCGCTCTAGTGGGGATGGTCGTCAGGAGGAAGCCTGATTGGATCAGTGGACCAGGCTAGATCACTCAACCGATCCTTGATGAGGAACCACACCCAAGTGACGAGGTTGGAAATTCCAACTTAGTCTTCCTCGCTACGGATGGGTTCGCGTGGAAGGGGTATTGCTCAGCACGCTGCGATAAATAATGAGTTTGCTCTGGTGAGGTATGCATCATGTGATCATGACAAAGCAGCGAAGCTATATCTCGCGCAGCAGTCCACTCGGCGATCTAATTGGCAGGGGCGTGGCGGGTCTTGCTAGTGGTTAGCAGGCTCCGCGAAGTTTCAGACTTCGAACGCCTCTTCCTCCCGTTTCGCACACTTGACTCTACCTGGGAGAAATAAATGGCGAAGGGCTCATCGGGAACTTTGGAACGCAGTTCATTGGCACCGATGCTTCGACTGTAGGCGCCGGTGTCTCTCGTCGTACGTGGAATCAAAAATGCCTGATGGGTCTAGTTATCCCACAGCGACCGACTGTATGACAGGCTGCATCGCTGCACGCCGTGCATGCCCAAACGAGTTTGAGCGTCCGCCTTCGATTCAATTCGGGATTCGCGTGGAGGCTGACGGAATGCCAGGTACTCCAAAGCTTGCCGTGGGACTCGGGCGACCACGCCCTTGGCAACGCGTCATTACGAGCGCAAAGCATGTGCCCACCCCCTTTGGAGTTGATCAACCGTGAGCTAGTCTTCTCATAGGTGAGGACACCCACTTTTGCAACATGGACGCAAACCCGAGTTCGGTACAGCGATTGGTTATGCTCATTAATACTTGCCACGATCGCCGGCTCGCAAGTGCTGGATAGCGGCGCGGTGCATGCGGCGGACGATTGGTTGGCCTGGAAATAGGGATGAGTATGAAGCACGGACAATCGCAGCACTTTTTGTCGCGGGTCACACTTCGGGTTGGGCGGTTGGCTAGAGAACTTGTCGGCCTACGCGCTGAACGTCCGACAGTCAGTCGAGCGACAGAAGGCGTCTTGTTTCCACAACCCAGCGGACCATACATCATTGATGACGATGAACTTAGGCAAATCATCTGTGAGAACAACAAACATCCACTAGCCAAGGTAACTGGAAGAGTATGGAAGCAAGATCCAGCAATGCCCGGAAATCTGAAGGATGTCAATCTGAAAGCATTCCGAGGAGATAATGCATTCGTTTGGCAGACTCGAGGCGCTCCTCTTTCCAACTTTGTTGTGAGTGCACTGTGGGCAGAACGGAAGGATTCACATCAATTGCTTCGAAACACCCATGAAGATGGGGCTTTCGGAGTGGAGTGCCTTCAAATCTTGAATCGGCTCTGGTCCCGTGATCTCATCGACAGTCTGCTGGAGATGAACTTCCTGCTTGATCACATTCCCACTTTGGAAGGGAAGACGGTCGTAGATGTAGGGGCGGGCTACGGCAGACTGCTAACACGAATGGCAGACGTTACGGAATCTACGCGGCTCTATGGTGTGGATGGTGTGGCGATGTCAACGGCTATCTGTCGGGCGTATGTGCGGTATCGACAGCAAGATCACCGTATTGGAGTACTATCTCTCAAAGAAGCTGACGAATTCGATGATGCCATTGATCTTGCGATCAATGTGCATTCTTTTTCCGAAATGCATATCGAGGCTGTACGTTTCTGGCTGGGCTGGCTACGATGTCGTTCGACGAGGTGGTTGTTCATTGTCCCGAATCGGCCGGGCCCGTCGCTAAACGACGGCACTGATCTGCTTCCACACCTTGACGAGTACGGATTCGAACTTGAGGTGAGCGCGAGAAAGTACTCAGATCAAACAGTTGGCGATCACTCCCTTTTTCAGGGGGATTATTACCTTTTTAGGAGCCGCGAAGAAACTCATCGACCGCAGGAGGCTCGCATCAATTCAACTTGATGACCAGGCCGCCGCGCTGCGCTGTCCAAGCGGACGCTTGCTGCGACATGGAATAGCTTTGCCTTGCTAGGAGCATTAGGACAGGGTTTTCAGACCGGCTTCCTCAACGGCGGTTCAGCCTGTTGACGATCAACGAGGACTAGACCAGTAACGGCAATCAACAAATGGGCCATCGCAACGATTGGGTGGTGATTTCTTGGAGGATTGGGCCGATATCAGGGCTCTGCATCGTAGGGATGGTTTGAGTAAAAGGGAGGTCGCCCGCAGGTTTGGGATTTCCCGGGTGAGCTGCCTCCGTTTAGCGCGCCAGTGTCTTTGTAAACCCGGGGTTGTTGTTGTTCCAATCTAGCATGAACTCGTGTGGTGTCCGGTGTCCCAGGGAGCGATGGGGCCGGTAGGCGTTGTCGTGCTGGCGGTAGTCCTCGGCCGTCACCTTGGCTTCCAGCAGCGAGTGAAACAGCTCGATCGCTAGCAGTTCGTCGCGGAGTTTGCCTTTGAACGATTCCCCGAATGCGTACTGCTACGGTGCTTCCGGTTTAATGAACACCGACCCTGTGGCGCTGAAGCGGTACCAGTCGGAGATCGCCTTGCATGTCATCTCTGGGCCGTTGTCCATCCGAATGAACCGTGGATTCCTACACACCGCTATAGGCCGATCCAAGACCTGCACGAGGTGATCTCCGGTGAATGAGCGCTCAACCTCGATCGCCAACGCCTTTTTAGCAAAATCATCAGTCGTCGTCAGGACCTTGAGGACTCGCTCGTCGGCGGCTTGGTCGAACGCGAAATCGCCAACCTGCACATTGTTCGGGAATACCGCATGGAGCCGGTCCCCGGGGGTGGTGGACGTTCCGACGCGGTGCGTTTACGGCGAGAAACCCGCACCCGTAGGTCCTCATCACGGCACAGGCGCTAGATGGGCTTGTGATTGAGGACATGTCCCTCACGGACTAGTAACGCCTGCAAACGCAGATACCCATACGGGTGGTCCTCTTGGGTGACTTGGCAAAGCCGCGCACGCAAGTGCTGCTCCGGCTCGGTGGGCGCTGTTGGCGGTAGGCGTTTCGTGGAGCGTGGCTGCCCTATCACTGCGCAGGCGCGATGTTGCGATACCTCGAACGTGTCCATCAGATGATCGACTGCTGCCCGGCGGCGAGCCGGGCCTAGAAGTTTCCCCGGTCCACCTCTTCAAGCATGTCGACATCCAGGGCCTGGTCAGCCACCAAGCGCTTGAGTCGGGTGTTCACCTTCTGGAGTTCCTTCAGTCACTTCGGATCGTCGGCTTTCATGCGCCGTGCTGGTTCCGCCACCGGTAGTAGGTCTGCTCGGTGACCTCTAGGTGTTTACACACCTCCACCAGAGGAGTTCCCTCACCTAGTAGCCGATCGGCTTCCCGAAGCTTTCGAACGATCTACTCCTGGGTGTGATGCCTTTGCTTCATGCCGTCCTCCTCGCCTATCAGGTCAATCGTGGACCGGCAGAGAAAATGGATCAACCAGCGGGGGTCAGGTAACACGCTCTCCAAAATTCAGCGGTCTGTCACCAAGAGCCGGTTTCGTTTGTGAAGATTCGCATCCCCTTCGTGCTCAGGAGTCGTGAGATCTTGCTTACGGCTAGCGTCCCCGCAATCGGTACTCTTTTGTCATTGCAGACATACTCAACTAATCAGGAAGGTGAACCGACCGCGTGCACGGGATTTCCGTGAGTCACCAAATCCCGGACAGCACATCGGGACCCAGGCGGCCTGCAGCAACTTTGAGGATCTCTACCAAGTCAGATCACAGTCAAAATCGCGCGGCCAATGCGATACAGTCCGCTTTCGCCTGCAACGATTTTATTCGTGTCACGGCTATGAATTTGCTCCGCTGCAGCAAACGCGGGGATCATAACTGTCCCCTTGCCGAGTCGTTTCTGCTCCGGGACGATCAAACTATGGTCGATGGACTTGGTCGACTAGTTTGTTTCCTGAGGCAAGCACAATTCTAGATAGAAGTCAGTCCAGAGCCTCTGGATCAATTGAGCCCGAAAGCGTTCCGAGGCGCGGCTCTGTGCGGCCTTGGCGAAACCTGAGTGGAGATCTGGATCAGACAGCAGTTGCTCGACCCTTGTTGCCATCGTTTGGGTGTCTCCTACTTTCACAAGAATCCCGGTGATTTCGTTGTGCACGACATCAACTGTGCCAGTTGATGCGTACGCCACAACTGGAACCCCCGACGCGGCTGCCTCGAGGAGCACATTCGGCAGTCCTTCGCGTTTGGAAGGAAAAACAAGGACATCAATTTCCTGAAAGTGGGGTGCCGTGTCTGACACCCATCCCGTCACCTCTATCCAGTCAGCTTTGCGCATTGTCTCTATTGCGGAAAGGGGTGGAGGATCTGTGGGGTCTAGGGCGCCAACGAAGCGCATCCTTAGCTTCGGGATGCTTTTCCGAACCAGCTGGGCAACCTCAATAGCGTCCTGGGTACCCTTGTCCTTGCTGAGCCGGCCAACGAAGCCAACGGTGGGTTCACGGCGCGAAGACGGAGTCGGACGTGGGTGGAAGCGTCCGAAGTCAACACCTTGAGTTGATCCTGCACCGATCACTCTCGAGGCTCCTTCCGCAACTTTTTCTCGCTTCAAGAGTTCCTTTAGTGACGGCGAAACGGCAACAATGTCGGTGGAGTTGCGAGCCACAATGCGATCAACTTGGCGCAAGAGTTTGCCTGTGGGTGTGGTATCCAGGTCCCATTTAGCACCCCACACCTCCCAAACGCGTAGCTGAACCCGGGTCAGCCTGGCCGCCAGAAGTCCAATCAGTGATGCCTTTGGGGTTGCAGCAGCCACCAGTTGTGGTCGCAGCCTCCTTTGAAGTCGCACCATTTTTATCAAGGCCGTGATGTCTCTGCCGAGGCTGATTTTGCGTGTCATGGGAACAAGGTGAGCTTGCGCCTCGGGTGGAAGCTCGGGAATCGAGTCGGTTATCGGTTCGCCTACCACAATGTGTAGGTCAATGCCGGCTTCCACCAAGAGATGAAACCTCTTGCCGAAGAGCGGGATGCTCATGGGAGTGGTGACACAAAAAACGGCGACAGGCTTAGGCATGAGAAGGTGATCTAGAGTTATGTGCCTGAGCTAATAGGAGCGCCAAAATCAGCGGGAGAACGAAGACATTTAGATGGAGCCAATCAGTGAGCGTGTACGTGAGCGCACTGAAAATCCAGGCGGCAATGATGGATAGGGAGGTACCTCTGTCGGAATTTCTGACTCGCCAGGCCTGCGTGAGAGCTCCAAGCAAAGTCCCTGCCACAATGACCGCGACTGGGAAGCCGTGACGAGTGAGAGCGTCTATAAGTACGCTATGGCCGTCAATTGTGTCCCAAGGAATCTCACCGTTGGAGATGGCTGAAGCAACGCCGACTGGGCCAACTCCGAGTACCGGTGATTCTTGCCACAAGATGAAGTAGCTGTTCCAGATCTGCGTTCGCCCGTTCAACGTCGGATCTGTAAGGAAAATAAGGACTGTCGCGGCGGCCGCAGTTGCCGAGATAAGCACCGGCGTCATCCATGGCGCCAGTCTCGTCTCGCGGTACGCCCGACTTGTCAGTATGGTCACGAGCACGCCGGCGGCGAGCGCCACGAGGGAAGTTCGCGATTCCGAGAACAACACGATAAGAGCCCCAGTTACCAGAAAACCTCCACGAAGCCATCCACGACGGTGTAATCCGTAGACCAAGAGGATTGCACCCATGAGTCCGGCGTTATTCGGATCGCCAAAGAAGCCTTCCCATCGGTAACCAAGATCCAGTTCGGTGAAAGGCAGCGACCAGCGGGAGTAGATGCTTGTGCGGGCACCACGTAATCCCACCCAGTCCAAGACTTGCGTGAGCAGCGATAGGGATGCAATCAGCGTGAAAGAGATGTCAGCTACCTTCCACGCCTCCTTCGCGTCGGGTGGCTTGATGATAACCATTAGAAGAACGACCGGGGTGGTCGCAGCCGCGTAGGTAAAGGCGGCGTTGTCTAGGCGAAAGTTGACAAGACTTGCTCCCCACAGCAACAACATACCTAGAAAAATCATCAGGGAGAGACCTGTCATGCGACGTTGCGCCTGGGACAAGAGCCATAGCAGGACCGACATAGCCACGGCGACGAGCATCACCAAGACAGCCGGTGGCTGACCGAATACCCACGGTTGGGACCGAAACAGGTAGTCGAGGAATTGGGCGATGACAATTCCGCAAAATATGACAATTAAGTACGGCTCGGTAGACAAGTATGTTCGCATCGTCACGAGGGCAAGAATAGGCTATTTGGTAATAAGCGGGCCTATCAATGTGTCACGGTTCGGGTTATCGTGCGAGTGACGGTTATGGGTGCGTGAACCCAAAGCAGAACAAGGTCACCCAGTAAGTGGAGTGACCTTGTCCGCCGAAAACTTCGGGCGGTCTCAAGGAGTCGAAGATTGATCTGTAGCCGTCGCGCTAGTCGCTTATCTGTCGAGAAGTGTGTCTTGGCCAAAAGACTGTTGACAGCTGCGCTGACGGTCTCCATCTGTTGGTGATTCTGATTCGGTTGGGTTACGTAGTCACACAGAGTTCTTGGAACGCTGTCTATGGTGTGTGGAGCGCCCAACCTCAATGCGATATCCACGTCCTCCAAGTTCCACAAACATGCATCGAAGCCGCCCACTCGGTGGAAGTCGTCTGAACGCAGCAGGAGGGTTGAGCACAGGGCAGGGCCGTTCCCTTCCATGGAGATCCATCTGTGGAAGACCTTGTCCGACCAATCGAATGCAATGGGTTTGCGGACGTGGCCGGTCGGTTCATCCACGATTGCGTAATCGCATGTGACACCCAGTAGACCTGGGTTACTCCTGAGCGCATCAATCTGCTCAGTGAGTTTCTCCTTATGCCAGACATCGTCAGCGTCAAGAAATGCAAAAAGGGATCCCCTCGCCTCCTTGGCGGCAAGGTTTCTGGCAGCTGATGGGCCAACACCGTTGGCTGTCAGGACGGTTACCTTTTGGCGGACGCGTCCGGCCCATTCTTGAATGATCGTGGAGGTTTTGTCTGTTGAAGCGTCGTCGGTCACGCGGAGTTCCCAATTTTCGTGCGTCTGGCTTTCAAGCGACTTGAGGGTTTTGGCCAGGAACTTCTCGGCATTGCGAGCAGGCATGATCACGCTCACCAGCGGGGAGTACTCCAACTCGTGGGTCACGTGGCGATTCCTCTGGTTGGTGAGCGCTTGCGTTCCTATTGGCGAGGCTAACGTCCGCTAGCCTGGGAGCGTGCCGAACGAGGAAAGAATCTACCTCTCAGCACCGCACGCAACGGAATCGGATGTGCGGAGCGTAGTCGGGGCTCTGCAAAGTGGCTGGGTGGCTCCTGCGGGCCCGTCTCTTATGGAATTCGAAGAGGCATGCGCGGCCTACGTTGGTCGGGCTCATGCTGTTGGTTTGTCGAGCGGGACAGCGGCTTTGCATCTGGGGCTGAAGCGGCTCGGAGTCGATCAGGGTTCCTATGTGCTTGTCCCGTCCGTAACCTTCGCTGCCACGGCCTTTGCCGTGACCTACCTCGGTGCGACGCCTTTCATTGTGGATGTGGAGCCTAAGTACGGGACTGTCGACGTGGATTTGATTGAGCGGGCTGTGGACCAAATTCGGAAGTCGGCGGGACGCGTGGCGGCAGCGATTCCCGTGGACCTGTATGGATGCGCGGTTGATTACCGCCCAGTCGTGGACATATGCGGCTCCTTGGGGATTCCGGTTCTTGAGGACGCTGCAGAGGGGCTTGGCGCGAGCTACGGGCAAGACAAACTGGGTTCCCTTGGGGAGGCGTCGGTTCTGTCCTTCAATGGAAACAAGATCCTCACCACGTCCGGCGGAGGCATGCTCCTAACCGATGATGAGACCTTCGCCAACGATGTTCGCAAGTGGGCAACGCAATCACGTGAACCGGTCGTTTGGTACGAACACGAGGAGATCGGTTACAACTATCGCTTGAGCAACATCCTGGCTGCTCTCGGTGTGTCGCAACTGCAGCGCATCGACGAAACTGTGGATCACCGCCGACACGTGCGGAACTGGTACCGAGAAGCGCTGAGTGGCCTGGACGGGGTGTCCGTGATGGAGGATCCGCCCTGGGGTCGGTCAAACGCATGGCTGACGGTTGCGCGTTTTGATGAAACTGTCTGGCCCGTGGCTGCTGAGCGCGTCCGCCTCACGCTTGAGGATCACAACATCGAGTCGCGGCCAGTATGGAAGCCAATGCATCAGCAGCCTGTGTTCGCCTCGGCCCCCCGCTTACTCACTGGCGCAAGCGACCGGCTATTTGGAGAGGGGCTTTGCTTG
>Ga0209953_1000399_pt1 | contig 15792 bp, 9 predicted proteins | sample SalPonred_H2O_MG_FD_185713 | JGI IMG/M metagenome (GOLD analysis project Ga0209953, IMG submission 185713) | Salt pond water microbial communities from South San Francisco under conditions of wetland restoration - Salt Pond MetaG... | ecosystem: Environmental > Aquatic > Non-marine Saline and... | reverse complement strand
AGATGCAAACTCTACATTTGCATTGAATACAGACTTACCTGCGATGACAAAGGTATTCGATAAAGTTACCGCATTTCTAAGGTTTGTAGTTCCGACTACATTGAGGTTGCCGTTTGCATTGACATTTGTAGATACCCCAAGAGTCTTGAAGACTCCAGATCCGCCATTAGTGGTGTCTGACCAGACAGTTCCCCACTTGCGTGTTGCAGAACCTAAGTTGCCCGCCGCGTCTGTTTTTGGAATGAGTGATGTAGAAACACCTTGACCTGCAGAAGTTCCGATTTTTAACTCATCGATATTTCCGATACCATCAATCCACAAGTTACGGAACCTACGATTCGGCGCACCCAAGTCTAATTGGTCGTCATATCCAGATTCTGGTAAGATGTTACCAGTCGTAGAAATACCACCAACCGTCGCGTTTGCAGTAAATAAAACCTCACCCGTAGACTTGACTGTGAATACTGTACTGTTTGAGGAGTCTGCAATGATGAAGTTTGAGTCTCCGTCATCATCTACAAGATTTAAGTAAACATCGGATTGTCCGATTGCGCCTGACGCAAGATAGAACTTTGCGCGATCAACTCCGTTTGTTAGGATCAATGCAGGAGAATCGTTATTGTCACTGAAGTCTGTGTTTGCGCCAGATAAGATAATGTGCGCCGCATTAGAAGATAGATCGGTGAGGTCTCTTAGTGTCAGTGACTTAAACTCAAGAACATCATTCTGAGTTTGTTGTCTTAAGAACTGACCTCTGTTGCCTCCAGTCATACGAATTCTGGAAACATCTCCAAGGATAATTCTATTTAATCCAGTCGTAACAAAGTTGACATTACCCTGAAAAATAGTGTTAGAAGTAATTGACAAAGAATGTGCGTTGATGGAAGTGTTTGAAAGTATCTCTAAAAACCCGCCAGGATCAGATGTGTTGCCAGATCTCAATGTGTCTGTGCGCAACTCCGTGGAACTGAATGTTCCTTCGATATGACCATTTCCTGTCGCGACTCCTCCACGATTCGCGTTACCTGCACGAGAAACTGTTACAACATTGTTACTAATAACCGTTGCGGCAAAGTTCGTGTTTAAACGCCAACTGTTGAAATTGTCATTTAAATTGGTGTTTGAAATTGATACTGTCATTTACTTTTCTCTGCAATGAGTTGAGTTAAGAGAGACTTAATCTCATCGATATCATCTCTCATTTGGTCTAGTTCTTTTTGTTTTTTACTTTCAATTTCTCGTCTCATTCTATATCTTTCTAACGATGTTAAATCAGTATTTAACACCGCGTTAGTTTCTGCGTCTCTTACGAGATCCTCATTATCAGCAATTTTATATTTCGTCATTATTTCTGTAGTGCAATTGCTCTCATATCTCTTACTAAAGGAACAATGTTTGTGCCTTGACTCGTCAAAACAATTTTAATTGCAAATGTTTTGTAAGAATGATGTACCGAACCGTCTCCGGACTTGTAAGATACAATCTCATCTCTTGAAGTATTTAGTCTCGCGTGAGAGTTTGCATTAAATAAAAATCCTTGTCCGTCTGTGTTTGCGGAGAACCCATATTCATATTCAATGTAATCATTGCGGTCAACAGAATCTGAAACAATACTTGAAGGCGTTTGTCTCGTCAAAGGCGTAAAGTCTTTTTCATTGATGCCTTCGGAGTCGCCTGGATTGAGAACCCTTGCATAGACCTTTACATCCGTTCCTGCGGGTTTCCACGCATTGACAAATACTTTGAGATCTTCTGCTTCGTTTCCGAGTGCGAGTTCTACAGGTTTAGTAATGTATCTACACAATGCATTACCAACCTCTAAGTGTTCTCCTTCTGCGTCATTGTTAATGACATTGTTAACAAGAAGTGCATTCGTTCTTGTGGTGTCAATGACTGGAGACACGCGCGGATCGGTTGTTCCAAATTGTCCTTTTAACAATAGAGACTTGTCAGATCCGTTTACAGGAGACAAACTATTTTCATTTGTTTTTGCAAATATTTTCTTTTCGGAATCAAAGAAACTGTTTTCATCTTCAATATCAATAGGGGTAAATGTTGTTGAAATTACGCCCGATGAAGATGTAGTTCTTGCTTGCCAAGAGACACTTGTGTTTGCATATGTTAGTTGAGGAACCTTCGGAATCAGGGTGTTCATTGCAGAATCATTGACCGACGCAAGAACTGCAGACGCACCAGAAATAGAACCAGTAATAGTGTCTCCGTCCTCAAATCCGCCTGTGGATCGATCTAGATGTATTTTCTGTTTATCAGAATCAATAAATGTAATGAATCCGTTAATACCGTTTCCAGCATCACTGACCACTTTTTCTCCAGTATTAAACTGTCCGTTAATTGTGTCATAAGTTAAAAACTCAACGTCATCGTTTTCTAGATAAACATCACCGGACTGTGTTGTAAACTCTGCGCGATACAACTTAAACTTCAAATCTTCAGACTGAATAGGCGAATAAGTTCTATCGTTTGCAGATGTAAACAATACTCCAGATGCAGGTTGTTTATGAATCAACTCTCCGGTCAAGGTATCTGTACCACCAAGTTCTCCTGTCCAAACTGCATACTCATCACTGTCACCGCCGGGCATAATGACTATCGCATAATCTTTGTTGTTTTCTAAGAAAACAGGAGAATCAAATACAAACGGCGTAGGAATATCCGCAACGTTAGGATCAACCTCAACCTCACTTGGATTTAATGTCTTCGATGAAAATGGAACAATTTCCTCAGATGGGAATCCGTTAACCACTTCTCTCAATTGTACGGTGACAGGTAAAGTACTAGACTTTTTACCGAAGAATAAATCAAGTTTAGTGATAAACACACCTTGAGAATCATTAACACTCACGAAGAATGTTTGAGAGATCGGATCTCGTCTTACAGTTCTAGTACTCGTCAAAGTTCTGGTTCTTGAAACCTCTCGATCTGAGAACTGAGGAACTCGCATATTGATTGAAGATCCGCGTTGAGAAACACTCAACTGAATTGCGGTGTAGTCTCCGTGCGCAGATGTTGTAATCAAATCTGATTGTGTAATTGTATTCGCAACATCTTGCAAAGTAAATCTCTTGGTTCCGATTCTAAACTTCAGATTGTCATCGTTAGGAATTCTAAAGTTTGCGTAAACCGTACCAGACGCATCCGTTACCAAAGGTGAACCTGCGGATGCAGTGTTTGCGTGATTAGAGTCCGCAGGAGTTACATATTCAGATACTAATTCATCTTCAAAGTATGGATATACCCTAGTGTTCGGTTTCATTCGAACGCCAGTTACTTTAATAACTCTAGATCTAATGTAGTCTCTGACCGCGACATTGGTAACCATATTACCTAAATTAAAGGTTTCTGTCGATGGACTAATAGAAGTTGTGATTCCGTTCTGAATCTGTTCTGTCTGAGTTTCAGTAGTTACTCCGGTGCGCCACGCTGCGGTGACTCGACTTGTCTGCGATGTAGTAGTCCAGTTACCCCAGTCGGTTCCTGTAACTCCTGCGCGCGCAGCAAGGTCTTCAATCGCCGCATACATTCCGTCGAAATCCAATTGAATGTCTGGTAAGGTCGTAGTATCTGTACCATTATCCATCGGCGGATCGAGAATAACTTCACCTTCCCAATTAAAGGTAAGTTCTTGTACTGGGTTCCGCAATTTACTTGCATAGTTTTGATCAATAAAACTTACATCTTCATAATCTAATGTAACCAGATCTCCAGTCTTCTTAACAGAGTCGCTAGAAAGAATCGAATTAAAGGAAAGTCCGATATCATTTCTTTCAAACGTTGGTCTCAGTAAAGATTTGTTTCTATCAATCGCAGCGCGATAACCAAACTTAGTGGTATCTGCAACATTATGTCCATCGAAGTTATCTACTAAAAATCCATTTTTAAATCTGTCTAACCCAGACTGTCCGAAAATTTGTTTATTCTTCGCAGAGTTCTCCAGTGCATTCAATGAAGAATAATATTCTAAGTTACGAATTCTTAACTCGACTGACCGCAAGTCTTCCATCGTAAATCTTCTGTTGTTTTGAATCTGCAAACCAACTCGATAGTCAAATCGACCATTGTTCTTCGCAACGTGAGGCGACAACGATGGGAACACTGGTATATCCAAAATTGCAATAGTCATTGTACTAGGTCCGACCATCGGAACCTGTGGACTAATTGAAGGAACCCCTTTGACTACTTCAATTGCGCCTTCCTTACTGATTGTAATCGCATCTTTTCTAGGTAGATAGAACTGAATATCTGTCTGGAAGTTTGCATCGGGTGTAGGTGTGTATGCGCCACTTGGAGAGTCGATTGTAAACTCTGTGCCTACCGTAGGGTTAGTAGGTGCAGCAGATACCGTACCTGTAGATGATGGAGTCGCAGTATTTGTTTTAGATGGTCTAAAGTCGATAGAGTCTCTTAAATCAAAAGTCTCTCCTGTAGTTGGAGAAACGAACAGTGGAATCTCTTCCGTTCTAATTGCAGAGTCGTTAACGGTACTACTGTCATCAATAGGATAAGAGTCAACGGAATAAAATCCGATACCTGAAGATGTATCTCTTCCAAAATAATTAAACTCTACTAAGAGACCCACATCAACAAGTTGCGTTGTTGCGTCTTGACTCAATTCGATTGTAGAAGTATCATAAAATGAGTCCTTCATTCCACTATTCAAAACAAATTGATTTGTGATTTCTGGATCCGATGTACTGACTCCGGTAGGGGTTCCTTTATAAACTTTGACTATTTCATATGCATCAGGAACGCCTAGAGAGTATGGTCCGAATGGTCCGTTTGGATGTGTCGATGTATTAATGTGAACAAACCTATTCTTTAATACAGTCTTTCCACTCGCATTCGCATCAGATCTCAACAAATCAAAATATACCGATGCAGTGAACGAGTTAGTCAGGTTTGCCTGTTTTAACGCAATTTGATGTTGAGTAGATGTGGAATTGACTTCTCCATTAGATGATAAATCAAACACATATCCTTTAGGGAACTTAGTTTTGTGTGCGTGACCTAATCCACCGCCTGAGATGCCTGGATTTTCTGCGAGTTCGAGACTTAGGTTGTTAGTAATAGATGTAACAATTCCACTATATTCATTATCACTTTCATCAACAATTGTCATCATATCTCCGATCTGATACGATGACAGGAATGTAGTTCCAAATCCTTCAACAGTCGTTCCATTTACCAATACAACTTGACCTGTGTGGGGTGCAGTTTCTACAGGCTCTTTTGAGACTACAATGATGTTTCTTTCGTCGACATTAGTCAGTGGTGTTCCGGTATCATTTAATGTTTCCGTACCACCCGCGTGTGCGGCGTTTGCTGAGATAGTTGCGGCGCCTAATGCATCGAAGTTTACAGTTTTTTCAGTTCTAACCACAAACTGAGTATCGACATTATTATTTTCGTCTCTTAAGGTTTTTGTGCCTTTCTGAGTAAATGGAAAAACAAGTGTCTTCAGTGCAGACTCTTGAATTACTGCGTCTCCTGCAGCGTTCAAAACAATGTCCGCAATACCCGCACAGACATTACTTGGTTGGTAAACTGTTTTTACATCAGAAAAAGACTTATCAGAATCCATTTGAATATCAAACAAGTAGATTCTAAATTGACCTGAAGGGGATCCCATAACACCTGCGTGCCATTGGAATCCTCTAACTTTTGCAGTACCAATTTTACTTCCTTGTGGAGTTTGCGCACTAAAGTTTAATCCACTGATACTGGTGGATGATTGGTTATAAAACTCTACTTCTCTTAATCCTTGGAAGTCCCAACCGCCGGACAATTCATTGACAATGATATAGTTTCCAATCGCCTGTCCGATGACACGCGCATTTTTAGTTTCGATTTCTGACGCTTTGTCGAACTCTCTGACAACAGTTTCGTCAATAGAAATGCGGTTACCTTTAACATATGCAATGGATGGTTCGATTTCTGCAACCAGTTTATTGATGTCTCCGTCTTCGAAACGACCTAAGTTGTCATCTCTTTTTAAGTTTTCGCGAACGCGCACATTGAATGGTTCAACTGCAAAGTTTCCGTTTGTCTCAAAGATTCTATCTGCAACTAGGGTAGTTACTCCCGCAAGTTCTTCGTTAGTTCTTTGTACGATTAATCCGTTTTCAATGTTTGCGATTGAGAAAAATGTTGTAGTGTTTGCAGTGTCAGTTGTCAGTGCGCGGGTTGCGAGTGTTGGTTGCAGTTTTAATCTGTCTGCGCCGGGCGCTGCAAAGTTTGTTGCACCAGATGCGTTATCTAACAAAGAAGAATCTTCATTTGAATTAATTAAAGTTTCTCTGGTTTCAAAACCTAGTTTTTTGCTAGGTGTCGTACTATATTTTTCAATAATAATACTTTGCGGCGCAACTCTAACAAAATGACCTTTATGATAAATCACTCCATCGGTCACGGAACCTCTTAATCCAAATCCTGTTGCGTCAGTTTGAATTGTATTTGCAGCAACAATGAATTCGTTATTAGACCGTCTTCTTACAGTCAAAACTTCGTTTGTAGAAAACGACTTTGTCTCACCATCTGAACCTGAGTTTGTATACTTAACAAATGCAGTTAAGTAATTTGGTGCAGCTGCTTCAGATCCTTCTGCAACATCAATCAACTGCGCAGTCATACCACTAGTTTCGCCGGTAACAATTGCGTTCGCAGCAACTCCGGATTCTAAAAAGTCTCCTAAGATTAGTACCCGATTGTTTGCATCTTTATCTCTCAGTTTAACATAGTCAATTGTTTCTGTGGTAACACCAACTCCAGTTACGATCTTTCCGTCATTGACTACAGAATCTCCAAACCGTTCAATTTGGTTTTGAAGGATTGATTGTAGTTGCGTAAGTTCTCTAGCCTGAACTCCGAAGCCAGGTCTGAAAAGAACTCGATGAAAGTTCTTTCTCTCATCGAAATCGTCAAAATATGGACTTTGGTTCAGATTGGTTTCAATTGACATTTATCTTACCTTTAAAAATCGAGGATAATCTTAAAATCTTCTTGTTGTTCGGGATCTCTAGTCACCACTGCAACATTCTCTGTGAACAACACTTCTCCTGAGAATGTGTTTGCTTCGGGACCTTTGATTTGTTCTACAGTCGCAATTTCTGTTTCTGATGTACTCTTAAGAATAACATCGTCTTTTACGAAAACAGGTTTGTCACTGTAACTTTCCACATTATTTATGTACACTGTATAGAAAGATGGATCAGGTTCGGTCTCATCTTTTCTGACATAGACAATGTTTCCGTTTGCGCCTTGAACTGCATTTTTTAAAGAATCAAATCGTCTTTGAGTTGGAGACAGTTCAGTGACGAATTCAAGTTCTCCAAGTTCTGCGCGCAACCTAACTCTTTCGTTAGTGATAGTCTCTCTCACCTCAAGTTCGTTGACCGGATCGTCCCCATCCATTTGATTGTATGAAATGGTCAAACGACTCGTCAGTCTTAAAGTATCCGGAGAGTTAGATGTATTCGCGATACTCTCAACTAAGGTGTGATTGTTGTTTGCGTTTACTTTTAAAATCGGGTCTCTTAGAATTGATAATGTTCTAAACTCCGTATTAGAAGGAATGTATCCATTACCATTTGCAGACACACCTTCTTGACTTCCAAATTGAACATTCAGTGCAACTTTGTCGCCGCCTAGTTCGCGTACCGGATCTGACCCGTGACCTCCAACTGGAGAAATGATAATGTTTGCAGATGCGCCTGTACCGTTAACAACATTTGCGGTGATGAGTGCTTGCGCGCGGGTGTAGTTATGACCAGAGTCGATAATTGACACATTAGCGACACCGTTATTCTCATCAACGCGCGAATACGCCTTTGCACCAGACCCGTCACCAATGATTGTTACAGTCGGCGAAATAATGACTCGACTGTCTGTATTTGGAACTGTCGTAAATGCAGTATTGACTACCAAGGTTTTTGTAGACCCTGAGTAGTCAATGATTCTGCGCAGTTGTCCAGATCCAGTTCCTGAGATAATATATACTGAAGAACCGTTATAGATGTTATCAAGTGGAGACGCGTCAACACCAGATCCGCCACTAAGTCGAATGGTAAACTTTCCTCCCGCATCAACAACACCGTTTGTAACTTGCAAGTATTCTACACCTGCATCATTAACTTCTACGATTTCAATAGAACCATTTACTGCCGCTTGTTGTACTGCGAGTTGTCTATCAGATTCTGTAGAACCGTCGGTTACATTTAAGGTCTTGACAGGCATATGAACTTTTGTTAAAAACTTAGATGCATCACCAAGTGAAATGGTATACATATACTTCCAAGTGTAACCGTCAGATGTTGTAAAAGGTAGAGTTGAAAATCCTGATGGTTTTACTGTGGATTCTGCACCTTCGTTGTTGTAAAGACACTTGTAGACATTGTACTCATTTGTCATTACATAAAATGGTCTATCATACAGGTTGATGTCCCTGTCACGATACATCGAATACACAGTTCCAGGCGTCCAGTCATATCTCAATGTAACGTGACTAACATCTTCCGGAAAGATTCTTTTTGCGCCAATAAATTGACGTTGCGTTTCATACTGCAGATATTGATTACTATCAACTGGTTCAGAAGGCACAGGTTCATTTTCATATGCATTTACGTTTCCAATCGCAGCATAAAGTACCGCAGAGTTTTTTACATCTCTACCATCTTCTGCATTCAACTTTGTAATAAATGCGTCTGCGTTGGTGATTGATAATTCTTTTGTCGGTAGTTTATTTGACATTAAATAGACCCGCTTCGGTAGTATACGTTTGCAACTGCAATGTTAGAGTTTGCCCATGCAATGGTTAGATTTGCTTGGGTATCTGAGATTACACTATTTATAGGAATTGAATAGAACTTTTTATAATCATATTCAACAATCATTAGATCGCCGTTTGCAAAGTTCTGTTCAAATGTTGTTCCTGTACCTGTGACATCAAAAGATCCGTCAGTTAGTTCAACCGTACCCGCATACTTTTCGACAGAATTATTTGAAGAAACAACAACATCAATGTTTGTGTTGGACTGAGATCTAAACTTACCGAATAACGCTTGTCCTGCGGGATGCACTAGGTTTAACGCATATTCTTTGTATCTATCCAAAGAAACAGGAGAAACAATTTGATATGAGTATTCTTGATAGAAGTTACTATCCTGAATAAATCCTCTCAGTGAGTCCAAATGCGAACGAGTCGATGCATAATATCCTTCAGAATTAGAGACGCCTTCTACGGTAAGTCTTAGAGTTGCGGATGTTGCCTGCGGACGATTTGGCGTCTCGACAATCACAACCTCTCCGTCTTTATAAGAGAATCCTGAATCCAAAACTCTAACTTTACTGATTGCACCATTCGCACCTACGGTTGCAATAACATTTGCATTCTTACCTAGAACACCCTTATCTTCTACAAAGACAACCTTACCGGATGCGGTGTCAGAAACTGTTCTTGTGTCAATAGTGCCGGGCGTGTAACTTGAATCATAAATCTCAAAAGTAATCGTTGAGTTGTTTGCGTATGTTACGTTGCCAGGTTCTCTTTGCAAAAAGTCTTGCCAGACTCTGACTACGGTTTCGTATGTTCCGTTTGGATGTTGGATCACCGCAGGTTGCGGAGAATCTTTACCGCCTTTGACATCACCGGATGCGCCGGTAGAAGATTGAATGACTCTATCGTTTGTATCGGGACCTAAGAATTGAGAGTTACTTGAGTTCCAGTTAACATCATCAGATTGAACTGTTAAATATTGTTCGCCGATACCCAACAACGCAATGTCGCGTTCCTCGATATCAATCTTAGGCGCTTGTGAGAATCCTTCACCGCCGACAGGTAATGAAAGGTTTACGATAGATCCGAAAGTGGTTGCTTCGAAATTGAATGCATCAGATAATTTAGTATAGATGTTTTCGATTTCTGAGTTGGATGTAGTAAACACCACGTTACCAATAGATCCTGTAGAGTTGACCTTTCTGACAGATTCATTTTCTAAGAAAGACCCCATTGGACCTGACTCAAATTGACTGGTTAGGTTTGCAGAGTTATTTGCAGTGACTCTAAAGTTAACCAAGTCTCTTGCAGGACCAGAGTCTGGAGTATATGCACCAACAAAAGTTTGTCCTAAGTGTATGACGCGACCGAAAGTGTTTGAGGTTTCTCCGACAATTTCATCCCCAATAGACAAGGTTTCTCCAGACAAGATTCCGATTTGCATTGGATGAAACCCAATTACATTTGCACTGTAATCTGAAACTGTCCCAATCACTGGACCTGAATCGAGGTCAATGGTCACTTGTTCGGAAGTCTGGAATCTAAGATGTGTATCTACCTTCAGTGTTGTATCGCCGTCAGTGAGAGTTAATACGTCGGTTACAATTGCATTTGCACCTGTAGTAGAACCGTATAAAGAATCTCCCACATCAATTTGCGCCGTGTTTGCGATTCTTAAGACGCAGTTTTCATTATCTCGAAAATCAATCTCTCCTGATTGGTTTTGTTCTCTGAACCCATAATCAACCGCAGAGAGTTCGACATTTGCAAATGTTACCATCTGTCTTGACACACCATCTTTCGATGGTGCAGAAGGCGCTTTGGGACCGTATATTGTATTTGCGCCGATCAGGTCGGTATTGATCGAGATTGCAAAACGATCTACAATATCGCCTTGAGATAAGATAAATGATGCGGGGAGTGCGCCGTCACCTCCGGTAAAGGTAATAACAGAACCATCAGGATCTGTTGATGGCGTATAACCGGAACCGCCCTCCTGAATTGCAAATGTAAGTACTCCGCCAAAGTTTTCGATATCTGTTACGACAATCTTTGCAAACTCGCCGAGGTCATTCGAAATGAGATCAAATGTATCTCCGATTCGATACTCGCCGCCTGGAGATATGATTTCTGTATTTGCAATACCAGTTTCAATTAAGGGTGCGTGACCAACTCCTGTGTTGTCACTTAACAGTCTAATTGGTTCCAATTGCGCGAATGTGCCTTTCACGTTAGACACGATAATCTGCATTAAGTCTCTACCGCGAATGTTTTTGCGAATGATGTCTTCAACTAACGCTTCGGACTTGGACTCTTGACCTTTGATAGTTTTTCCGATAAACTGATATGTCGCAGGATCATAACTAGAGACCAAGTACCTGTCGAGTCTCCAGTCCCCATCAGAAACTTTGAGAATCTGGTCTGCGGGAAACTCAACATCAATTTCTTCATTGTACAGTGTGCGGAATAGGAGTCTATATGATGCAAGGGTGCCTCGCGATCTATTAAACTCGCGAATGTACTTAATCATAATTCGTTTGTCCGCAAACACTTCAAACGGAACAGACGGTAGGAATGTGTTAATAAAATATTCTAGATATTCATCAATTGTGGTGTTGACATCAGAGTAAGACTTGAGGTTCCGAACTGCATCGGTCATCTTGCCTTGTTCTTCAAGGTATGCGTAGTACGCTTCGATGAACGCAAGAAACTTCGGGCCCTCTTCTTTGTAGAAGTCCGGAAACTGATTCTGTACTAAAGATGAAATCTTATCAATGGACATTAGATTGCTTCACCGATTAAACTGATAGTCGCATCTTGAGAGTTCATAATTAAAATTTGTTCGCGAACCGGAATCACATCAAGTCTGTCAGGTTCTGCAGAAACTTTCATTTCAATCCCAGTAAATGCAGTCGGCGCAAAACTATCTACCGTTATCAATCCTGCGTCATAGTCTACCGTTCCAGTATCAGAAAGAATAATAGTCTTTTGTTTTTCTTGGTTAAATCTATAGATCCGAACCTTTCCATTTCCATCGTCATCTAAAAATGCAGAGAAACCTTGGAAAGAAAACTGAGTCGAGTTTAATGTGTTGCGTTTAATTGGGTTGTTAAAGTTAAACACAACTTTTTCTGCGCGTTGAATATTTGGAGTGATTCTTTTTTCGAGTGTGAGGGTTGCTTCGTTGTTAAGAATGACCCCTGTACGAATGTTATCTAACGCACGAACAAAACGAGAGTATCTTAATCTGTTTCCAAATCTTTCAAGATTATTTGTTGAAAAGTTTGCGATTGTACTACGAATTTGACTCTCGATTTCTGATGTAGTGTCAGTTGTTTTGGTCAAATCGTAAAAGGTACGAACACTTGGAACGATAAATGTGTAGTCCGCGTCGATAAACACAGGGTCAACCGCAAGTGGAGTTCTGTCTACAATTGAGTCTTTTAACTGTTGTTTTCTAGACGCAGTCGTAAATTGTTCTGCAAATGGTTTGACCGCAATAAACACTTTTCCAAACTGAGGCGGATTCGCATCCTGTCCTCCGAATGCAATGACTGATTGCAGGTCTGGGTTCTCTGCGAGAAGAATGCGAGAATAGTCTTCATTAATAATCGCACGGTTCTGCGTTTGATAATTTCTAGGTGCGTTAAACTTGATGGAATCAATTGTTTCTTTAGGCCTTCCTCCACGCGCACTTGAGTTTACCGTCAACTGCGCAGCATCATAACTTTCACCAACATTCAAAGTGTCGACTGAGAATGCGGATGCGCCATTGGTTTCTTCCCCACTGCAAACAAGATAGTCGACGATTAGAATGTTACCGTTACGAAGAGACTTACCAAGAGAACCAGAACCAAAAACCAGTTCATATTTACCTTCGTATGCCTCTTCTAAAAAATATATTGGAGTTGTTGCAAAAACTTGACGGATGTCTGTTGCTTGGGTGAACTCTGTGAGGGTAGTGTCTGTGTCAGACTCTTGAACGAATACAGTAAGACTGGTAAAGTCAACACCCTCATTCGGAATAATGAACCGTTGTTTGCGGTCGCCAGAGACGACGAAACGATGTGTGAGGGGTACCCCCTCTTTAATTTCAATATCCCGCGAGAAGTTGTTATTTTCGTTCACAACAGTATATGCACGAGGTGTTACATATGTGTACTGCACATCGTCAATGGTTGTGGTAAACTTAGAGTTCTTCGGAATTGTAAACTGAGAGGTTGTTGGGTCGATTCCAGTGAATGTAACATTTATGTTTGCGGTTGCGCCGATTGCAGAAACTGGAACATATCCAAGTTCTTTTGCCTTGGAGACGACAGATTCTCTCTGTTGTGCGGTATCCAAGAACATTTCATTCGCAAGCATATTCACATAGTATGAGTTGTAATGTGTGTTGTATGCGAGAACATCCAACAATGTAGAAATTGCGGAACCCTCAAAATCATAATCTTGAAACTCTGTCTGTGTTGACAGAAAAGATTTTAGATTATTTCGGATATCTTCAAAGTCTAATTCTGTAACTCTTAAGTAACTGTTTGCGGATGTTGCCATTATCGGACTCTTTCTAAAATTACATCTAATACTACGGGATTTGGATCGTTATTAACAAAAAATGCAACAGAGACAGTCAACGCGTTGATGTCAGGTCTTTCCTCAATCAACACTTCAATTAACTCTGCGCGAGGTTCGTGATTTGCAATGACCTCGCGAATCGCATTTTCCATTTGTTGTTTCACCGGAGGGGTGAATAGTTCAAACAAATAATAACGAATAGAACATCCAATGTTTGGTTTGAATGGTCGTTCATAAAAGTCTGTCAGAATCAGAGACTTGACTGATTGTTTAACTGCTTCTCTGTTTTGTTTTCTTGACAATTTGTTCGTGACTGGGTGTTGCACAAACGATAGGTCAAGATCACTAAAAATTGAATCTGCCATGTCTCTTCTCTGAATTATTGGTTTACTATTTAGTCAGAGTTTTTAATATTCTGAATCTCTGCGCGTCTTTCTTTACAAAGTTTTGTAATTTCCGCAAGCGCCTTACGCGCGCGTGTGCCTGCGGCCTTGTTTCCTTGTTCAAATTTTTCACTTTCCATCTGGTAAGTTTCAAATAATCCTACTAGTGCTTCATGATTTTTCATAAAAACCTCTTGACATATTGTTGTTAAATTTATATAATTAATTTGTGGTCTTTCAGATACTACTTTCCGATAAAGACCGTTCCAGAACCAGTTTCAATCTTATCTGTTCCTGCACTGTTGGTATCAAAGTGCGATCCAGTTCCTGCATCTCCGGTATCTGCAGTATCACCAAGACGCGCAGCTGCCCATGCGTCACCGTTGTCTCTATTTAAATAGATGCGTTTTGCATCAATACTGACATCACCTTTTACATCTACATCCCAGTTTCCGTCAATAATCATTCTGACATCTCCGGATACATGTATGGAATCATCGTTTGCAACCACTGTATATCTGTCTCTGACAATGTGCGTAGAGACTGTACCGTCAGGATGGACTTGATAAAAAGTGCCTGATTTGTGCAGTTCTCTAATTCGTTCAGAATCTGGCGTATCATCGTATTCCTTAACATGACCACTAACACTTTCCATAACACGATTGAACGGATACTCTGCGGCGTAAGGGTCTTCTGGTTCATTGATATCACCATCAGGTTCGTATGGTTTTGTCTGTTCGCCTCTCGCGAGACGATTGACATCAGACTCTTTTGTGTATCTTGGGTAGTTTTCATCGGGGTCGTTGAAACCAATCGAACCATCTACACTTTCGTATGGCGCACCCGCAATTGAACCAATAACTAAAGGTTCCTGTGCACGTTCTCCGTCAACAAAGATGCCAAAGACCCAAGACCCCTGCACCAATCCAGACGGGGTTTCTCCGACGCCTGACACTGATGCGGAATCTGTGGGTGATAGTACGATTGCCCAAGGAAGGGAGTCGGTAGGTATCTGAGATTTATCATCTGTATGATATCCGTAACACCTTACGCGAACCCTTCCAATTTGAATGGGGTCGTTAATATCTTCGACAACACCGAAAAAGAATACGGTGTGTTTCCCGATAAAATGTTTCATCCAAATAATTTCTTAGACTTTTTTGACTTCTTAGGTGCAGTTTCTTCTAGGACTTCTTCGTGTTCAGGTTCATTAATTTCCTGCAAGAACTCAGTTTCTTCAACCACCTCTTCTTCTTGTACTACGGGTTCAACAACCTCTTGAATGAACTTTTTGTCTTTCTTAGGTAACGGCATTTTACTCTCCTTTATTGTTTAGGTATATCGATCTGACGCAGTGCATCCTTAGGCACATTGTCTTCAATCCAATTATATACTTGTTTTTGAATCGACGATTCTTTTTCAAACTTTTTGCCTGACTTTTTGAGTGTGACATAGGTAAAGTCTTTGACCACAATTTTTCCTGACCCACTACCCTTAATTGGTTTACCGTCTTTGTCACTAAATGGAATTGTATTGCGACGGTTATTAAGAATAACTCGCACCTCACCATCCACACCACGAGGAAGTTTTCCTCTAATGATGTTAGACATAGTTTTTGATGCGCCGACATGAGTCTGTAACAAGATGTCATCTGGAACAACTCGATCTCGTTCTTGGTTTGCCTTGACTGCGACATAGTAATCAGTCAATACCCAAGTAACATGAATATTTTTTGAGTCGTACCCTAATGCAGTCAACATCGGCATCATTTCTTTAATGTCGTCGATTTCTTTCAATGTCACATCAAACATCAGATTGGGTAATGTGTCTTTTGATTTGGATTGAGACACTGACTTTGCAAGTGCAAGAAGTCTTTTGTCCTTGACGCCAGAATCCTTAACCATCATATGCAGTTTAAATACATCTTCAGGATTGCGTAAGTTCATATCAAGATCGCGAACTTTGATGAATAACTTCTTGAGTTCGTCTACATCAAAGACTTTGAACTTATCTGCTTCCATAAAGTTGTTTTGTGCAAATCCTTTACCG
>Ga0209953_1000398_pt1 | contig 15799 bp, 28 predicted proteins | sample SalPonred_H2O_MG_FD_185713 | JGI IMG/M metagenome (GOLD analysis project Ga0209953, IMG submission 185713) | Salt pond water microbial communities from South San Francisco under conditions of wetland restoration - Salt Pond MetaG... | ecosystem: Environmental > Aquatic > Non-marine Saline and... | reverse complement strand
GTCTCTTTCGGTGGTCGTTACAATAACTTTTCCTGTTTTTGCGGACTCTTTCACCGCATTGATCGCATTGCTCATAATTAATCGATTTTTAATTGGTTACTCTTCTGCTTCGGGACTTTTGTAACAGTCCGCTCTAGCATTATTCTGTCTTGACTAATCACTTCCTTCATACGAACCCTGACATGCTTGATGATGTCTTCCGGTTTTAGAGGTGAGTCAGTCTTCATAACGTTGTACAATTCAATGTACGAATCACGAATTTTTTTCTTGGATATAAGATCGCTCATAGTTTGTGAATTTCGTTGGGCTGAATATTCGATAGGTAAAAATGTACAACCTCCGGTCTTCCAAGGGGAGGTTCATGCTCTTTAACAACAACCTCTGAAAGAGATTGTAGCTTGCCTATTTTAATGGCATCAACATAGGTGTCAACACCTCCAGATGTCCCATACACCACTACCTCGTATTGGTTGTGTCCAATCTTCTCTGTTGCGTTAGCATGGATCATATCAACGAGCTTATCTAAAGAAGTAGCTACCCCTACCCTGTCAAAATCGTCATTGTATATCAAAAATACGTCTCCTTTTTTCATATCAAAAAAATTTATCCCGAAGTCTGGGAGGTCGCTCACTGACAAACGATCCTCCCTTCCAACGGGCATCCATAGATTATTGAATATCGTTTAAAGCCTCATTGAAAATGTCAAGTAGCCATTTCTTGTATCCAATGAATTCTTTCGATGAAAACTGTATAGGTTTTAATGCATTAATACATTCGTTCATGAACACTTCCAGCTTCTCTTTATCTCCTTTTTGAATAAACTCCAGTCTGGATTTCATTTTGGCATTTTTTCGCTCTTTCTCTTCTTTTTCTAAGGCTTCAGCCTTTTTAAGCTTCTCGTCATGGTGAGATTTAGCTGAGACTAATGTTGATATAAGAGAATCAAAATCAGCTTCTTTCATCTCTCTAATGTTCCGCTCTTCAGAATCAAACATTTTGAGTGGAAGATATTCGCGCTCTCTTTTTCGCTCTAGCTCGTCAAGCTTTATCTCCTTTTCAGCCTTCTCAAATTTTTCCTTGATAGACTTAAAGTAGGAATCCCAAACATCTTCATCCATAAGGGCGTAGTCAACCTGAGAGTCGCCAAGAACCTCTTGGTAAGGCTCAAGCAAAGCTTTGCGCTTTTCTCGGATCTCTTCTCTGCGCTTCTCTTCCTGAATCTCATGGTACTTCTCTATCTGAAGAAGGTCGTCTTCCATTCGCTTATTCACCTCAACCTCTTGGTTTTTGATTGCGTCAACAAACCGGCCTCCGGCCAAGAACAACCTTTTAGCATCTTTATGCCAAGGCTCAATCCCTTTTGTTCTGATGTCTCTTATCTTCAATCTGAGTTCCTTTGCTTTATCCGGAGTATCCGGATCATCAACATCTAAAGTTAGTGCTTTTTTGTACTGATCGGTAAGAGCCTCCCGTTTTGATAGTATTAACGGGAGGTCCTTAACCAATGGCATTGCTTGACTTTCTGTTAGTCCATGGGACTCTGCTACTTTTACAATGTTACTCATATCTGCCTGATTTAAAATGGTTTTTTAAAGGTTTTCATTTCTGATCCTTTTCTTGAAAACGGGTCGGACTCATTCTCTTTGTCTGAAATTTCCGGCCCCGGAGAAGGTTCAGATGGTCTTCTGCGCGAAGATTGACGAGGCTTTTGGCCATCTTCCTTTTTGCCACCCCCTAAGAGAACAAGGTTTGTCCCTTTGATTGTGGTCGTATGCACAGTTTCACCGTCCTTGTTTTCGTAGCTTCCATAGATAATCTCTCCGTCTACCGACAAAAGATCCCCTTTGTTGACATATGGGTCAATTACTTTTTCAGCTACAGGGCCCCAGAATTCGACTTTATGCCACTGAGTGTCCTCAACTGTTTCTCCGCTTTTGTCTTTCCATTTTTTGGATGTAGCCAAGGAGAATCTAGCTACTGTTGATTTTTCGAAGCTCTGCACTTCTGGGTCAGCGCCCACTCGCCCAATAAGGCTTACATGATTTTTCATATTTGTTGTTTTAAAAATTAGCACCCTCGGCAGGATTCGAACCTGCGACCGTCTGCTTAGAAGGCAGATGCTCTATCCAGCTGAGCTACGAAGGCAAAGCGCTCGTCTTTCCGAGCTGTCACTCTCTTTGAAACCCTCAAGTTTTTGTTCTTGTGAGTAGGGGTGATTAAAGCCAAACAATATTGCCTTTTGCATAGGCAAGGGATCTGATGCTTTGTGGTCCCTGCAGGGCTCGAACCTGCGACCGCCTGATTATGAGTCAGGTGCTCTAACCAACTGAGCTAAGGAACCTGTCTTGATTTAAGACAATATCATCCAGTCTTCGCTGAGCATATCCGTTTGAGATGCTAGCCATCCTGTAAGAATCTTTTTATCTGCAGTGAACATACGGATACTGCCCAATGCTTCGAACGTATCCCCGCCTACATTTTCCTCTATGACATTTCGCAATGCCGGATCGTGAATGGCTTTTGTAGGAACAGTGCCTGCAGGAAGTAAGAACAAAAACATCCCCTTTCCATTCCATCCTTTTCGAGCCACACGATGTCCTTTTTTCAGAAACAACAGTGCTGAACCAAAGGATAATCCCTCTGAGTTAGCTTTAGGAAACGCCTCCTCAAAGTTTACTTCAAAATACTCTCTACTCACCAGCCACATGTCTTCATGGTTGTACGGATTGCGAGCAATCATATCGCCAATTTTTGGAGATCCGTGCTCAAGGTCTGGGGCGGATATACTTACGCTGACCCCATCAATAGTGAGGTTCTTTTTTCTGACGTAACTAACAATCATTTCGTCAGTTACTGGAGTCATCTCCGCTACGTTTGTTCTTTTGTAGTTTTTGAATTCCATTTGATTTTTATTAAGGTTAATTTTTGATCCATTCCTTGATCTTCCAAGCAATCAGGACATAAATTCCGACTACTATAGGGAGGGTAATTACAACTTTCAATACGTCTACCATGTCAATTCTATTTCACCAGTTTTCCAATTTGTTACAACAGTTTGGGATACCTTGTTGCCGTTTCTCTTGATTACTGTGTATCCCTTTTTACTCCTGTCGCTGTGGTGTATTTCTATCTCTTCTGGCTTCACATATTGATGCAAAGATAGATATTTTTTCAACATTGTTTCCACAATAGAATCCCTCTTTTCAGTAATCTTTTGGATCGTCTTCAATTGCTCCATATCCTAAGTTTTTATTTTTGATAAATTCAACAACTGTGAATATTTTCGTCTTGGTTGGTTTGTACCCAACCCTTTTTTGAAATTGCCTTAATGTCCTACTGCCATCAAGGCCTTTTTCGTTTTGAATTCGAGTAATTACCCAGTCAGATTGAACCCCTCCCTTTTTTATTCTCCCAGAGGGGTTTCTCTTGTCTATTCTGTACTTAATCTCTCCGAGCCATATAGTTGGTCCTTTCATAGTGTAAGTTTTGCTTGTGGAGGATCAGGCTTCTTTTTAAAATGTATCCACCTGCCAACAGAATCTCTTCCATCCTCCGGTTCTACTCCTTCTTTAAATAGCCAATAAAGCTTTAGCCACTTGTAAAATGTGCCCTGCGCGATAGCTCTTTTTGCTTTTGGGGCAAAGTCGGGATATTCGGAAATGAAATCGTTGTACACGTCCTTCTTGTACATCTTATTACCAACCCGAAGCCCCGGGTATCTATCGCTTCCTTCTGTAAGTCCGCAGAACTCGATAAACTCGTGGGTGGTCTCGCTAGATAATTTTCGAATACCTAGATTGACAAACTCGCTTTTGATCAATCCGTTATTCAGGAATTTACGGAGACAGCTTATCATGTAGTTATCAAACCGGAGCCAATCCTCTTCGTCCCATGAGCCAAAAAGTCTTCCTCCGAATTCGTCTTCAGGAGTAAAGTCTTTGTTGTAGTAATGGTGAAGCTCAAGCTCCCACTTTCTACGTTCAAAAGAATTGCCGGCCCCTTTGAGCGCATAATTGGTCGTAACAATAATTTTAGGAGACCGTTCAAACGGTATCTTAATAGCGTCTTTGTTTTTCTTCTCTAGCGTGATCCCCTCGGTTATAAGAGAGAATAGCCTTTCAAAGCTAAAGTTTTTCTGAACGTCATCAAAGCATATTATCTGCGTATCCTTAGACACTAACTGATAGGGAAATGATTTGTCAAACGCGAACATCTTTCCATCAATAGACACGACCTTTCGCATGTGCGACAAAGCTTTCACGTACAACCCTTTTCCTGTTCCTCCTTCAGGAGTTTCAGATATCACCTCGTCATTAAGAATCGTAGCCGGGCAGTAGCTTGGGTTCTTAAACCCGCTGAGCAGGAACCCTACGGTAGACTCCATAGCATCAATCCTCGCCTTTTTGCCTCCAGATATGTTATGGAGGAATGTCCGGTAGTTGTTATTGAAGTCCTCTCGAATATCGAAATCTCTTTCGATAACTTGATTCTTCCAAACATACCTGCCAAGATCGATGTAGTCTATCATATCGACGCCTGTTTTTTTCACTCTCACGGCGCAATTCTCATAATACAAGTATGAATATTCTTCTGAATCCTCTACAAACTCAATATCAATAGGAGATAGAAGAGACAAGAAGTCGTCCTTGAAGTACTTAGTCTTCTCTGCAAAGTAATTGTACACATGCTGATCCTCCATGTTTAACAGGTAATCAAGAACAAAGTCTTTAATGTGCTGTTCGGTAGCATCCTCGACAAGATTATTCACGATCCTGACATATATGTAAGCCTGCCCATCTTCAGGATAATATTTCCAAAACCCGCTCTCTTCGAGAAAGTTTTTAAAGGCTAGAGGGATGATTGAAACGGATCCGCTTTTAGATATTTTCCAGAAGACCGGTGATTCGTTCTTCTTCTCTCTATCTCGGATAACCCTTTCTACTAAATCACCGTCAACCCCCTCTGATTCTAGTTCACGGTGAATTTCTTTTTTTGTTTTTCCTTTTTTTATAGCCTCATCAACGGTCTTTATTTTCTTCTCATCCTCAAAGTACTTTGTGTTAAAAAGGTCTGTCTTCGAGTATGCGCTGTTAACCAGCTGATCAATCTCTCGCTCTGAAAACCCTTTCTGAGCGTAGCTACCTAGCACGATAAGTGCGGTCGACTTTGATACGCCAAACTCGTTGAATGCCATGGCTAGAGTAAACGCATTGTTATTGCGCTGTCCCTCAACCATTGGATACTTCTTCTCCCACCATTTCACTAACCGCTTCACGATATCTCGCTCATCTGTTAGTGGTATGGTCACTGTCTCGCTAGTTATCGAGTGCTGTACAGGATCAGGAGCGTCCTCCACATGCCACACATCGCTATCTTCATTGATGTAAATATCGGGGTCATAGCTTTCATAGCATACCCTAGATAGATTTTTCGACGTAGAGTCAAAATGCTTCTCATCGTCAAAATAATTTTGAAGCGCATTAAAGTAGCTCAGATGATCATCAATTGAGTCGGGAATCTTCACAAGGACCTTAAGGCCCATCCCGCTAGGAGATATAAATACAGAATACACATAAGGATCTCTCTTTAATAGAGCCTTCTTAAGATTTACAAATCCAATCGAGTCATAATTGTCAAAGTCAAGACATATAAATCCACTATGGGCCTCACATGCTGAGTCAGATCTCTTGGTAAACTTTCCGGAGAAACATATTGACGGGAGTCCTTTTTTGAGCTCCTGTCGCTTCTCTTTGTTGTCCTCGTTTCGTATTTTGGTTATTAGTTCCTCACTATGCCCTTCCTTTATTCTTGCGAGCACCTCATCGATACTCCTATAAAAAGGAGTATTTACATCGCTGATGTGCCGGAAAACAGTTACTATCATATCTAATTTTAGTTAAAAGTGTACGCTGATGTCAGTGTCATGTCATAAAAGTGCTATGGATGTAGCTGATTATCAGTGAGATGTCGGAAATGTCACAAAATCTCCTATACTAGAAAAAAATAAAAAGTAATTATGTAATACTTATATATTGTGTATATAGATAGTATTGACATTCCTGACACATCACAGTTCTTCATTGATGAAGTATTCTTCGATTTTGTCGGTAGCATTTTCTCCGAAGTACTTGTTGTAATTTACAACAGCTCTTTCGACCTTGCTCTTTCCGGACTGTATAAACCGATCACTACAGGTATAGAAGCCTAACGTGCCAGTCTTCTTACATACAACTAAGAACCCCATCTTTCGATCGAAATTCTCTTGATATATGTACGCCTGCGCGTCATAATGGTATCGGTAGGCAGAAGCACTAAACCTAGCTATATCACCAGTGGTCTTCAGATCAATCACATAGTCGGACCTTAGTACATCTGCTTTGCTTTTAAAGAGCAGACCAAATAGCTCAACGATAGATGCCTTTTCATGGCCGACAAGACCTCCATATATTAATCCGTTGAAGTATGGATGCGCCTTCATTATATTGCCCAATCGCTGCAGCTCAAGAGCCTCGCTTCTGAGTAAAAACTTCCGGCCACCGTTTGCTTCAGAAAACTGTTTGTACGCCTTAGCGTTTCTACTACCAGCGTCAACCAACTTAAATTGATCTAGCTTGTGATCCTCCAGCATGTAAGTATGGAAGTACGACCCCTTCATCAAGTCCAAAATATCCTCGTCTAAAGGATTTTTGAATTGGTTGACGTTGTACAAGAGAGATCCTATATCGGAGTAGGAGAGATACTTTCTCCCCTCCCCGTTATAGTACTCTAAATCTGATTTAAGAATAGATGCATTTATCATAACAGATTTTTAATCATGTTCTCTGTCTTGCTGTCGATTTCGTAATACTCTCTGAGTGTGCTGATAATTGAATCTGCTCCAGCTTTTTTATTTGACATAACAAACTCTTTTATCTCTTCCCAATCCTTATGTTCGCCCGAGGCATTAGGATGTTCATCCTCTTGCTCTACAGTCTCTTTGATAGCTGCAATCGCATTCAGTGTAGGCTTATACGCAATTCGAATATTTTGCATGATCGTATCGAAACCTAACACCTTGTTTTCTTCGACGTACTCCATGCAATTCTCCCAATTCGGATCATTCACATCTAGCGGGGTCAATTCAGACTCTTCAGGAGCTTTTTTTACCTGCTTATTGTTTTCTTTATTCGGAGCTTCCTTCTTCTTCGGAGCTTCTTTCTTCGGAGTTTCTTTCTTCGGAGCTTCTTTCTTCGGAGCTGGAGCAGGCATCCCTCCGTACTGTGGTGGAACCTCATCATCTGTGTACAGGTAGTGTCCAAGCCCGTGCATCCCAATGTTTTTTACCAAACATCGCATGATGGCCTTGTTCACATCAAATGTCGACACGACTCCTACGTCGATGTCTTTGTACTTGGTCTTTACAATGTAAGGCTGATCCTTCATCGCATTGTAATTGTAATCCAGCACAGGTAGCCACATGCTTAATGTGTCGCTCTTCACTGTAACTTCAGTCATTACAATATAGCCATGGGTTGAATTCCCGAAATACGGCAATCCTGTCGCCTGATCTTTCAGGACTTTATAGGTTGCGTCAGGGTATCTGCTTTTTAATTCCGCCCAAGCATCTGCCCAAGATAGGTACTTTATCTGATCATTTCCTTTTCCTTTTATCTTCAAAAGGTCGTTCAGGTTGACTTCAGATAGTGTCTGAAAAACTGATTTGTCGCTCATTTTGATTTGATTTTACTGATTATTAATTTGATTTGTTCTGATATCTGTTCTGACTTGACAAAGTCACCGTCTTCTATGGCCTCTTCCATGTCTTGCTTCATGAAGAATAGATTGAGCTTCAGGGTGTGCAAATATAGAGATTTAGTGCCTTGGACCCATCCCTCTCGAAGTAGTAAGTCTACTTCATGAGAATCCAATTCTTCATAAAAGTCTCTTTTTACCAAGGTGTTGTACACCTTTACTTCGTTTGTAATCAACGACTTAATTATCTTGTAGCCGTTCTTGAATACTGCCTCCTCTGTTGGTGTAGTTATCCCTGTTGCACCATATGAGGTTTTGGTCCCTATAGCCTCTTCAAACAGCATTTTCATATTTCTTTCAACCATTCGTCTATCATTTTTTTATATTCAGGATTCTCATCGTACAGCTCTTCCCACACTGCAACTGCGTGATTGATGTTTTGCTGGGTGCATTCGAACCCGTTGACCACGAAGAAGTTTTGAATCTCGTGGGGAGGAACGCCACTCATGTAACATAGATACATGACCAGATGCCTTGTTCTGCTTAAGACTCGCTTTCTGTTGTTCCGGAATAGTCGTTCTCGGGTCACTCCGTAAACCCTTTCGGCGTTGCTTACATGTTTATCAAAAATCTCTTGGTTCACCATTGTGTTTGCTTTTTTCTTTAATTGAGTAAGGATCGTATCTCTCTGTAACATGTACATTGTGGAGTATACTGACGGATCAAAGTTTCTAATTTGTTTTACCAAATGGACGTGAGGACGGATAATAGCATCATCCCCATGGAGTGTGCTGACTAGGTCAGAAAGTATTTTTCTAAGCCTATCGTCGCTTTCGTTTTCGATCAGATCCATATAAAAGTTCCTATCTATCTTCGAAACGTCAGGCTCAAAAAGGAGCATGTTTAGCGCCCTTTTCCCGTCAGGTGACAGGTGATTGCTTATGGTCATCACGGCCATCAGCAAAAACTTTGTCCTGTTCTCCGTGTATCCATTTACCTTCAGATCAGCCCATTCAATCCATTCGGCTCGCGCCTCTCTGATTGCTTTTTCTACGGACGTGTACTTCCCGAACCTTTTTTGTCCGGCCTCGCACGCATGAATTTTCCTCAATATAGGCTCTAACTGCATCCCAATATTTTTTAGTTTGTTTATACTTCATTCCATTCGGCCCTCCATTCCAGCATCGAGCGACTTTCTCAAGGGTGCTCTCTGAGTGATAGTATTGGTACACCACAAAGAACATCTCTATACTCTTTGCTCTATCCCATCTATCGTCAAGCGTGTACCTGACGTCTGAACCCCATAGCTGAAGTATGCGGTTAACCTCCCTGACCATGACAGGTCGGATCTGCAGACAACCTACAGCCGATTCACTCTCACGGTGAGCGCTGTCGATCCCTCTGCTTTCTACATAGATCATCGCCTCGACTAGATGAATGATCGAGTCATTGCTTGCTGATGCGGTCCATCCTGAGACCGCGATAAGCATCCCGATAAGTAACCGTTTCATAGATCCAATTCGATATCTGTGAACAGATCTTTTGCATTCTTTACGTAATTATCCCAGCAAGCCTTCATGACTAGCTTGTACGCTTTATGAAGCTGCCTAAAGGACAGATCTAGATTCGTTGGTTTTACGTAAAGTATTCGCATAGCATCTACCATTCGGTAGTCAGCTTTGTATCTATCTCTAGATGCGATGTCGGCAATTTCAAATGATGATTGCATCTTTCCTACCAACTCAGACTTTACCTCTTTTGATCGGCGCAATGCTTGGTCAATCATTGCAGCAGGCTTCTCAGGCTCATCTCCATCGTCAAAAGCATTCTTCAATTCTCTTGCTATAGATGAGAACAAAAAGTTATCTATAACCTTTTTCATCTTATCGCTGTATGTCTTGACCAAACGATTCTTGGTGTATATATCGATACTCTTTCTGTCGTACAGCGCCTGAAGCGCTATAAACACAAGGTTTCCTCCGTATCGTTCATTGATCTCGTTTATCGATACCTCGCTGTCGTACCTACTAAAGGCCTGAAGTCGGCCCGGAAATACATCCAACCATCCGACTTCAGATATCTCTCTCAAACTTACTTTCATAGGTAGTAGAATATTGCGATAGCATGCGACTCATCAGTCCAGTACATGATAGCCTTTGATCGACCACCGTTGTGTATTATTTTTACAACAGCACTACCTAGGTAGCATGCGTTATGTATGTCTGAAAATCCGCTAGTATTGTCTAGATAGGATGGCAAGAACCCTAGGTTGTCATTAAGGTCGAACCCGTACCATCTGTCCCATACATTTACAGCGTCGTAAAAGCCTCGGGCGCTTTGGTCAAAGACTTTTACATAGCCGATCTCTCCTGCATCCCTGTCCACGACACAGGTCATATCTAGGTCAGCGTTGTAGTAAACATTTGTCTCCATCTCTTCCCACGACAGATAGTCGTCTTGTTGGGGTTGAGCGATGGCTGTTGCGATGGCGATTACTGAAAAGATCACCGATAAAATGTGTGATTTCATTTGATTTGATTTTAAAGATTAGCGCCAAACTGAATAGATATCCGCATTCGGAATCTTAAGGTCTAGCGAATTTAGATTACTGATTTCGTCAGCAGACAACACCCTGCTGCCTACCCTTACCTCCCCGCTGGACGACATAATACGTCCTTGATTTGTCAATACCCCCTCGGGAAATGGAAGGTTACTGCTGAAGTTAGCGGACACGTATCTCAAGGCATTTACCTTTAGAACCGTACCGCCTGAAGCCTCTATTTGGCTCAGGTAGTTTTGGAACTCCTCTTCGTTTGCGAAGACCATAACTCTTGCCGTGATCGTTTTGAATCTCGATCGCATAATGATTTCTTTTAGCATAGCTTCAATATTTTTTTGAGTTTGTACTTGTTCCCTGTTCGGATTGCCTGAAGAACGTCTTGATTCTCCATGGCCTTCTCCACATTTGCTCCGTATAATTGACATAGCAGTGAGAACTCCCCCCTTGGTATAGGAGGATGTTTGGTCGTTCCTGTATGGATCGGACTAAGGCCTGAGCGTTTTAAAATATCGAACGCCTCCTTTGCCTTGTTGTGACCTGACGCCGACTCGACGTGTATTTCTATGGCTGTTCCATCTGCCAATTCGATGTGATATGTCTTCATTAGAATTGTGTATTTAGCGCATCTCTAAGAGCTTCTTTGCTTCTCTCTTTTAGCGCTGTTACTACTGCTTTATTCTCTATAGCGATCCCCGGATTTATCCCTCGTGATGAGCACATTCTCGCAAAGGTGTCTTGGCTTATTCGCTCAGGAGAATTCAATTGAATTCTCAGCAATTCCCCTTGGTCAACTTTTTTCTTCAGCCTTCTGTACTCGGCGGTCGACTCAGGACGGACACATTCTACCTCGTACTGAGGACCAATGTGCCCGTTGTTCTTGATTCCTGTTATTGTGTATTTCATCAGAATGAGAAGTCATAGTATTCCTGCATGAAGCCAAATTTAATCTTTATCTTTGTGTATGCAAATTTTTCTTCAATCTCGTCCCAATCTTTTCGCATCCACTGATCGTATCTATACCGAAGCGTTATTTGGTCAGCGTCGTCTTTTCGAAGATACTTATAGTCCTGACATTCACTCATTCCGTTCTTGTCTATGCGGACAGCGTCCGCCCGTTCAATGACGCACTCTTTGCCGTCCTTTGATACCTCGTTGACAAAGTAAGCGTGCCGATCTGACCACAGCAATTCTGTTGCTCCTTTTCCAACTTCAGGCTTTGTTCCCGACTTGGACATTACGTGATTTACAAGCGATCCTGTTTCTGTTCCTAGCTTCATAAGATTTGATTTATTTCGGTTATTACATAATTGAATGATGCGCTCAGTCTGCGTGCATTGGTAAGGTCTTCATAAGACTTGCCATGCCAATCCAGCTTGACTATCGGGTGCTCTTTATCGGGAGTGACAAGGAGCGAATCAAAATTCCCTCCGTCGTTTTTCCAATACCCGCTCACTTCATATATCTCGCTGTATGCAGCGAACGGATGACAGCCCTCGGCGTCCTTTTGTGGCGCTTTGATCTTGAGCGTGCCTCCCTCAGCTGAAGCGATGAGCGTCATTGCACTGTCAAGTTTGCGCTCAAAGCGGACGTCAGAAAGAGAACCGATTTTGGTCTCCTTCCCGCCTTTTTCGATGTAGTAGTCTTTTATTCCCATGACTCTGTTACTTTAGTAAAGTTTTTACTTTTAGCGATTTTGACAATCTCCTTGCGGAGGAGGTCATAGTCCTCCTCCCGCTCGAAGGTGCAGAAGAGCTCGGAATATCCGTCTGTTTCGAAGTAGACTTTCAATTTGTGAGAGTGAACTTTCGGATACTTCATGAAGAAAGCTTCGAAGTTTTGTTTGCATATAACGCGAGCCCAAAAATCATACCCTTCAGGAGTGTTCGGCCAATTGAACCCGCCATGGGAAGCGTTTGCTGCCTCATCTCTCTCAAACACAGTGACGTCTCGTTTATTCCCTTGTGCCTCTTGATGTTCAAGCATCTTGTCGATAATTTCTTTCGGAAAATCTTTCATAGTTTTTAAGATTGTTTTTCTTTCGGATACTCCATGAAGAAAGCCTCGAAGTTTTTGCCCTCGATAACACGACCCCAAAAACTACTTCCTTCAGGAGTGTTCGCCCAATTGAACCCGCCATGGTAAGCGGGGGCTGTCGGGTCTTTTTTAAACACATTGATGTCTCGTTTATTCCCTTGTGCCTGTTGACGCTCAAGCATCTTGTCGATAATTTCTTTCGGAAAATCTTTCATGATATATAATTTTTAAGATTGTTTTGTTCACCGCAGGTAGAACAGCGGAGCACCTTGATACTCCTGCTGTGACCTGTCTGCTTTACGATTACCTTGACTGCGTCATGCGTCCCGCATAAGTGACAGTCTCCCATGTATCTAACCTCAGCCATTGTCATCTTTTTTCACAGCCCAAGCATGTAAACCCTCTATGCTTTTGCCTTTATCTCCTGCATCTATAATAGCATGAAGTGTTATACCGCTTACGTTGGGCAATGGGATAATGCTTGGGGCAAGCGATACGGCGAGGTCATGAGCGAATTTCTCGCAATCGCCCTTGGCGACAATTTCATTGTCTCTATTTATCGCAATGAATTGATACTGCGCCATCGCCTTATTTGTCAGCCAATTCTCGATATCATTGTAGATGTAGGCCAGTGGCTCTTTGTCGAACTCTTGTATTGCCCTCTCTATCTGTTCCCATTGCAGGTCATACTCAAGGTCTTGAATCCCCATAATTTCAATGTACAATTGAGCGAATAGATGATGCTCGTAAGAGGAGGATACCTTTGACTGCTGAATTAATTTGTGTATGAGATCGACGTAAGTGATTTCCGACGATTTATCCTGCTGATTGTGTATGAATACTAGTCTTGCGACTGTATCTACATACAGGAAATCTCCATTATCTATAATTATCGCTTCTCCCTTTCGAAGAGGCGGCTTAAAACTGTACTCATAGGCGCTGCATAAATTTTTCACAACCCCATACTCTGCTGCTCTAAATGTGTAAACCATATCGATTAATTTTGTGACGATGCGTCAGCATCTGATTTAATAAAATAAACATATTGTCCCTGTCTCTGAAAGAAGAAGAACCGTTCGTTGTACGGGGTGTGGGTAAGCGGAGCGATGAACTCAGCTACGTGCCCTGTACGTTGGCGATATCTATCCTCTACGCAGACGAACCCTCGAACCACAAAGAAGTACGGATTGAACTCGTACTGTTGCGCAGGGTTTGTCCCGTGTATCATCTTTCGAGTGTTGTACTTGGTGATGTACGGAATAGCGTCTTGGCGCAGGTCGTCAGCTATGCGCTGTACAGCCCTGTCGAACTGCTCCTCGTTTTTGTCTGAGTCCACGGTCACAATGACCGTTGGCTCTGTCGCCCATTCACCGTCATACGGCAAGAGGACAAAGTCCTCAAAGTGATTGCTGAGCACCTGATGTACTCTTTCAATTGACAGGAAGTCGTCGTTATCCCCGACGACTCTGCCTATGTTAAGAATTGTTGTCATGAGTCTACCCGTATTAATGCTTCTACTTTATTACCGAATGGATCAATGGTCAGGTACACCTCGCTGTTCTCGATGCGAATTCCCGGGAATTCATTGTCATAGCGAGTGCTAAGACCATCCGTCGTTTCAAAAAGGTCAACGTATCCTTTCCAACTCGTGAGAGTGAATTGCACCTCGCCGACCTTCATGCTCCCTTTGTCAGACGTGAAGTACACATCGAAATGGTCTTTAAAGCCGACCATGAGAACGTTGGGAAGTACGTAGATAGAATCTCCGAGTCTATCTTTAAAAAACTTCCAATCTTCCTTGCTGTTTTTAAATATGTCAGCAATGACATATGGCAGTCTCCATGGGTTAGTCCACTCTGCTTTGGGCAGGAAGTGAACTGCATCCATAGCGACGTAATCAAAACCCCAAGTCCCGCCGATTGTCGTCTCTTCTGCATGCAGGCTGTCTAAGATGTTGAGTGCTTTAGATGCCTCAATGTCGCTGTTGAGTCGCGGAGGGATAAACATCTCTTGTACCTCTTCAGGCTCGTCAATACGTTGGTATTGAGGAAGTCCGTTCTCGTCGTTGGATAATAGCACTCCGTGATACATCATCCATAATTCTCGCATTGTCATAATGTTTTCCATCCTTTTCGCTCCATGTATGAGATGAAATTGTCAACATGGCGCTGGTTATTAAACTCTTTTTTTACTGTTTTATAAACTGGATGTCCTGAATACTCGTTGTATCGGACGAAATTTATTTTTTCTATTGTCATTGCTCTACCTTTTTGTACATCACCTCCCCATTGCTGAACCGACCTTGAACTACGTACTCTACGCAATATCCGTCGGTCAGAACATCGGCGACTGTTTTCTCAATCTTTTCTTTCATCGACCACATCTTCGCCCTCACCCTCTTGACATGCTTGACTGAGTCCGAATTCGCGACAAAGTCAATGTCGTTTATATCGATAGAGTCTTCGAACCACTTGTCGCTGTTTCCGCACTCAATCTCCCACTTAAGGTCAATGTTGACCCCTGCGTAATAACCACTTCGAGCGACTAAAATACAGGTCACTCGGCAGTAGTCACCGTTCACGTAGGTGAACTCCATCTCATTACCCCCATCAATCTCTGACTCAGCGTCAGATACCATATCCTCAACCTCCCAATTCTCATGGTCATTGTCTTCGAACAGGACGAAGTAGCGCCCTGACGTGCTCGTGAAATTTGCTGTTGCCATGGTTATACTTTTTTAAGAATTGATATTATGTTGTCAATTTGCTCGACAATATCATAGTCAGGCAAATCACCGTACAGGTCAACGATTTGGGCTCCCGTCAAATCCTTGCGCAGGTAGTAAGCCAAGGCGATGTCCTCGGTCACCTCAACAAGGAAATGTGAGAGTGATAATTTCACCAATCTCAGGTCATCGCAGTCGATGCGGTCACCGCCCTCAGTGAACCACTCGTCCTCGTCGACCTCGTCCCACTCAGTGTAGTAACACACCACGTTAAGGCTGTCGTAGCCTAGCCTTTTGGCATGTGCCAAGGCTGCTTTTTCTGTAGATGCGTGATATTCGCCGAAGCCAAATACCCATCCTGCGTTCATACCACGTCCTGTAGCGTCACACCTTCTTGCAAACTTTTTCATGTCATTGATAAAATTGAAAATTGAAATACTACGAACGCTACTGTTATCAAAGGCAAAGCCTTTTTCTCAGCCTTCTCCTTATCCTTGGAGACAGCTATCGAACCATAGCTTAGTCCGATAGCTAGCACTGATATTCCTGTTGCTATCATCTTTCTTGAATTTTAGCCATCTCGTAGCGATGGTAATGGTTAGTAATTTGGTCGATAATTGCCCGCCCATTGCCCGTGTGAAACCCGTAGCTATGGGTATAATGGCCGGGAATTGGCTCATTGAAGCACAGCAAGCGGAACGCTTCCCATGGTGAAAAACTGTTCTGCTTTGCTACCGCTCTGCAGGCTT
>Ga0209953_1000395_pt1 | contig 15831 bp, 12 predicted proteins | sample SalPonred_H2O_MG_FD_185713 | JGI IMG/M metagenome (GOLD analysis project Ga0209953, IMG submission 185713) | Salt pond water microbial communities from South San Francisco under conditions of wetland restoration - Salt Pond MetaG... | ecosystem: Environmental > Aquatic > Non-marine Saline and... | reverse complement strand
GTCAAGACAGAATAATGCTAGAGCGGACTGTTACAAAAGTCCCGAAGCAGAAGAGTAACCAATTAAAAATCGATTAATTATGAGCAATGCGATCAATGCGGTGAAAGAGTCCGCAAAAACAGGAAAGGTTATTGTAACGACCACCGAAAGAGACGTCATCAAGTTATTAAAGATGGCTGACAAAAGAGGCCTTACGATTCCGGTTCCTGTAACCGAGGCTCAGTCAAAGAGACTTGCTGAGCACATCAAAAAGAAAGGCGTAATCAAACTTAAGGAAGATGCTAAAAAAGAAGAGCCCTCTACGACTATTGATGCAGGAGCTGGAGGAAAACCCGAAGATGAGAGAGACGCTTTATCAGACGGGGAAGATTCCGGAGATGACGAAGTATCTGGAGATAGAAAATCAGTGGATCAAGAAAATGATGGGACAGGATCTTAAAGAGACTGATCCGTATCTTGAGACGTTTCTGCTTATGACTTGCGATGTTTTAGGCGCTGATCAAAAGCTAGTGAAAAGCAAGTCAAGGAGAAGAGACCTTGTAATGGCTAGGTATCTTTACTTCTATGCTGCACACGAAAGGTTTCCTAAAAAGTCTTTAGAGGCAATAGGCAGGGTGGTCGGGAAAGACCATTCGAGTGTGCATGCCGGAATAGTCAAAGCTAAAGAGTATGAAACTGATCCTGACAATAAATACAGCGATGCTTTTCGTAAAATACGACAGATGATTCCTGATGAAAATCGTTTGCGGCCATAACTCCGTAAGGGTGGGGGCGATAAGCCATTTTAGGTTAATCCGGGCAGGAATCGTCTTATGACATACTATCCCGTTATTATCGTCAATGTTCAATCAGCCCCGGGGCTACCGGGGCTTTTTAATACGCTCTATTAATCGAATTGAAATGACAGCAAAAGAAAAAGCAAAACAATTGGTTGACAAGTTTGGGAACATTGAGTTTAAAATTTTGCAAGAATACATTCCTAAACATTTTGAAGTTGCAAAATCTTGCGCTCACATTGTGTGTGACGAATGCTTAAAAGAGCATTGCCGCGAATCAGAACACAAAGACCCGAGAGTACAAGATAGATGGATTGACTTTTGGCAAGATGTAAAACTTGAGATAGATGCTCTTTAGCATTGCAACCAACATAAATTGATAAACACAGTAGCGATATGAAAGAATTTAAAATTGAAACAATATCAAAAAGAAAAGGAAGTAACTTTCTTCCTGCACAAGTTTTAGGTAGTAAAAGAATTTTGAGAACAACTGTATCTATGACAATAAAGGAGTGTAAGGAATTTATTGCTAACTACAAAGCTGAACAAAACGATGGCAATAAAAGTGAATGGGTTCTATTAGAAATTGTTCCTTAATTGCCTTATGGAATTATAGCTCGTGTGCATAATGAGCTACAACTGTTTGCATATAACACGTAGCCACTCACAGATCTAACCGAAAGAGAAAATAATTTAATAACCGCGCATAGTTTTTTTATTATGATAATTGCAATAAATGACAACCTTACGCCAAGAGCGTTTCAAACCATTGAAGGGTATAAACGCTGGTGTGAAAGACAAGTTGAGAAAGGTATGCACCCTGACGAACTTATCTGGAACCGAGTACACCAAGTTAATGAAGGCGAAGAAGCCAACGAAGATAATTGGGTTGATGTTCATGAGTTTCATTGTGGGCTTTATTCGAATGGTGGTTAACGGCTCCGGTATGGAGTCGGTTTTTACGGATTTGAAATGCTAAAAATTATAACAATGGCAATAAAAGATAGAACAGCTAAAGTGATGGCACTAAGAACAGCTACTGCAAGCCTATACGCATCACTTTCAATTGATTGGGAAGATGCAGACATTGAGGATGTTGAAAAAATAAACAAACATTTAAAAAGGCTCGCGGAATCAATGTATAAAAAAGCAGTTAAAATGGGCGGAAGTTTTAATCCATACACAGGTTTTAAGCAGGCTTAAGCGTACCGTTTTAATGCGACTAATTTATTATCATTCAGATTATGACATTTGAAGAATATAAAAATATGGTTATGGATCTAGCTCCGTTTCGTGATAACGTGAGAGTGAATATCGCTACAGTTGTTATTGACGGTGAAAAATTTGTATCCAACAGCTTAAGTATCCTTGAGAGTCAGTGGGGGAACCCTACATATGACTGCTATTTTAGGAACCTGAACCAGTACTGCAGAAAAATAAAAGAAACATGATAAAGTGGAGAGATTACCAAGAGGAGGTTATATCGTCTGGAACAGATGTTATTCGAAAAAATCGGTTTGTATATCTAGCCATGGAGGTTAGAACAGGAAAAACATTATGCTCGTTACAGATATGCGAAAACAACAAAGCTAAAAACGTACTTTTTATCACCAAGAAAAAGGCAATCCCCTCTATTGAAAAAGATATAAAGACATTGGCGCCAAGCTATGAGTCAACTGTAATAAACTACGAAAGTCTTCATAAGGTCGATACAAGCTCTGTAGACCACGTTATTATCGATGAAGCACATTCTATCGGCGCTTTCCCAAAACCTTCTGGTAGGCAGAAAAAAGTGGCTGAATTGGTGAAGAAAAGAAATGCTTGCGTTGTCCTGCTTTCCGGAACCCCGACTCCCGAATCTTTTAGCCAAATGTATCATCAGGTATCCTTCATCCCGGGCAACCCGTTCTCAGAGTTCTCTAACTTTTATAGGTTTGCAAACGTGTACGTTGACGTAAAGACGCGCATGATCAACGGGAGAAGGCACAATGACTATAAAGACGGGAAAGAAGACATCGTCAAGAAAATGGATCCTTACACTATCAATAAGAGTCAAGCCCAAGCTGGATTTGAATCGAAGGTAGATGAAGAGATATTATTTGTAGAACCTTCGTCAATGGTGACAAAGATTGCCGATACATTAAAAAAAGATTTAGTCGTTCCGTTTATGGGTGACTTTATACTCGCAGACACCCCGGTAAAGCTTCAGCAAAAGCTTCACCAGATATACTCTGGGAGTGTTATACTTGAAGATTCTGGCCTGTCAGCCATCATCGATCTTGCCAAGGCAAACTTCATAAAGAAGAGGTTTGCCGGAAGCAAGATTGGAATATTCTACGTATTCAAGGCAGAGCTAGAGATGCTCAAACAGGTGTTTGGAGACCAGCTCACCGAATCTCAAGAAGAATTTGACTCTACCGACAAAAACATAGCTCTTCAGGTTAGAGCTGGAAGAGAAGGGGTGTCATTGAGGAATGCTGATTATCTCGTCTATTACAACATTGAGTTCTCAGCGACAACCTATTGGCAGAGCAGAGACCGTATGACTACAATCGACAGGAAGTTCAACAAGGTGTACTGGATATTTACCAGAGGAGGTATCGAGGAGCGTATATACAAAGCGGTCTTAAATAAAAAATCGTATACTGTATCGCACTTTAAAAAAGACTTCCTATGAGAGAAAGTTTAGTTCAATCAAAATTAATCAAGCAACTAGAAAAAGATGGTTACTATGTTATCAAACTTATTCAGACGAATAAAAACGGGATCCCAGACGTTCTTGCAATCCCTAAAGGGAGCGACGTCGAGTTCATCGAAGTTAAGCAAAAAGGAAAAGGACCAACAAAACTTCAACGATACAGAATCAAAGAGCTCAGAAAACACGGAATCATCGCAAGAGTCTTCGATGGAGAATATCATGATGATTGACATAGAGGCAGGCATATTGATAACCGTCATGTGCGAACATGAAAGGCTTGCAATGATTAAGGCCGTGAAAGATTTCCATAGGTCAAGCGAAAGCCTAATGTGCACGCTGATAAGCGTAAACCATGGGGGTGATGAAGTTGACGATACATTCTTTTTTGTGGAAGCGTTTAAGAGAAACGGCAAAATCTTCCTTTCCAAAGTAAAAGAAAAAGAATTGGACCAGTTTTTAGACCTCTTTAATGCGGGGGCTGAAGTTCGTTATTATTGACAATCAAACGGTTTAATATGGTGAGTATCCGATCACCTAAAAGCTTCGGTTTAAAACAAATGTTTAATCGGCTATTCACTATGTTTTGTGTTAGCCACTTTTAAAGAGATATGGCATATACAGACAAACAAATTGAAGAAGCGATTAATAACGTAAAGCACAAAGCGCCAATAGCGAGAGAGTTTAGTGGTTATATTGTGTTAGGGCAAAACGAGAGAGATTTTGAAGCTAAATGTAGAAAAATAGCGAATGGTGACAGGTTAGGTTTTTACACGATAGAACGTGCGTTGGCTAAATGAATGCTAACAATTATAACAATATAAACGTTATTTATGCACCTTGCTTATCATTCTGATTTTTAGGGTTGCGTTAGAGAAATCAACTTTGTTTTTGTATATTTGCAATCACTACTGCACTTTTACATGTCATATTTAGCTGGTTCACTAGCGGGGTTTCGAAAGAAGCTCCGCTTTTTTTTTATTCATCAAATATACCTTCGTCGAAAACATTGTCGTCGAAATCAATCTCATTATCTATATCTATCTCGTCAAATAAGCTGTCGCTTGATTTCTTGCCGCTAGAGGAAGGTCTGTAGCTTTTTGATATACCTAGAGCTTCATATACATTTTCGTCGCTCATATCCCCTGCAAATACGTTTGAAAGCGCAATGATTGGATCCACGTTTGTTCCAAGAGATATTGAGATAACCTTTTTGGCTACTGACTCATAGTCTTTATTCTCAAAGTCTTTCTTGGTCCGATTAAAGAACACAGTAAGCGGGTTGATCATTCCGCCGTCACCATAAGTGCGTTGACCTCTAGAAGCTCTAATAACCTCTTCTACTCCCGCCCCAATTATAGGGAATTGGTAAATAAGGTTTAGACCAAGCATCGCATCTCTCATTCCGCCCATAACCTCCTCCTTGTCTTCATCGTCTCCGAAAGCTAACTTTGCTACGTTAGACATCATTACAAACAAGACATTAGCTAATCCTAAAGACGCTACCAATTTTTTTATGTTCTTCTTGGAAAAGTCTCCTCTAGATATATTTGTCATAGCTTGCATGACTTCGTTCATGTACAAATACGTTGTACTACCAAACAGAGTAAGCGCTTTAGCGTATCCATTATCAGATATTTGAAGGCTGTTTCTCTCGGCCCCTCTTCTAGACTGCTGTGTAGCGTTGTAATTCTCAAAAGCCTTTAGAGCTTCGGTATGTGGCATTCCGTTTCGAATATTTCTCTTATAGTTTGCCATGTACCCCATAACCCCTATGATGTCACCAAGGACAGTAGGGGATCCTGACGCTGCTCTCATAGCCCTAGTGGCCTTCCCTATCAAGCTATCTTTTTTGGATACTTTTCTGAATACTCCTCGACCTGTTTCAAGCGAATAAACCTCTCCTCTCATCCCCTTCTCAAAACGATCCCTAAACTCAGGCGACATCTTGTACGCCATCTTTACATACTTTGGAAGGTGAGCAATCACGTCTGCTATATCCACCATGAACATGAATGAGTTTACTCCCGGGACTTTTGTGTCTGTATATTTGTATTCAGACCAAGCGTTTATAAAAGAAGTGGCCTGTTTCGGAATCTGAATAAGCTTAAAGGCCAACACAAAACCAGTAAATAAGCTATAAAGCTTTGTTATCCAAGTCGTGTCAACGACAGGAGATGTCGACTCTGGATTTATCGAATGATTTATCAGCGCCCTCACTATTCGCTTCATTCCTGTAATCTCGAGAAGTCTATTTACATCCTCTATTTGCATAAAGTAATTGATGTCCATTGTCCCCTCAGCATAAGCTTTAAATCGCTCCATTCTGTCTAGGTGCTTATCTAATATATCCGCGAAGTTAAGGTCCGGCACAATGCTTATCTCACTCGTGGTGTCAATCCTGTCTTTAAGCGCAGGGGCCGTTTGGGCGTCAAATATCTTATGGAAATTTCCTCCTGTCACATCTGCCTCGGAAACACTAGACAACGTCTCGGTAGGGAAGTAGTTTTCTACATATCCAAGATCTATTCCTCTAACAGCTCTATGTACTTTATTGACCGAGTCGTAGTATGAAGTGCTCAACCAATCGACAATTGAGTCCGCCATTTGAACCATGTTTTCGCCAAGGTGGCCTTTGATCGCTTCAATAACCTCATCTGTGAACCCAATCTCTTGGAGCTTGTTTAGCTGTATCTCGTTTTTACTAAGAGCGTATATGCGAAGAAGCTCTCCGGCGGTAAACTCACGGCCTCTATCTCCTTTCAGTTCTATGTATAGATTTGCCGTAGACGACAGCTTTCTTGTAAAGTCTCTATAATTCTTGAATCCTATTCGCTCAGCTATTGAATCAAGCGTATCCTTAGCTTCAAAATATCCTTTCTTGAAGTCACTGTCCATTTGGTTGAGCTTGTCGTATATCTGTTCTCTAAACATTGAGCCTTTTCGATCTAGCTCGTTTGTGAACGTGCCTACGTGACCAATGGTGTTACGGATAAACTTTATAAATGAAGGAACATTGTATGAGAATTCATTTTTTATGTACGGTATTACCTTTCCGAAAAATGACTTTCCGTCTGAAGATTTCCAGAAATTTTTTCTTCGAGCCTCGTACTCATTTTTACTTATGAGCTCTCCGTTTTTATCATAAAGAACATCTCCCCACCCGTTTCTTATCTCCGACCTAGACTTGTCCTTCATCTCCTGAATCTTTTGAGACTTTTCTGATAGGGCATCTGCAAATCTAGCTGCTCCTATTTTCTGGACGGTCATTACTCTCGAATGAAGTGTAGCAACTTGATCATACGACATATCAGCAAGGTCTATAAAATCAGATATTGCAAGATACTGAAGAGCTTTGTTCCTAGCTTGAGATGTTAGCCCCGCAGCGTTAGGGCCTGAATTTGAAAGCATGCTTATTGCTGACAACACCTCGACATCGCTTCCGAGCTCATAAAAAGTTTCAAGTAGCGCTTCTCTCCCGCCATTTAAGACCTTGGAGATTACCGCTTTGGCATGCTCAAAATACTTCTGCGTATCAGCGTCAACCCTGTTGGCATTTCGCTTTCCGGATTTAGACTTAATTATTTTTCCTTTTGATTTTGCCGCAACTTTGATTTCTTTTATCAGCTCATTTTTTCTGCGATCTATCGCCTTGTCTGCTAAATCCATAACCTTCACCTTCATAGCTTCTAGCTTCCCAGCGTCAGTAGCTCTCGATACATCTGATATCAGAGATGATATTTCACTTTTTCTGTAGCCCATGTCGATCAAAACTTCTCTGATAAACTTGTTGAGCTCTACTTGAGTCTTTTTAATTTCTGATGGTATAGCGCGTCTTAATCGCTCTTTTTTCTTTTTTATATCTCTGGATAGATCCTTTCCGGCTTTTATACCGAAGTATCTGTCCGCAGCAACAATAAGACGTGTCTTATCATTTTCCGATAAATTTTCAAATAAAGGTGACTTTGATAAAGTTTCAATATAATGCTTTCTTATCGCAGCTTTAGACGGCGATTTTCCTTTTCTATTCTTTTGAGTAGAATACCAACTAACCATTTTTTTTCTAAGGTCTTGGAATAGCTCTACACCTGCTTTCATTCCGCCTTCTACCAAAGAAAACTCAGAAGGGACTGGCCCTTTTGCTTTTCTCACATTAATCTCTAACTTGGTTTTTATATCCTTTACTTTAAAGCCTCGTAGCTTTAACACTTCGATAATAGCAGGGTCACTATACCCCCTATCTCTTGCAAAATCGATTATACTATCCATGGAAGAGGAGTTAAACCCTCTTCCTGTTCCGTCCTCAAAATCTTTCTTCATAGACATTCGAAGAGCCTCTCCTGAAAGGATCTCGCTAGATACCGTCTTCATTGAGAATAAATCCGCAAGAGACATATTAATGAACTCCTCTATAGTCAATTTTTCTAGCTTCCCTTGGAACGTTGCTTCAGGTCCTTTCGTGAAATCGCTGAGTCTAGTAAATGTGTTTTTAATGTATTGGAACGCAGTGCTCAACCATTCTCTAAAATTTCTTCGTTTTGCTGCATCGATTATAGCTGATCCTTTTGTGGCTATAAGCTCCACTAAAGCCTCTTCCGCTGCTAACCTAGGATCATCTGGATATTTTTCAAGCTCAACTTTATATTGATCTGTCATCTTCGCAAGAGACAATCCTTTTTCGAGTATTCTAGATCCTTTTTCTGACGTCTTCAGGTAATCTATCCATATATGACCAAATTCATGTATTGCAGTTGATATGTCCGCAAAATCAGGGTTGAGGTAAATCATCCCGTTCGCGGTAACCCCGTATATCTTCATGCCGTTCGACTCACGAACTCTGGAAAAAGGGTCATTTATTACCTGTTGAAACGCAACCCTGTCTGACGTAACTTGGACATTTGGAAACGCAAGCCTCATTGCCCCGATAACCATATCCAAAACAGTAGGGGTTGTATTTACCTCAGCTCCGGCAAAAGCGTCTGGAGTATAAAACGTGGTGTGAGATTGACCCATAGCCCTTTTTGGGTCTTTACCTTTAGATGCGGCCATTTGTTCTTTTGTCTTAGCAGCTATCTCAGGAAATATTTTCGACACTTGGTAGGTATCCTTTGGTATAGCTATAGGACGCCCTTTCAAACCAAATTTGTAATTTGGATGTGGGCTGTCCGTAACTACAATATCATCCACAGACATTTCAGATCCATCCTTTTTCAGGACCTGTACTCCCTGCATAACAGCAAAATATCCTTGTGGCAGGCTTACCATATCTTTGTCGAATATGCTTTCATGAAGCTTTGGAAAGCTAAATACCTCACCTGTCAGCTGGGACCTTCCGCCGGTAAGTATCTTAGCGATCTCGCCCTGTCCTGAATCAGTGAACATTAAATTAGTGAGTACAGTTCGCGCATCTAGCGGGATATCTGTAGGGGCTCTAATAACAGCCTCTAACAATTCGGTTAATGACTGTGCTCCAGTTTTTTGTATAAGGTTGTATAAGTTTCGATTTGATCTTCCTATGGAACCCTTTTTCTTCGCCTTTTGCTTTACTTTTCTTTTTATCGCATCAAGAGCAGCCTTGTCTCTTGACTTTCCTGCCTTCTTTACGGAAGGAAGTATCCATCTAAATACAGCTTCATTTGAACGGATAGAAGTGTCCGTCATTCTGAATATAAACAAAGGAACATGTCCAAAAGGAATTTTCCCGGACTCCCATAAAGCTTCAAGCTCAGCTTTATGTGTTTTATACACGTTGATAGCCTGCTGCGCAGACTTTCGGGCAGTACTCTCTCTTACAGAGGCCCAAGCCATACCTCTTTGAGCGGCGTTCTTTATGTTCCATAAAAGCCCTCCGTGGATTTCCATGCTGTTCCCCTGAGAGTCTTTCGCCGTGCCAGTCCCAAGAGGGTCAGAAATTCCAACAATGCCTCGCAGTCCTTTAAACCATTCGAAAGGTTTCATGAGCGCTGACAATGAAGGTAGCCCTGACGCTTTTGCTTCTTGTTCTGTGACTCTGGACCCTGCGTCCATAGATGCAGATTCTTCTGGGACTATATTGTCAAAGTCTACAACCCCACTTCCAGCGTCAGCCATTTCAGCCTCTATAACGTCCACATCAGCTCCGATAGTCGATGCATCTTCTTGTGTAGTTCCCGATTCTGCTTCGCTCCTAAGTCTAAATCTTTTTGCTCTGATCGAGGCATTCTCAATAGCTACATCTTTATTCTTACCGAAACTGATAGCTCCCTCTCCTTCAGGGATAGGTCGTATTGCTATACTTCCTGATTTCGTTCGCACAGGCATTCCAGATACCCATCCGTCTGGAGTAAGTTTTAGAAATACGATGCCCCCCATGGTTCTTATAGATATCTCTCCGACAGCCATATTCTCCTTAACGTCACCTTTAGGGAACCCTGTAGCGAGAAGCATTGCTATATATCCGTCGATAAACTTTTTGTCCTGATCGCTAGGTTCCTTCTTCTTAGGAGGTTCCTTCTTCTTAGGAGCTTCCTTCTTCTTAGGAGCTCTCTTCTTCTTAGGCTCAGGAGTTGATACTTCTTCTATGTCGATGCCTTCATCAATATTTCCGTCAACATCTTCAACAACATAATCTGTGGTTTTTAAACTAGGCTTTCCTGTGTCCTTGTTTGTCTCATCGGCTTTAACGCCAGACTCTAAAGCTCCTGTATTTTCAACGGTAATTCCTCCGGTTTTGTCAGCTGCAATGGCCTTAAGCAGGTCGGTAATTTTGTATCCGCGCTTCAGTTCGATCTTATTCTCTCCAACCTTTAGTTTTCCAAGAGCTGCGTTTGCAATAGCTCTAGACAGACTAGGTATAGCCTTAAACTTGTTCAGAGCTTTTTTGTCGCGGAATACAAGCACCGGTTTTTTAAGCGTCGACTTCCTTTTCTTAGGGGTAGCTTTTCCTTGAGGAGTAGCGACGACCTCTCCGTCTATGCTTGAAAATTCTTCTGGAAGAAGCATAACCTTCTGGTCCGCGAACTTCATCATATCATAGACCTGCTCTGTTAGCTTTTTAGCCTCTTCTAGCTTCCCCTCTTTTCTAAGCTTTCTAGCTTCATCTCTAAGTTTAAACGCTTTGTCGTTCACTCCAGAAAAATTGACATACGAATTCTGCCCTCTAGTCTCGGTTGTCATTGCCCGTCTAGCTAATGGAGAAAACATTCTAGCGTGAACATTCCAAGCCACTTCTTCCCCTATTGGACCAAAGCTGTTTCCGATCTCAGCGTGACCGAAAAAGTCATGAACAGCCCTGAACAAGTCATTGACGAGCAGCGGAACTCCATTTACATCTTTAAAATCTGTTCTCTCTAGTAGAGGGTTTTCTTTCCTTTGCTGCTCGGTTATAGGAGTGTCTCCAAACCCTGATTCTGTAGAGAATATTTTCATTCTCTTATTCTTCTCAAGATCTTCGATCATATCAGCGGAGCTTGAGTAAGGCTCGTTATTGTTTACCTCAACTCGATACCCTGCCTCCAAGAAGGCTCTATACTGAGCAATAGTCTCTCTAGCCAAAGCGGCATAAGCCCTTTTTACCATCGAGTCATTTGGACTATGCTTTTGTTGATCAAAAGCTTCGGCTATTCTTTTAGCTTTTTTCTTGTCTAAGATTTTGCCTTTTTCTGGCGTGTAATCTGCTCGTTTATTTCCGAAAGCTCTTTCGTAATATCTATTCGCAATTTCCTTAACCGCCTTGACGGGCTTATTAAAGAGTCTGTTTCCTTTGGCTGTTTCATTTTTACTTATATTAGGTAGTTCTCCATTTGTAAGAGCCTCTACAATTTCCGCCATTTCATCAACGGTGTACTCGGCTGTGTTTTGCCCGTCGGCCCCGGTCTCTATGTAAGAGAAGTCTGATAAATTGAACAGAGACTTCTGTCCAGAATTTTTAGCAAATTCTACTGCAACATCTCGATTACTTTCAGGAACGACCAAATTCAAGTCGATTGACACCTGATCGCTGTTCGGAAATTTGTATATCCCTACCTTCACGGATTTATTCCCGAGTAAATCTTTGAATTGCTCTAAGAACTCATTAATCTTGTCGACTGAAAAATTCTTTTGAGATACATTTACAGACGCAAGAGGAGTGACTAAACCTCCGTCTTCATACACCGTCCCGTCTGTATTTAAAGTGGCGCCGTCTTCTGCTTCTTCAGGCAGCTCTCTGACTCTATTCACCTGAACCTCCGCTTGAGACCCTTCGTTTATCTTTACAGGTTTTGACTCCTCTTCCTGAGTAGTCTCCTCCTGAGCTCTCAGCTCCTCCTCTAAAAGATCGGCTTCTACCTGTTGTTCTCTTGAGACAACGGGCTCTTCAGGATCTTCAACGATTACTTCTTCTTCCTGTTGCACATTTTGTTCGTCGGATTCTTCTTGTATTGGTTCGACATTTTCATCTGTGGCTTCTTTGGTTGATTCATTTGTTTTTTCATTTTCCTGTAGTTTTGATGTCAACATATCTGAGACCTCTGGATCGTTTTTTACGCTCCATTCTCCTTTAGCTAATTGCTCGGGAGTCGCCTCTTCAACCATTGACGTGAATTCCTCTTTTGTAAATCTTCTTCCGTCTCGGACATACGTAGCACGCCCTGTAGCATCATCCAAAATGGTTTGCATACGCTCAGCGTATTGCTTTCTCTTTTCGTTAAGTGACTCAACCACGGCTTCATTGTCAGTCTCGCTTATCGCTTGTCCTAGACTTTCGATGTTTTGCTGTAGGCCTAGAAGCTCATTTGCAGTAGCCTCGTCCATGTTCTCAAACATCGCTACGTTCTTTTTAAGCGCTGATGTGAGTTCACTCGTGGCTTCTTTTATCTTGGCCTCAAACTCATTTAAAACAACCTCTGATGCTCCATTCTGGACAGCTTTGTTATAATCCTCTGAAAGGTTAACTATTTCAGCCCTCTTTTCTTTAATTGACGGTGATTTCTTGGTAAAACTCATCGCTATGTCCAGAGCTACTTTAGGAGTTTTCAAGGACCCTATTGACATTCCCGATAACCCTCCTGTGACTGAGGCGTTGATTATCTCTCTAACCAAGCCGTCCAAATCTTCTCCTTTGGCTACACGTTCAATAATACCCTGCCCTGCAGCTGTAACCGCTTCAGCTACGGCTTCCTCTCTGAAGTTCTGACCTTGAGACTTAAGGTATCCCTTTACAATATCTCCAACCCTTTTTTCTACCTGATCCTTTGCGCTCTTCTTTACAACATCAGTTATAGTTCGCGTCAATATCTTCGATCCAGTAACCTCTCCAACAGCCTCAAATGCTCCCATCCCAAGAGAGTATCCGGCCTGTTGGTACGGACTCATCTCTTTATACCACTCTTCATCCTTAACGTCCAAATGCGTCTGCCCAGAAGTAATAAGGCCAACTGTAACAAGAGGCACGGCAGTTCCTCCTGAAGCTGTTCCAACCACTGCACCAGCAGCCATTATAGGAAGCGACTCTGCGGTTGTCTCTCCAGCGGCGGCAAGAGCTCCTATTACATTCCCGTTTTCAAGAGCTTCGAGCACGTCATACTCTCTTTGTATCGTGTTCTTTCTAGACCACTCTTGTGCAGCTTTTCGCTCTATAGGGGCCATCGCTCTCCTTGCTGGGTTCGGACTTGCATAAGATTCAATTGTCAATGCCACGTCGCCTGCAGCAGCTCCCATCTTCTTGAATAAGCTGCCAACGTAGTTCATGTTGTTGTATTTGCCGTCTCCAGACAAATCTAACCCCATGTCGAACTGCCTGTACAGATCATCCTCTAAAGCTTTTAGCTCGTCTTTGGTAAGAGGCCTTCCCATCCTCTCTTCAGCCTGAGAGATAATATTGTCTTTTAGCTTCTCGTTGAATGATTTTTGCTTTATTTTTTCCGGATCTCCGTAAACTTTTGTCTCGTAATCCGGGACGTCTGTACTTACAGATGTAGAATAAGAGCCCATAGATAGGCTGTTTTTATCTCCTTCCTTCTCCTTTTTAACATCCTCTATAGACTGCAGTTTTGTCTGCTCTGAGTACGATAAGGCATCGTCTACCGCTGAGCGAAGGTCTAAGTTCAATGTCTTTACGCTCCCCAAAAGTTCACTCTCACGGAGAGGTTCTTCCGATCCGCTTTTATCAGAAGGCTTGTACCCATCAGGGAAAAGCTCTGGAAATTTACTGTTGACAGCATTCCAATCACCTTTATACTTTGGGCTCTGATAAGTGGCTACATAATCTTTTAAAACTTGCGGGTCGTATTGCTCCAGTTCCGGAAACTTACTATTGACGACGTCCCAATCCCCATTATATCTTGGGTCTTGGTAGGTTGCTACATAATCCTTTAATATTTGATCTAAATCTTCCATGCGTTATCTAGCTGTTCCTCCGTTTTCACTCGCTCTTGGTGTTGTGCTTGTCGATTCGCTCGAAGGATTGCCTGAGTAATACATCCTTCTAATGGTTGTCAGTATCTCGGTTAGATTATCGACAGTCTCTTGATTATCATCTAAATCTATAGAGAATTGATTGTTTTTATACAATATGACAATACCATCGTCGTTCATTGGATCCCGATCAACAATCATCTCTTCGGCTGCATCTTTTGGTATGTGCTTAGCTATGACCGTGTTCAGTCTTTTGACAATCTTATTCACATCTTCGTCTTCTGTAAATGTTCCAATCACATGATCTCCATCCTTATTGATCAGAACTTCTTGGGCTACAAGAGAAACAGCTGCATCGCTCTCAAAGTAGTTATCTCCGTCAGGTTCGTTATCCCTACTGCCTGATTCGACCTTCGTAATATCCATGGCGTAGTCTCCCTGCCCCGGAGGAGAGTCTCCAAAGTCTACATATTGAATTCCAGATGCGTCTCCGAAAAACCTATTCATTAAAGCTGTTACGAATTCCTCTGGAGAGCCTTCGATTCTTAGGTTTTCTATGGATTTAGCGCCTTTACTATCCTCCATTGTGAGAGAAAGTAGATTGCCTTTTCTTGACACGCCGACTACCTTATTCCCGCCTTTATCTTTCGCTCCTCTTAGAAGATTAGCTCCTGCTTGAATCATATTAGGATCACCAGAATACAGCCCATACAAAGATTCAGCTCTACTTATGTTTTTCCTTTCAGCCGCTGTAAGTTTACCTGAAGCGTTTCCAGTTCTTCTTACGTTCACATCGCTTTCATAATCAAGCCTAGAGCGGAGTCCTTTTCGAAGCTGGTCCTTCAGCCACTGCTCTTGCGCGTTTGACAACTCAGGGACTAGATTCCCATTTCTATCCCTTACCATAAGTATCTTCGAATCGTCATTCTTTGCTTCCGATTCATCCGTGGTGAATTCATAATCTCTTCCGTCTTTTGTCATACCCACCCAGTCGTGGAGTATATTCCCCTTTTGTAGGTCATTGACAAGGAGTGAGTTTATGTATGTATCCTCTGCTTCTTTGTATCTCTTTGTCCCCATTATGTTGGAAATGGACCCGTACTTATCGGCATTAGCAAATCCTCTTATATCTTCTCCAATAGATTTTGCAGCTCCGTCTAATTGGCCTTCAACGTCTACTTTGTCTGCAGTCTGACCCACTCTTCCAAATAATGTTTGCACAGGTATCTCTGACCCATCAACAGGTTTACCCTCGCTGTCAACTTTTACGGCGATTATCTCATTGTTCGGCCCCCATACCATTTTTGTATTACTGAAATCAGCATACCCTTCAGCTTGAGACATTACAAACTGCTCACTGCCTGCAGATGTGCCTTGCTGCATTCTTTCTGAAGCTTTAGCATAAGCATCATTCCATCCGTTTACACCTTTATACAGAAGTTCTACCTCGTCCCGTATGGTCTGAATGTTTCTATTGTATTCTGTAGGGGTTATCTTCCCAGACTTGAGCATCTTTTTGTTTTCGAGCAGCCGGTTTGACATTTGCCCAGACAGGTCAAGCACAGCCGTATTGAGCGTTTCACTTTTTCCGCTTGGGGCATCCTTTACAAACTTTTCTGCAATTCTAGAGCTCTCGTCTAATTCTTGGCGTTGAGCTTCTCTGTCTTTTGCGCCTTGAACTATCGTGTCCCCGATATCTTGACCAACCTTAGACCAATCGACAACATTGTCAGTCCTTCTTCTTCTTTCGTATCCGTAGAATCCCATATCTTAGTCTATGTTAAAATATCCCATTGGATCCGACTTCAAGTCAAAAATGCTCGGCATGGACCTCTCATTTAAAACCTGATTTTTGTCCTGTTCGGAATCCGAGCTTTGGTTATACAGTGGGATCAAAGAGTCAGCGTCTCCGGCCATTGAGGCTATACTGTCTACTCCTCTTTGGAGCAACATGTTTTTTCTATATTCAGCATCTGCAGCTGCCAC
>Ga0209953_1000394_pt1 | contig 15842 bp, 22 predicted proteins | sample SalPonred_H2O_MG_FD_185713 | JGI IMG/M metagenome (GOLD analysis project Ga0209953, IMG submission 185713) | Salt pond water microbial communities from South San Francisco under conditions of wetland restoration - Salt Pond MetaG... | ecosystem: Environmental > Aquatic > Non-marine Saline and... | reverse complement strand
AAAGAAGATCGTGGCGAGCTTAAGCCGTTGAGTGACGATAGAAAAGTTATTATGCTTGAGTACTTCAAGAACTACTATAGGAACATTGTACGTAAAACAATTGGCCCAGAGCTTCAGATGTCTCTTGACAGAGGAGATTGGGTTGAGATTGATGAGAGGATGATGAATGAGTATGACAAGAAGAAGTACTCAGATATATTAGGAAAGAAAGGATTTGTGATCAAGAATGATTCTTTTGAAGGGCTTTGTGCTAGATTCGATAGAAAGAGATTTGATGATATTCCGCATGAAATATTGAAACAAGTACCAAAACAAGAAGATAATGGGGAACAAGAGAAGGATTAAACACCTAAGAGATATTACAGTTGATGGTATTGATTACAAGTGGAGTGCTGTTGACGGATTTAAGATTTGGAAGGACAAGCAACTTATATTCAAGAGTGGGTATGATAGAAATGATTATTCACAGGTTGAATATTTTACCACTAATGGAATAACTCCAGGAGTTGTTGCTAAAGTGATTAGGCAGGTTAATGGAACTGATAGAGTTGTTCCTATAGAGGACCTTGCTTATAGAGTTGAGAACGAAGGTTCATGTGGTATAGGATATTTCAGCAAGTATCAGACATTTGATGACAAGAAGGCTGAGGAGTTGTGGGTAGAGTTTAATGATAAATATGAGGAGCTCCAGAAGTATCTTAAGGAAAATACTGAATATCATGGAAAAGGGAAGTAAGTTAAAGGTAAGGTTTCCAAACGATAATTGTTATTTCGATTTTGATATTGAAAAGCTAAGTGATTTTAAGGTAAAAACTGAGCTTGAAGATAGCTTGTTCGGATGGTGGGGAGATGTTTATATTGAGGTTCTAAAACTAAAAACTGAGAATGGATATATCAATCCTTTTGATAAAGAGATTGAGATTGATGGCTTTATAGTTAAGTACTCAATAAAAAGAAAAGAACATAGCACTGGAGTCTTATTTAATCTTACCATAGAAGATATTCTTGTAGGAGACAAAAGCTTCAAAGAAAGTTTGAATAATAATTTCAACACATACAAGTCAAGATTTAAGAGAAGAGTAATTGAATTAGTAGAAGAGAAACATCCAGAGACAAAACACTTTCTAAGTATAACAGGTGGACTGGTTGGGTATTATGAATAAAAATTGAATTGACTGATAGAAAAGGCAGCAAATAAACAAGACATGGCAAAACCATTTATACATGCACGATCAAGTGCAAAGAAGTTCGGAGGGCAACCTGAGGACTATATTGACATTCATAAGCTTATGGATTCGTCAAAGGGTGCGATTGCAGATAATCGCCACAGAACACTGACCCATAACTCATGGTTTATATCAGAGATTATAGAGAGGGTTAAATTTAGCAACTCTACAAAAGAGTCTCCAGGTGGAAGGTTTTACACTATTACTAATAGTGATGGTAAAGAGGTTTCAGTAAGAGAGATTGCAGAGCAGCATGTTCTTGAAGACTTTGGTATGAAGTTCATTCCAACGGCTCAAGATTACATTGAGAACATTGATTTTCAGGACTGGATGAATAATGGCAGAAGCGGTTCTCCAAGTTCTCACAAGAGAATTAGCAAGACAAAGAAGACAAAAGTATTAACATTAGATTAAGAAGTTATGGGAAAAAAAGGATATGTTGTCCAGGCAATTGGATACGAGTACAATGATGAGTATTATTATAGAGGTGAGTCAAATTCTGGCATTCCTCAGATTGTGTTTTTTAATGAGGTAAAGGCTATGAAGAAGTTGGCTGAACTTGAAATACAAGCATTTAAAGGAGAAAGGTTAGGCTATTATCAGGTTGATGAATACATTGATGATGAGGCTCTATATAGAGAAGCGCTGAATGAACTTGGAATTGACCCAGATGGAGACTGGAGGGTTGATGTTCCTAAGGACGCATCGGATTCCGCCATCAAGAAGCTTATTAAGGCAACTAGCATAAGATTTCATGAGATCGTTGAGGTAGATGTTGAAGATGAGGCAGCAATTCCAAACGAAGAGGTTCAGCCTAGCAGTGATTTGCTCGACATCCAAGATTCAATGGATAATATAACAGCTGGTGATAATTTGGTTGGTGATAATGTTACTGGAAATAAAGTCTTAAGCGTGAGCTCTGACTTCATGGGAGGAGACTTTAAGCCTACAGAAGTTCCAGAAGAAGTTTCTACATCTGATATAAAGAAAGTTGTTAAGGAGACTGAGGGTGATTTCCTTACAATTAAGGAGCAAATGAAAAAACTTAAAGATGAGGCTAGGAAAAAAGTGAAGAACTTTTTTATTAAGGGTATGAATAAGATATTTGAAACCTATCCAGAGGTTAAGAGCGTCAGTTGGACGCAATATACTCCATATTTTAATGATGGAGAAGCATGTACATTCTCTGCCAATGTAGAATATTTCTATGTAAATGGTTCTGATAAGTATGGAGATACGATGTGGGGATATGATGAAGAAGACTTTGAAGGCGAAACAGTTCTTAAGTATGATGAACTTGATTATGATTGGCATACTGATGCTGGTACTGGAAAGAGAAAGAAGGTTTATAAGCACCCAGATTCTAAATCCCTCAAGATTCATGATGCAATTAGCGGATTCTTAAAACAACTTGATGATGATGATTATAAGACGATGTTTGGTGATCATGCTATGGTTATAGTCAAGAAAGATGAAGTTGTTGTAGAAGAATACGAGCACGATTAATGCTGTGTATCAGAAATTTATATTTAGTTTCAATTTTTTTTGATATTTATTGTAACATTTTATACATTTGCTCGTATAAATAAACACAACATCGGGAACAACGGTTCTTGATTTTGAGATAACGATCTTTGAAAGAATAGACTTAAGTTAAGTATTATGTCACCCAGAATTTGCTGGGTCCTAATTTTTGGTGGGACTTTTCCCTTAGTGAGTTTGTATGGAAACTCCCAATATTTAACTTTTTAAGATATGCATGCAGAAAAGAGGGAGCGTAAGTTAAGTTAAGTTGCTAACGCCTCAGCTCTAAACTGGGACCTGGGATAAGCTCCAGGGGCTAAAGGCCGAAATGTTGGTATGGGAATACGGGTGGCCACCCTATTAAGGTTCCGAATCCAACCCCCTTCTTTTTTTGTAAAAAAATGTGGATTCGATGGCTTCCATTGGTATGGGAAGTTTCTTAAGAAACAGAAGAAGGCGATGCTACAAATAATAGATTTTAATGCCTATTAATCCGACCCAACATTACATTTCTTCAGATGTCATATCCAATCAAATGTTGATTGACGTAGATGTTTAGGATACACTATTTGTAAACTAAAAAACATTGAAATCATGAAAACATTTGAAACATTTGAAGAAGCATTTTCTGCTCAAAATGGAATGAATAACTGGGGGTGTGAATCTAATCACTTGGAAACAGGTATAGAGAACATTGACAGAATTCAATTCGCATTAGGAGACGTACTGTGGGTCATCTTGGCCGATGGTTACTATCTTGATGATTATGAAGAGTGGGTTACTCAATACGGGTTTACTGCCGATGGTAGATGGGCTGCAGTAGAGGGTGGACACTGTTCATGCTATGGGTGGGAAGAAATGGAAGAAAATGATATTACGTACTATCCGTCACTTGAGGTTCTGCTGAAAGCTGACCCTGGTGCGCAAGTCATTATCAACCATAAAGATGTTCTTCGGGAGGCTATGCCTTTCTTAGACATCTGAATTTAAAGGAGTTTACTCGCCTAACGGCTTGTAGCTCTTTTTATTAAACGGGGCCACTTGCTGGTCATGAACATCGGATTCTAACCTGGTGTGGAGGGTTCGAATCCCTCTGGCCTCACAAACGACAAGTTAAACTTACATCTCTTTGCCATGCGATAAATTATTAACTTAAAAATTTATCGCAATGGCTAGAAAAGGTAAGGCTGCAGAAAGAGTTAGAAATAACTACAGAAGCAAGCCTCTTTCTAAGTTCGTAAGAGGAGTGATCTCTGCTGAAGAGTACTTCAAACTTACTGGGCAAAGAGCAAAAAAGTAATCTCGTAAGAGATTGAAAATTAAGAAGTTGGGGCTTTGGCTCCAACTTTTTTAAAAAAAAGTTTTAAAAAGGCTTGACAAGTGTTTAAAAAGTTTATACATTTGTCCCTGTCTTTAAGAAAGATTAAAACGTTCTTTAAAATATTGGAAAAATTATTGTCTAATGACACGTCTAGGTCCATTCGGCAGTAATAGTAAGTGAGGAAAGTGAGAATGGGAAAAACTTACAACTGTATGAAATATAGCAGATGTCCTTCGCTTTTAAATTGGTTATGTAACATGAACCAGCTATTACACTTTAGACAATGATAATTTTGAGGCTGCATAGAGTCTCGGTTGGATGAAAATCCTTCCAAGCCCCTCGTGGGAAGATAACGCTTGGTAACAAGTAATAAAAGAGGTTGCTAACCTCGTCAAACTAGAGCTTGACTCTGGGGTTGTGCTTGCACAACTTGAACATCTATGCAATAGGTGAGTACCTGCTTACTAAAGGTAAGTAGATCGTCAGGGGTATCTGGCGATTAAGCTGTGGAAACATGGTAAGAAATCTAGCTTCGGCTAGAGAAAGGAAAAACTTAGTTCTGTTGTTTGAGCGCTTAACAGGCGTATAAAGCTTCAGTTCATTTAATTTTGGCACCTTAGCTAAGTCAAGGGTTTCACTTGTGGAACTTATAGCTTAGTAGGTATCGAGTTAAACGTTAGCTTTGTTGAGTTAACAGAGAGTCGTGTGGCATTCTGGGGCGCAAGCCTTTGGAACCACTTCCCGTGGGCACGATTCTCGGTCATTGTACATCCTCGTGCAGGCCGTCTAAGTCTGGCAGACTTGGTTTTTACTTTAATATAGAAAAAATGTGAAAGTCTCACGGGCGTGTGAATCGAAAGGTCTCTCAGACCCTAACTAGCTTGCTAGAATTAGGGAGTTGGGCATCCGCAAGATGTTCTTCGATTGTTACGAAAGCTCGTGTCGGGCTATAGCTAGGTCAGGCATAGGTAGAAATAACAGAGTTAGATCGCACGATAGGACTGGCACCCCATAGGTGTCGAGGCTGACGGATACTTGTTGATAAGGCAAGTGGATACAGTTGTTAACCGTATAGATTGCATTGCGGGTACTACAACCAAAGGTCGTCAACCGATGCTGTAATCTCAGGCTATCGGAAACTTAAAAGGGTTCATTGACTTTGTTGTCGGTGAACCCTTTTTCTTTTTAGTTGATTTTATGGGTTCATTTTTCTAAATTTAGACCTACTTACAATAAATTAGAAAGATGAAATTATTCAAAAAAACACTATTAACCTTAACTTTAGTTTTATGTTTTGCAATTGGAGCAATCGCTCAAAATGGATGGTCAGTTGGAAGGTATTATGCTTATAAGGGTGGTTCAGATGTAGTATGTGGACCAGTACAGACTATATATAAGTCAAACGGCTACACTCAGTGGACAGAAGGTTGGCAAACATGTAAGAGAAGAAACTGGCACCAGGAATATAGATCAGGATATGTTTATTACTGGGGGCCTAATGGATGGTACAGTCAGTATAAAGAAGGATACTTTTGGTATTTTACATGGTATACGTATAACAAAAGAGTCTGGTAATATGTGGAAAGATACGATTGAAAAACTAAGAGAATTAGCTAAGCAGCGTGATTCTGTAAGAGATGATAAGTTAGAAGCAATTAAAGACCAAAAGTACGAGGTTGCTGCAGACTTAAGAAATAAAGAAAAAAATCTCATCACTTCAATAGATCAGGAAATACAATTAAAAAAGGATGACTTTGAAGATGAGGAGACTCTTATAATGGTGTATAAAAACATACAAGAGATCGTCAATTTTATACACGAAGGTGATACCAACATTGTTCCAGCTCTTATAAGAAAACTTAAGACAGATACTATAAAGATTAAGACTGAAGTTGAAAAGTTAAAAAAAGAGATTCAAACCTATAAGTAAAGATAATAAAATATGATGCAGAGCTTGATAGTTCTGCATTTTTTGTATATATTTATAGTAAATTAAACAGTCATGAAAGGTATAACACTAGAAATTAGAGCAGCTGAGGGAGGTCAGGACTCTAAGCTTATAGCAGAAGACATGGCTGCAATGTACGTCAAAGCAGCCAATAAGAAAGGTTTTTCAGTAGAAACTAACCACTGAAGAGAAGGTTCTATTTCCCTATGAATAAAAGGGAAAGGTTGCAAGAAGTACTTCCAAAATGAAGCTGGCGGACATCGCTGGCAACGCATCCCACCAACAGAAAGAAGAGGAAGAGTTCATACGAGCTCAATAACTGTAGCTGTCCTTGAAAAGGATGACTATAAGGAGGTTGAAGTTTATGATAGTGAGCTTAAGATCGAGTACACCAAAGACTCTGGCCCTGGAGGTCAGCATAGGAACAAGACAGAATCTTGTGTTGTAATGACACATATATCCACTGGAATTAAAGTAAAGGAAGCTGGAAAAGATCAGCACAAGAATAAAAGAGCGGCTTATAAGAAGATCAAGTCCAGAGTAAACCACTATTACAGGACTGGAAAGATTGAGGAAGTGATTGAAGAAAGGCGTGATCAGATAGGTACAGGACTTCGTGGAGACAAGAAGAGAACTTATCGTGTAAAGGATGATATGGTCATTGATCATGAGACTGGAAACACATGCAGCTTCAAGCAATTTATGAAAGGAAATTTAGAATTACTTTCTTAATTTACTTTTTGATTTTTGCATTTTATTTTCTTACATTTTCAGGTGAAAGAAAAAGAAAAAATAAAAGAATTAAGAGAAGAGTTTGAAGAGCTGTTCAAAGAAGCCTCAAGCGTGAAGTATGAGGTGAAGTTTTCTAATTTATCATACGAAGATGCTGTTGATATAGTAGAAGGCTATGCTCATAAGATAGATGACTTCATACACTTGATAATAAATATATATCCTGGAAAGTGGGATGAATATAAGAGATGGTTTGAGGCTAACTATGATTCTGATAAGGCTCAGAGATCGAGTATGATGTTTAAAGACCAAGAATTCAGCGGACTTAATGATCAAGGAGATAAGGTAAAGAAGTATTTTAACTATCTAGTAGATTACTTAGTTGTAGTTAATCACTTTATTATGTCAATTGAGTTCAAAAATATATACGAAGAGTGCTCTGTTGTTAAATAGTTAATTTGTTATGATAAAAAATTTATTCCCCAATAAAGGGCTTGTAAAGAGAAAGCCTAATCCAGTGATTTGGCTAACTGGGTTGTCTGGCTCAGGTAAATCAACAATAGCTAATGAGCTTGAACTTATGCTTGTTGATAGAGGAATTCAAGTGTATGTACTTGACGGAGATAATATCAGAAGTGGGCTTAACAGTGATCTTACATTCTCAGATGAAGATCGTAAGGAAAATATAAGAAGAATTGCAGAAGTTGCAAAGCTATTTTCAGATTCAGGAGCGATAACAATTGCTGCATTTATATCACCGTTTAAGGAAGAAAGAGAGAAGGCTAAGCAGATTATAGGAGAAGAGAACTTCATAGAAGTTCATGTAAATACTCCATTAGATGTGTGTGAGTCAAGAGATGTAAAGGGTCTATATGCTAAGGCTAGGACTGGAGAGATTCCGAACTTCACTGGAATAGACAGTCCTTATGAAGCGCCAAATAGGCCAGACCTTGTTGTTGAAGCGGGCAAGTTTTCAATTAAAGATTGTGCTAAAAAAATACTTTATTATTTAGAAAGAAAAAATATAGAATAATGAAAAATTGGGAAAAGAAAAATTACGGAGGAACACCAACATCAAATAAAGATAAGAAGAGAGCTGTGTTCATTGGCAGATACCAGCCATATCACCAGGGACATATATCTTTGGTGCAGCAGAAGCTAAAAGAAGGTATTCCTGCTCTTATTTTGGTTAGAGATATAGAGCCAGATGAGAAGAATCCATTTACTACTGAGCAAACTGTTAGCATGATTAAAAAGTATCATGAAGCTAAGGGTGATGATGCTAAGGTTATGATTATACCAGACATTGAATCGGTAAACTTTGGTCGTGGAGTTGGGTATGAGATTAATGAGTTTGTCCCTCCAGAAGGAATAGGATGGATTTCCGCAACTAAGATAAGACAATCAATCACTGATGGAAATAATGACTGGAGAAGCTTGGTTGATGAGTCTATACAGAGTGATGTTGAGAAATACTTAGTTAATGGTAAGTAGAAAGAGACATGTATTTAAGACTCTGACCTGGAGAGTAGTTGGAACAATAGATACAATTATTCTTAGCTGGGTAATATCTGGAGACCCGATAATAGGGTTGTCAATTGGTGGAGCTGAGATTGTAACTAAGATGATCTTGTACTATTTTCACGAAAGAGCCTGGTATAGATGGTCCGATTTTGGAGTAAACAGAAAAAAAAGAAAGAAAAAGTAAATCTTTTTCAAAAAACCCTTTATTTTTGTTTACTAAAATCTTATATTATAATATAATAATTGTTTTAATAATAAGAAAAAAAGGAAATTATGTCTTATCAACTTACGGGAAAAATTAAAGAAATATTTGAAACTAAGCAGATCAGCGACAGTTTTAAAGTAAGAGAATTTGTTGTCACTACTGAAGATGGCAAGTACCAACAACATGTAAAGTTACAAGCTGTTAATGACAAGTGTGAGCAATTGAGCACATTTGCTATTGGAAACGATGTAACAGTATCTTTCAACCTTAAAGGTAGAGAGAGTAACAAAGATGGAAAAGTTAATTACTGGAATTCACTTGATGCTTGGAGAATCGAGGCAGCTACGGCTGGCGCACCAGCACCAGGAGCAGAACTTCCACCAAATCAAGCTCCAGTAGACGTTAGCAATGGCGGACAGGAGGATGATTTGCCATTTTAATTAAAATTGTACTCAACAACGCCTCTGTCGCCATGCGTAAATAGTTGAGTTATTTTAAAGGAGTCTTAGGGCTCCTTTTTTATTTGATATTTATTGTAACATTAAGTATATTTGTACGTACAGAATATTATATGAAAAGACTACAGACAAAGCAATTTGATAGCACATAATTTTGAATTGATCTAATAAAGATTAATTCAGTTATGAATAAACTTCGACTATGGAGGGTGGAAGCCCAGAACAGTTCTGGCCTTCGTGCCCCCTCTTTCTTTGTCGAGACATCTACACCAAGTAAATGGACAAGGGAAGAAAGCGAGCAAGAAGCTATCAGGTTAGCTAAGGAGAGATCAGGCTTAAGCCGATTTCCAGAAACCTGGACATTTATTGCAACTCACTTGGAGGACCACTATGTACTCAAGTCTAATGGCTGGGAGAAATGGGTAAAACAAGGGGTTTACCGTCTGGAGCATGGCAAGTGGACACGCAAGCCGCACCCAGGCAAATAACACATTAAGGAGAGCTTCGGTTCTCCTTTTTTTTTATATTTATAGAAAATGCATCATTTAAAGAGAATGTAAAAGAAAACAATCCTATGAGAGAGTCTATAGTTAATAAGATGAGTGAGATCATCAAGGAAGGAAGTTCAAAGTTAAAGAAGAAAGTCATTAATGAAGATTTAGAAGGGCTTGACTCAAAGTTGTATATCCAGAAGGATGTAGTGATAGGGCTATTGATCTATCTAATCAAAAATAAGAATTACAGGCGTAGGATAGAAAATATCTTGAAGCAGATGGAGTTTCTTAAAAAGAATGGTCTGGAAGATGGATATGATCTAGACTCAATTAAAGAGGCGTTTAAGACTCTTAATGATGAAGAGGCTAATTCTATACTAAAATCTATAGCTTCAATTAATGAAGGAGTTCAGAAGATGGTTAAAAAAGCTATGCTTGAGAATGAAGAAAAAAAGCTTCAGGAAGAACTTAGGATGATAAAAGAGTTTAATTCTACATCTGTGCTTGAAATACTTAAAGGGTATCTTGAGGCAGCTCTTTGGACAGAGGAGTATGAAGTAGGTCCAGCTTCAGTTAATGATATAAGTGATGAGTCGAAAGAATACGCAAAAAGAGATGTTATTGATTTTATAAGCAAATCCAAAGGTCTTTATGAGGCTATGGAACCATCTCAAGTTGGTCACGATCTTTGGCTAACAAGGAATGGTCATGGAGCTGGTTTTTGGGATAGAGGTCTTGGTGAAGTAGGAGAAAAGTTATCAGAAATCGCCAGAGAAATGGGCGAAAAACATCTTTACAGAGGAGATGATGGAAAAATTCATATAGATTAAGTTTTTTGTTATAAATAAATTAACTTATATTATATTGAAAATCAATTATTTATAATTTAATTTAAAAAATAATTAAAAAAAGTTTTGGTTTTAATGAAACAAATTTCATATATTTGCGTAGAAGAAAACAAGAAAAAGAATTTTTAATTACTATTTAGAATAAACAAGAAGAAAAAATGTACGCTTTGAATATACATACAACGATTAATAATACCATTTGTAATACGAAAAAACATAATGGAATGGTCGAGCTATGTATAAAAAGAGGCATTGATGAATTGAGTTAATTCAGATAGTACACAAAGATATACAGAAGCTCGACCAGAAAAGGTCGGGCTTTTTTTATGCCCATTGGTTTGCAAGGAAAACGTTCCTGCCGCCTTTCGAAAGATAAAGATTTGAAATATTGAAATAAAAATCTAATTTTTAGAACTTTAGACTATTTATTAACAAATAATGTTAATTAAAAGTAGTAAGTATGAGTTATAAAAAAGAAATTCTAAAGTTAAGAAACGAAGGAAAAACCTATAATGAAATAAAAGATATTTTAGGATGTACTAAAAGTACGATTTCATTTCACTGTAAAAACAATGGAATAGGAGGTTTAAAACATAGTAAGTTGAGTGAAGACGAAAAGATAAAAATGAATAAATTTTATCAAAATCATACAGCTGAAGAAACGTCTTTAAAATTTGGTGTAAGCAAAGGAACTGTAAAGCATTATTGCGTAAAAGAAAATAGAGGAAATTTAACGTTAGAGGATAAAAAGAAGAGAAGGAGCGAAGCGGTTCAAAGAAGGCGAAGAAAAGTGAAAGAGATGTCTATTGAGTATAAAGGTGGATGTTGTGAAAAATGCGGTTATAATAAGTGTAGCGCAGCTTTAGGGTTTCATCATACTAACCCAGATGAAAAAGATTTTGGAATTGCCAGCAAAGGTTATACAAGGTCTTGGGATAAAGTAAAAAAAGAATTAGATAAATGTATTTTAGTGTGCTCTAATTGTCATGCTGAAATACACGAAGAAATAAAAACGCTTCAGTAGCTCAGTTGGTTAGAGCAAAATCCTGTTAAGATTGAGGTCGCTGGTTCGAGTCCAGCCTGGAGCGCAATATAAATTCTTGGGTCGCACAGTGGCCGAGTGCATCAGACTGTTAATCTGACGAGGTGAAAGCCCCATCGTTGGTTCGAATCCAACCCCAAGAGCAAAACATTCGTCAGTTAGGCCTTAATTCCTGCGCAGGAAAGGTCGGGTTGTCAAGCTCCCCCTCATTAGAGGGATGCAGAGATAGGAAGAAGTTGGTTCGAATCCAGCCTGATGAGCAAAAGAAAACGTTCTTTAAAATATTGATATTGTCAGTGGCGAGAAATTGAGATACTTCGCACTTTTTAATGCCGTGGTCGTGGGTTCGAGTCCCACCAGTCTCCCAAATAAATCACATGGAGACTGTAGCTCAGTTGGTAGAGCACGTATTTACGCTCACTTCGATTTTCCCTGACAAATATGGTGATTATAGCTCAGTTGGTTATCCGCAAGGTGTAGAGCGCTCGACTGTGAATCGAGAGGTCGTGGGTTCGAGCCCCACTTTTCACCCAAAATGGTGTCCGTAGCTCAGTTGGTTAGAGCGCCTGATTGTGGTTCAGGAGGTCGGGAGTTCGAATCTCCTCGGTCACCCAAAAAAAGTCTTTGATGGTAATCGCCTTTGAGAGATAGCTACTCATAAATGTGCCATCCCATGCCTTAATAGCTCAGTTGGCAGAGCACTTCCTTGGTAGGGAAGAGGTCACCAGTTCGAATCTGGTTTAAGGCTCAAATTAATAACTGCACCCTAAGCAGAAGTTGGAGATGCACTCGCCTTGTAAGCGAGAGATGACGGGTTCGACCCCCGTAGGGTGCTCAAAAATAAATGCTGATGTAGCTCAGTTGGTAGAGCACTTCACTTGTAATGAAGATGTCGCAGGTTCGACCCCTGTCATCAGCTCAATTTAAAAAGTAAAGATTAAGAAATGAAGTTTAAGTACAAATACAAGAAACGCTAAGAGGCTTGCATAGACGCAAAGTTGCGAGCCTTAATGATCAAATTATGCGCTCGTAGCTCAGTTGGTAGAGCAGTAGACTTTTAATCTACGGGTCACAGGTTCGAACCCTGTCGGGCGCACAGAGTGTTCAATAAAAAGAGGTGTTCATTGTCAATGAACATACAAAAATATTGAACAAAGATGTATCTGTAGCTCAGCTGGCTGGTAGCATCTGGCTTTTAACCAGAGGGTCGTGGGTTCGAGTCCCACCAGATACACTTAAAATCACGAGGACAGGCCTTTAGCTTGCTACCTTTAGCAGACTTACTCGTGATGAATTGCGTCTGTAGCTCAATTGGTGGAGCTCCTGACTCTTAATCAGGAGGTTGTGGGTTCGAGCCCCACCAGGCGCACAAAGTATTTGGATTTGTAGCTCAGTTGGCAGAGCAGCTGACTCTTAATCAGCGGGTCGGGAGTTCGAGCCTCCCCAGGTCCACAACATATTCTATCTCGCCAAAATGGCGAGTAACTGGCGAGATAGACAAAAATAGTGATGTACTCGAATGGTTGCAGAGACCACCCTGATAAGGTGGGAGCAGAAATGCTTGATGTGGGTTCAAGTCCCACCATCACTACAAACTATAGTTAGAGTTGGCCATACCGACCAAGAAAGGTTTAACTCACAACTACCCATTAACTTGGGCATAGGGTGAGGGAAGGACGCTTGTACTGAGGAGTGGTGGAATTCGAATTAAGCCACTCCACTTTATAGTCATATAGCTCAGTTGGTTTAGAGCGCAAGTCTGATACACTTGAGGTCGCTGGTTCGAGCCCAGCTATGACTACAATAAATAAATGGGCAGTTAGTTTAATTGGTAGAGCGCTGAGGGTCACGGGGTGTATCCGCACGGGGTGGCGAAGGCCAGATGTGCAAGTTCGAAGCTTGTACTGTCCACAAAAGAATTGAATGTTATGGATGATATAGAGATAGACATATGTTATACGGGTGTAGCTCAGTTGGTTAGAGCGGCTGTCTTATACACAGTGTCTGTCGTGGGTTCAAATCCCACCATCCGTACAGAAAAGTTTGCAAGTTAATATAACGTGTATTATATTTGCATTGCTTTAGTGGAGTGTAACTGCCCCCGTTGTGCGTTAACAACGAAAGTGTACCAGGTCCCATAACTCAGCTGGTTAGAGTGCCAAACTCATAATGCGATGGTCGCAGGTTCGAGTCCTGCTGGGACCACATGTAAAATATCACATAGATAATCGGAAATTATCCGATTATGTGATCATAATTTTACAGCTTATTTATACATAAACTAACATTATGTATGAGTATAAAGCAAAAATTATCAGCATTTATGATGCTGACACAGTAAGAGCCATAATTGATCTTGGATTTGGAGTTCAAATGAGAGGTGCAGATGGAAAAGGTGTTATCCTAAGGCTATCGAACCTAAATGCTCCAGAGATAAGAGGCGAAGAGAGAGAATTAGGTTTGATCTCAAGAGATAGGCTTAGAGAAAGGATTCTTGATAAGGAAGTAATCCTCAAGACCTTTAAAGATGAAACTGGTAAATACGGTAGATACATTGCCGAGATTTATTTGGGAGAAGAAAACATTAACGAGTGGCTGATCACTGAAGGATTAGCTGAAAGAAAAGAATATTAATATGAAAAAAAGTTTTAAATACAGTCCAGGGTGTCTTTGAGTTTAATAACTCAAAAGATGACCGAGATGTCGAAAAACAGAAACAGAGCAAAACTGAATAAAGCAAAAACAAGTAAAGAGTATAAAAGCATTCTAATAAATGATATTTATCCTATTTATTGGGATGAAGGAATTTGTTTTTATCCAATTTGGAGACCAGGTTTTAAAAACTCTGGAAAGCGATTGGAAAAATATAAAATTAGAATGTATAGAACTTGGAAGCACAATAGAAAAAAACAATGGAAAGGTTCTTGATATTTTGAAAGTGTTTTTCTAAATTTAGACATGAACATATATTGGGAAGAACACGATAATACTGGTGAAGAGGTGGATTTGTCTAAAATAAAGATTGCAACTCCACCAAAGCCAGAGGAGCCAGTTGGTGGATATGATGTAACAGGCAACGGTGGAGGTCCCTGGAGCGTTATGTTCATGATGAGGAAGAAGCCAAATTGGTTTCACAGACAAATGTCAAGAATATTATTGGGATGGGTCTGGGTAGATAAAATGAATAATTGAAATAAGTAACTATTTATATACAGTGAAAACTAACATGACATATTGGAGATTATCGCAGGTGGCGGATTGCAACCTGGAGGGAACGGTATGTCCGTTTGGTAAACGAGTTAGTTTGAGTATTATGAAATAGACTTATAATAAATAACAAGATATTGAGCTCAAACTATCAAATGGTTTGGGCTTTTTTTATGAACCAAAAACAATAATTAACAATGATGTAGACTGAAAAATTGACAACTTTTCATGATGCAAAAATCTGAAAGACATGGAAAGAGTTTTTAAAAAATTCGGAGGAGATGTTATAAACGATCTCGGAAAATACGTGAGAGAGTATTTGGAAATAAATCCAGATGAAACAATTTACATTGGATGTGATTCTGATGTAAGAAGAAATGGAAGAAAAGTAATGTATGCTGATGTTGTAGCGTTCTACGACAATGATAGAAACAATGGCGTGCACTACATTTTCAATAGAGAGCTTGTCAGAGGTAATCAAATTAAGATCAAGAAGACTGGCAACAAGGCTGAGGATAAGAAGATGCATAGAAAAGCGCTTACATCAGCCATCTTCCAAAGGATATGGGAAGAAGTTGAAAGGCTTGAGAAGTTAGGTGAGTACTTCGAAAGAGAGCTTGAGGGTCACTACAAGAGAAAGACTCCAGAGGAGCTAGTAAAGATGGGCTATGGCCCACATCAAACTAAGCTTGTGGACCTTGATCTTGATATTAACCCATCTGCTGGGTGGACTCCATACCAACTTGAGCTTATCAGGATGGGTAAGGAGCCAGGAATCCCAAAGAACAGATCACACATTGTGTATGATGCTGCTAAGAGTTACCTTGAAGGTAAAGGATACAGGGTAAGGTTTAAGCCACACTCTTGGGCTTCTAAATGTTGTGCTGATTTAATTTGCAAAGGTGGTAGATCATAATTACCTTTGAATTTAAGGTCGGGTGGCCGAGTGTTTAGGCGGTGGTCTGCAAAACCACATACGGAGGTTAGATTCCTTCCCCGACCTCAATAAGTACCTGTGGCTGAGTGGTTTAAGGCAGCGGTCTGCAAAACCGTTTTTCGTCAGTTCGAATCTGACCAGGTACTCTGAAACATTTGCTCAACTTGAGCGTATAAATTGTATGGATAGACTAATTGATCTAAAAAAGAATAGAGGCAAAAGGTTCCACACAATAGAAGAAATTAAGAAGCTTAATACAAAGAGGCTTCTTGCTTTCTACAAGAAGGAAAGGAAATCTTTTTACAGATTTCAGGGAGGTATGTTCTGCGGTTGCTGCGGAGAAAGGATGGATTATCTTTATCCAGATGATGATTAT
>Ga0209953_1000393_pt1 | contig 15882 bp, 12 predicted proteins | sample SalPonred_H2O_MG_FD_185713 | JGI IMG/M metagenome (GOLD analysis project Ga0209953, IMG submission 185713) | Salt pond water microbial communities from South San Francisco under conditions of wetland restoration - Salt Pond MetaG... | ecosystem: Environmental > Aquatic > Non-marine Saline and... | reverse complement strand
TTTGAAAACGGGGTTGCTTCCTACTTTAGGGGGGTGAATCGAAACAAGCGCGGCGTCCGTCTCGACTTGAGTCAGAGCGAGGATCGACAGACTTTACTGAACCTGCTCGCCGATGCCGATGTTGTATTGGAGAATTTCAAAACCGGTACGCTCGAGAAATGGCATCTGGGCTACGAAACGCTTAAAGAAAAGTTTCCACGCTTGATTCATTGCCGCGTGAGTGGCTACGGTGCGGATGGCCCACTCGGTGGATTACCAGGTTATGACGCAGCTCTTCAGGCTATGAACGGCATCATGAGCATCAATGGCGAAGCCGGTGGCGATCCATTGCGCGTAGGACTGCCGGTGGTAGACATGGTTACAGGCTTAAATGCGGTGATCGGCATTTTGCTAGCCTTGCAAGAAAGGCATAGCAGTGGCTTGGGACAGTTTGTTGAGTCTGCTTTATACGACAGTGGCATTTCCTTACTACACCCACATGCAGCCAACTGGTTTGGTGACGGTCGCACGCCCGAACGAACCGGCAATGCCCATCCCAACATTTGCCCCTATGACGCGTTCCCGACTGCCACACTTCCGATTTTTCTGGCGGTTGGTAACAACGGGCAGTTTCAGACATTGTGTGACGTCCTTGGGCAACCTGATCTGGCAGCGCAGCCGTCTTTCAACACGCCTGGACAACGCTCCAACCATCGCGAGGCGCTGCGCAAGCAACTCGTGGGTTTACTTGCCAACCATGACTGCGAAGCCTTGGTGCGTGAGCTTGGTGCTCGCGGGGTGCCTTGTGCACCGATACTGGATGTACCGCAAGCCTTAAATCATCCTCACACCGAGCACCGTGAGATGAAGGTCGAGATCGGTGACTACCGCGGTATCGCCTCACCGATCAAGCTCAGTCGCACGCCAGCAAGCTATCGCTTACCACCGCCGGATTAATCAACGAGGTAGTTAGTACTGCCTAGATCGGCAACCCTTCTGCCTTGGCTAAAAGTGCCCTACCGACGCGCGAACCCGTCTGGCGACCGAGTTCCTGGCTAATGTACTGACCAACTTCGACCAAGGCGTTCAAATCGATGCCGGTTTCAATGCCCATGCCGTGAAGCATAAACACCACATCTTCTGTGGCCACATTGCCCGTGGCACCCTTGGCGTAAGGACAGCCACCTAGACCAGCCACTGAGGCTTGAAAATTCCACACCCCAAGTTCGAGGCACGCCAATACGTTGGCTAGCGCCTGGCCATAGGTATCATGAAAGTGACCTGAGATATGGTCGATATCGAAGTGCTGCAAAGTGGCTTCGATGGCTTTTTGTACCTTGCGAGGCGTTCCAACACCGATGGTATCGGCCACATCAACCCGATTGACCCCGATATCCTTGAGTAAGCCTGCGAGATAAGCCACGCGCTCTGGCGCGACATCGCCTTCATAGGGGCAACCCACCGTGCAACTCATGGCACCGCGAACAGATATACCTTGGGCTTTCGCGGCTTGCACCACGGGCGCGAAGCGCTCAATGCTTTGCGCAATGCTGCAATTGATGTTTTTTTGGCTGAAGGCTTCACTGGCCGCAGCAAACACCACCATCTCGTCTGGGGTATCAAGGACAGCTGCCTCAAAGCCTTTCATGTTCGGCACCAGTACCGCATATTTCACGCCACTGTGTCGAACCAGGCGCTGCATCACCTCATGGTTGTCAGCCATTTGCGGCACCCACTTGGGCGAAACATAGCTTGTTGTTTCGAGTTCTTTAACGCCTGCATCGCTTAAGCGCTCGATCAGCGAGCACTTAACAGCTGTTGGAACGACTTGCTTTTCATTTTGCAGACCGTCGCGAGCAGCCACGTCTACAATTTGCACAAAGTCTGGAATATGTGTGGTTGTCATGCCTGTCATACCTCTGGAGCCAGCCAACAGACACGCTTGCTTCGGGCGTACTGTGGTGGTCACTACCTATAGTGTTGGTCGTTGGTTTGATCATACCGGCTGCGACAACTAATGATGTGGCCACACCAAAAACAAAACCGCCAAAGCGGCAACCCCAAACAAACAAATCCCGAGAACTGCGTTTTTTGCAGCTCTCGGGATCTTGGAACAACTATTACTACGGTAGATTAGCTGCCAGTGTGCTCAAGCGATGAGTGATGCAGCACGATGCGCAAATTGCCTTGGCTGTCTTTCATCCAGCCCCAGGTCTTGTCGACCGTGGTTGCCTGACCTTGCTTGTTAGTCACCGTGACCTGCCCCATCGAAATGGCGTTGTTGCCCATCAGCAAAACACCATCGGTCAAGACGTCGCATTTGGTCCAGTCACCCAATGCAAACCCCTTGTCATTAGGAAACTTGGGGTCGCCACCGACAAAGTAGGCCAAAGCGCCTTCACGGGTACTGCGAAAAGTCTGGGGCGCAACGGTTAGGGTTGGTTTAAACAACACACCACCATTGTCGTAGGCGTAGCCTGTATCGAGCACATTCTCCGCTACTTTCTTGGCTGCCGGCTGGCCGCCCTTCATGTTAGCTGCACTGATTTCAAGCAACGCGTTGCACCAACCCTTCTCAGCGTTGAAGACTTCGTCTTCCGTAATGTTGCCATTAAAGACATTGGGACTGTTATTGTCGGCTAATACTGGGGCAGCCATCACCGATAGAGCCGCGGCAGAAGCGGCAAATAGGTTACGCATAAAGTTCTCCTTGGGAGTTACATAATCGACGACGTGCCGCACAGAAGTCGAGCAAAAAGCCATATCAGCTTGCCGACAAAAGTGACCCTTAGTCACGTCATCGGCAAGATTAACCTAGGATCCGTAACATGGCAATAACATGTTTGACAAAACATGTTTGCACATCTTATTACGTGTTGCATCGTCATCGTTAGAAGACCAAATGGGTATAAAAAGGATTCAGATGCAGTGAAACAAAAGATCGCGCCCGAGAGACTTTCGGGCGCGATCTTTTAAGAAGCAATGTTGATTGATTGGCCATTACACGAACCGCATCAGGCAAACGGCAACCACAAAATCAACTGAGGGAAAACCGTGAACAACACGACTGCGAATGCCAGAATAAAGAAAAATGGCATCGAGCCTCGCGCCACCGTCATCAACGACACGTTGCTCGGTGATAGTCCTTTGATCACAAATAGATTGAGCCCGACTGGTGGTGTAATGACAGCCATCTCAGAGACAATCGCAATGATGATGCCAAACCAGATCGGGTCGTACTGAAATACTTTAATGATGGGCAACAAAAGTGGTGTGGCAATCAGAATGACCGAGACCACATCAAGAAACATCCCCATCACAATGAGCACCAAAAAGATGGCAAACAGTACCGTGATTTCAGAAAAGCCCTGCTCAGTGATCCAACCCACTAGCTCTTGCGGCAAGCGAAGGCGTGTGAGAAGGTAGCCAAACACCAACGCGCTAGACAGAATCGCTAGGATCATGCCAGAGGTATAGACCGATTCGCGCACAATGTGCCTAAGCGTTGCCCAGTTGAGCTTTTTCTTAAGCGCTGCAATCATCAAAGAACCGACACAACCAATGGCCGCTGATTCGGTCGGTGTGGCGATGCCGAAATAAATCGACCCTAAAACAACCACCACTAGAAACAGCGCCGGCAACGTTACCAACCAAGGGTTGCCCGCCTCACCCGACTCTTTCTCAAGTTCTTCGAGATTGACCGAGGGCATCGTCTCGGGCTTGAGCCAGCCAATGAACAGAATGTAGGCACCCATCATGAGGGCAATGATGATACCGGGTATCACCGCTGCAATGAACAGCGTACCGACTGACTCGCCGGCAACTAGGCCATACAAAATCAAACCCACGCTTGGCGGAATCAGCAGCGCCAGACTACCCGCAGAGGCAACCACGCCAGTGGCAATACGCTTGTCATACCCCGCTTTGAGCATCTCAGGGATAGCGAACTTACCGATGGTTGCAGCACCGGCCAATGAAACACCACACATGGCTCCAAAAATCGTGCAGGCAAATACGCTGGCAAGTGCCAGAGAACCGCGAACCTTGCGCAGACTAATTCGAATGGCTCGATAGATGTCCGATCCAAGCCCCGAGGCAAAAATAATCTCCCCCATCAAAATAAAAAGCGGTACAGCCACCAAGGTGAAGGTGCTCATGCGGTCATACATGACCCCGGTCACGGCAGAAAGTCCACCTACGCCTTGATAGAGGATGATGCCAACCATGCTGCTGACACCTAGCGTGACAAAAATCGGCAAGCCGATTGCCATAAAAGTAAATAGCAGGCCGAGTACGACGACCATGACTTCAACGTTACCCATGGTGGCTCTCCGAGACTTGGCCGATTTGTTTAAATGTGGTGATGGTCTCGTCAATGGCCGTCAAGCTCAATGACAAAAATCCAATCGGAATCAGACCGTAAGCCACGCCCAAAGGAAAGGACAATAGCGATGAAGAACGCGCGTCTTTCAGAAAGGCATCGATCGACATCTCAGCGCCGAAATAAAAGACAACCAAGGCAAATACTGCTGTTAGCAACCGACAGATGAACTTAAGGATGGTTTGATTGCGCACAGACAAGCGAATGGTCAATGTGTCGATATTGACGTGCCGGTCGTGCTGCAGGATGACTGCTAGCGGCAAAATACCAATCGAGACCAACAAATATTCAGTAATTTCTAACGATGACTGCGTTGGATCACCCAACACGTAGCGCCTAAACACCTCAACGACCACCAAGAGCAACATACCGACAAGCGCTAGCTCGCAGGCACCAAAGCATAGCCGGGCATACACACGACAGAATTTAGAAAACATGGTTCTCTTCCAAAATGCTGCGCCCCAATCGGGGCGCAGCTGCTGCAACGTCAATTATTTAAACGAGTTGTACTGACGATCTAACCATCAACTTTTATTGATTTTTTTGTGCAAAGTCGATGTACTTCTGTGCATCAGGCACTTGGGTTTCCCACCAATCATAAACAGGCGCCACGATGGTCTTGAATTGCTCGAGCTCCTCGGGTGACGCCACGTAGAAGTTCACACCATTTTCCTCAAACAGTGGCTTGGCATCTGCGATGTACTGGTTCAACATCTGAAGTTGCTCGACACTGCGCTCATCGGCAGCTTTTTGCACGATTTCCTGCAGGTCAGGTGGCAGCTTGTTCCAGGTATCGAGGTTGATTGACAGCAACGAGGTGAAATAAGACATGTTCACCACCGTGACGTTGTCGAGCACCTCGTAGAGCTTGCGTCCAATGCCGGTGAGAAATGGACGTGATGTCGCATCAATCGTGCCACGCTGCATCGCCACGTAGAGGTCACTTGAGCTCATTGATGTCGGCGCTGCGCCGACCAACTCCATGGCCTTGCTTGCTGCAGTGCCGCTAACAGCAATTTTCTTGCCCTTTAAGTCAGCCGGTGTACGCACAGAAAAGTCCTTGCCGTAGATCTGGTACGGGCCGCCTGCAGCCACGTTTAGGACCTTCACGTTGCGCTTTTCCAGGGCCTGATTGATACCAAGGTCGAATAGACCGGCATCCAGACTCTTTTGAATGGCATCTGGGTTTGGCCACAAGAATGGCATCGAGGTGATACCGAGTTCAGGAACCAGTCCAGTGTTGTAGGTGTCTAGAGCGGCGACGAGATCAATATCGCCACGCTCGAGTGCGGTCAGCTCTTCCTTGCCACCAAAGAGTTGGGCGGAATGAAAGATTTCAATCTCGATGCGGCCATTGGAACGATCCTGGACCTTTTTAGCAAAACTTACAATTGGGTCATACAGATAGCCGTAAGTGGTTGGCCAGTACGTTGAATAAGTCAGCTTGAATTCGGGTTCGGCTGAGGCCACACCAGGCACCATGCCGGCGGCCAGAACAACTGCGCCCACTGACTTTAGCAATGTCTTTAATCCCATGAACTGTCTCCCGTGTTTTTGAATTATTTATGCGTTGATTGCCCCGTGTAACCGGGATGCGTAACCGTTACATTTTTTACAACTCGAGTCAATCGGGAAACCCTCTAGAAAAATCCCTTAAGTGCCATCTAGTGGATTAATCGACGGTATTGATCTTTAAGAACGGGACACAGGCACGAAACACCAAGGTTTTCTTGAAGACCAGCCCCATTGTCTGCACCCCCTTGCCCGCACCCCCTTGCCCACAGCCTGCCACTTGGGCATGATGAAAGCTTAACGGCTTGTCGCTTAAAGCTTGTCGCTTCAATACACTTGCCAAAGCACATCCAACAAAACACCCCCACCAAAGCACAAACTCCGATCATGCCCATCAACAATACAAACCATCAAGATTCACTGGTCAGCGCGCATTGGATGGCTGAGCATATTCACGAACCGGGCATCCGGATCATCGATTGCACCACCTACATGGTGGCCCAACCCGTGGGGCCATCAAAAATCCTATCAGGCAAACCGGATTACAACAGAGCTCATATCCCCGGTGCTGTGCACATTGACATGGTCGACGACCTATCAGACCCCGATGGTCAGTATCCGTACACCGCCATTGATAACACCCGATTCAATCACCTGCTCGCAAGACTGGGCATCGAACCGACAGACCATGTGGTGCTCTACGGTCAAAGTGGTATTTCCACGATCACTCGATCTTGGTTCATCTTTTATTTGCACGGCCAGTCAGTCTCGATTCTGGATGGTGGGCTTGCCAACTGGGTGGCGAGCGGCTATGAAACCACTGACGAGCAGACAGCAGAAGAACCAACCAACAACCTGCGAAACACAACTACTCAAACAACAAGCCGGCAACGTGAACTAGGGGTCAGCCGAATTGTGAATCGTGAAGTGGTGCAACGCGCATCACAGAACCAAGCCACACAGATTATTAACGCCTTATCAGCGGTGCAATTCGCAGGCACGGGTGGTGCGCACTATGGACGGCCCGGACGTATTCCGAACAGTTTGAATCTGCCGGCCAAAGACATGATTGATCCGGCCACCGGTTGCTTTTGGGATCTAGAAACGTTGGCGCAAAAGGTCAAAGCCGCTGGCATCTCTCTGGATGTGCCCGCCATTCATTACTGCGGCGGTGGGATTGCAGCGACCACCAGCGCATTTATCATGCATTTGTTGGGTGCCAGCCACTGGTCTGTTTATGATGACTCGCTATTGGACTGGAGCAATCGGGCGAACTACCCCATGGTGCGTGACTAATGGTGACGATGTCGTGATGTACTGACGCCAAAACAATGCATCACAGACCACGCGATTGTTCAAGCGCCGGCCTATGGTGCAAAACACGACTAACCTTCTCGCAGCCTGACTCATTTATCGTACGCACGGCTTGAGACAGCTCAAACCACAAGCGCCACCTAGTTGCGCACTCACATGATGGTCCACAAAAAAGTCAGCAATTCGCCATGGGTTTGCGCTAATCTCAGATGAAAGCCCAACAACAGGAGTCACAACCGTGTCTACAACCGTCGCAAAACTCATGGTCGATACGCTTGCACAAGCCGGCGTCAAACAAATCTTTGGTGTAGTCGGTGACTCACTGAATGGTTTTACGGATGCGCTGCTCTCAAAACCCGGTATGCAGTGGATCCACATGCGTCATGAGGAAGCTGCCGCTTTTGCTGCTGGTGCCCAAGCGCAATTAACGGGTGAGTTGGCCGTCTGTGCAGGCAGCTGTGGCCCAGGTAATCTGCACCTAATTAATGGTTTGTTTGATTGCCAACGCAGCCGCACGCCGGTCTTGGCGATTGCCGCTCACATTCCAAGCTCGGAAATCGGCAGTGACTATTTCCAGGCAACCCATCCAGAAATCCTGTTTCAAGAATGCAGCGATTATGTGGAGCTGGTCTCAAACCCAGCTCTACTGCCGCGCATCATGGAACGCGCCATGCGCGTGGCGATTGCCCAACGCGGTGTCGCCGTGGTGGTGATTCCCGGCGATGTCGCATTGGCTAAAACCGATGTTGCCGCACCGACCTGGATTGCACCGCGATCGAGTGTCATTACCCCGCAAGCCGCTGACATTGAAGCTTTGTCGACACTACTGAATGACAGTAAACGCATCACGCTCATGTGTGGTGCGGGCAGCGCGGGCGCTCACCCCGAAATTCTGGCGCTCGCCAAAACCCTCAATGCACCGATCGTGCACTCCCTGCGTGGCAAGGAATATGTCGAGTACGACAATCCGCACGACATCGGCATGACGGGCCTGATTGGGTTCTCCTCGGGCTACCACGCCATGACCCAGTGCGACACCTTGCTACTCGTGGGCACCAACTTCCCTTATCGACAGTTCTATCCTGAACACGCCAAAATTGCTCAAATCGACTGCCGCGCCGAGAACCTTGGCAATCGCTGTCGCTTAACACTCGGTGTGCACGGTGACGTTAAAGCCACCCTCAGCGCCCTATTGCCCAAACTAACCCAAAAAACCGATGACAAGTTCCTCACCGCCTGCCTAGCTCACTACCAGCAATCAAGAAAAGAGCTCGACGCACTAGCGGTCATTAAACCCGGTGACCCAAAAATTCACCCGCAAGCCGTGGCACGACTGCTCAGCGAGAAAGCCTCAGATGACGCGGTCTTTACTTGCGATGTAGGCACACAAACCGTATGGGCTGCGCGTTACCTCAAGATGAATGGCAAGCGGCGTCTATTAGGTTCCTTTAACCACGGCTCCATGGCCAACGCCATGCTGCAAGCCATCGGCGCTCAAGTCACCTGCCCCAATCGCCAAATCATTTCCATGTCCGGCGACGGTGGCTTTGCCATGATGATGGGTGACTGCTTAAGCTTAAAGCAGCTCGGCCTACCCGTGAAACTGATTGTGTTGAACAACGGCACCTTAGGCTTTGTGGAAATGGAGATGAAAGCCAATGGGTTTCTAGATACCGGCGTTGACTTGGACAACCCGAATTTTGCGGCCATGGCAAACGCTATCGGTATCCATGGCGTACGAGTAGAAGACCCCGCCAAACTCGAAAGCGCAATTGAGGAAGTACTTAATCACCCAGGACCAGCCTTGCTTGACGTGGTGAGCGCCAGACAAGAACTTGCCATGCCGCCAAAAATCACGCTCGATGAGGCCTCGCATTTTGGGCTCTTTATGCTCAAAGCCGTGATGGATGGTCGCGGTCATGAGGTCATCGATCTGGCCAAAGATAATCTGCGGCTTTAAGTCGCAACTATATATGAATAGCGACGCCTGCACTCAAAGTGAACTCAAAGCGAACTTAACGATCCGCTGGCGTCTCCATTGGTTTGAATGGCCAAATTAACTTTATCCTTTTAAGGCAATCCGCATGACCGATGTTCGCAAAGAAGCTGATAGCCTAGGCGTCGTTGAAGTGCCAGCAGACAAGCTCTGGGGTGCACAAACCCAGCGTTCTCTAGAACACTTCAGCATTGGCCGCGACTTAATGCCACGCGAGATGATCACTGCCTACGCCATGCTCAAAAAAGCCTGTGCCCGCGTCAACCATGTCAGCAAGCGTTTGCCCGATCAACAGCACGACTTGATTGTCAAAGTTTGCGACGAAATCTTAGCGGGCCAGCATCACGACATGTTTCCTTTGCACGTCTGGATGACTGGCAGTGGCACCCAATTCAACATGAACGTCAATGAAGTGATTTCCAATCGCTGTTGCCAAGTCGCTGGCACTGACTTGGGTAGTAAGGCACCCGTGCATCCCAACGATCACGTCAACATGTCGCAATCGTCCAACGACTCTTTCCCCACCGCCATGTATATCGCTACGGCTGTAAACACCACTGAACGGCTAATGCCTGCGGTAACTGAGCTGCGCGACGCCATGGCACTCAAAGCAGATGCCTGGAAAGACATCGTAAAGATTGGGCGCACGCATATGCAAGACGCCACACCATTGACGCTTGGTCAAGAGTGGTCAGGCTATGTCGGTATGCTCGACGATGGGTTGCTGCGCATCGAAGATGCTCTCAAAGGTGTCTATCAGCTTGCCCTCGGTGGTACCGCAGTAGGCACTGGCATCAATGCCGCACCGGGATTTGACGTCGCTGTCGCAAAAGAGATCGCCGAGTTAACAAATCTACCCTTCGTAACTGCACCCAACAAGTTCACGGTACAAGGCGCTCACGATGCGCTCGTCCATTTGTCGGGTGCACTGCGAACGATGGCAGCTTCGTTATTTAAGATCGGCAATGACATACGTCTAATGTCATGCGGCCCCAGAGCGGGGTTTGCGGAACTCAACATCCCAGAAAACGAGCCTGGCTCTTCGATCATGCCCGGCAAGGTCAATCCAACTCAAGCCGAAGCCTTGACGATGCTGGCAGCACAGGTCATGGCCAATGATGTGGCTGTTGGGTTCGGTGGCGCAAGTGGCTACTTGGAGATGAATGTCTACAAGCCACTGATGATTTACAACATCACACACTCGATTACGCTGCTATCAGACGGATGCACCAACTTTCGCAAATACTTGATAGAAGGCACAGAACCTAATCACAAGAAAATCGCGGAATATGTCGAGCGTTCGTTGATGCTCGTGACTGCATTGGCACCCGTGATTGGTTACGACAAAGCCTCCAAAATTGCTCACCACGCCATGGATCATGACTTGACGCTCAAAGCCGCGGCATTGGAACTCGGGTATGTCTCAGAGCAAGAGTTTGACGAGATCGTAGATCCTGCCAAGATGGTTCATCCGTATGTCGCGAAGTGAGCCTTGTTCTGCGAACCATCCGCAGTGACCGATCCACAGTGACCCATCTACAGTGACCCAACAACAGCTACAAACACGTTAACAACGACAACATCAGGAAACCGGCATGGCCACCTCTAAAAAAACGTCAAGCAAAACTAAAAGCAGCTCAAAACCGAGCACCAAAGCCAAAACCACAAGCGCAACCGTTGCTCGCGGTCTGAACATCCTGCATGATCCTGTTCTCAATCGCGGCACGGCTTTCACCGTCGAAGAAAGACAAGCCGCTGGCATCGAGGGGCTATTGCCCGTTGGTGTAGACAAGCTGGAATTGCAAATGGCGCGTGTACACACCCAGCTCGACATGTTGGAGTCAGACCTTCAGTGCTACCTGTACTTGATGGATTTGCAAAGCCGCAATCAAACGCTCTTTTACGCCGTGATCATGAGTGATCCCGCCCGATTCATGCCGTTGGTCTACACGCCAACCGTGGGTGAAGCTTGCCAGAAGTACGATCACATTTTTAGGGCATCACGCGGTATCTACTTGCCCATCAGCGCCAAAGGTCGGTTGAAAGAACTACTAGCGAACTGGCCAATCAAAGATATTCGCTTCATCGTGGCCACCGATGGTGAACGGATTTTGGGTCTTGGTGATCTTGGCGTGGGCGGTATGGGCATCCCAGTTGGCAAGCTCGCGCTCTACACGGCAGTTGCTGGCGTTCCACCAGCTGTGACGTTACCCATCACGCTTGACGTGGGAACAAACAATCAAGACCTGCTCAACGACCCGCTCTACCTTGGCTTAAGACAGCCTCGTGTGCGTGGCAAGGAGTATGACGCCTTCATCGCCGAGTTTGTCGATGCGGTTCAGTCGCTCTATCCAAAGTGTTGCTTGCAGTGGGAGGACTTCGCCAATTTCAATGCGGTACCTATTCTGAGCACCTACAAAGACAAGATCTGCACCTATAACGATGACATCCAGGGCACCGCTGGCGTGGCATTGGCTGGCATTTATGGCGCTTTGCGCATTTCTGGCGGCAAACTCATCGAACAACGCTTTCTGTTTATGGGTGCAGGGTCTGCCGCCACCGGGATTGCTGAACTGATCAGTGAAGCCATGGTGATGGAAGGCTTGACCATTGAACAAGCACGCGCGCGCAACTGGCTATTTGATATCAACGGTCTGGTCGAATCAAGCCGCAAGGACTTAGCCGACTTTCAAAAGCCATTTGCGCACAAACATGCGCCATGTAAATCATTTATTGATGCCATCAATGACATTAAACCCACTGGGATTATCGGTGTCAGCACCGTACCCAAGCTCTTTAATCAGCAGGTCATCGAGACGATGTCGCGCATTAACGCGCGGCCCATCATCTTCCCTTATTCCAACCCCACGTCACGTTCCGAATGCACGGCTCAAGAAGCCTACCAATGGTCTGACGGTAACGCTATCTTTGCTAGTGGCAGCCCATTTGATCCGGTCAAGATCAAAGACAAAACCTTCGTGCCGGGCCAAGGCAACAACGTGTATATCTTCCCAGCGATGGGCATGGCGGTTTTAGCCACTGAAGCCACACGCGTCACCGAACAAATGTTCATCGTGGCCGCCAAAGCGGTTGCTGAGCAGGTCACGCAAGAAGAACTTGATACAGGGCTGATCTACCCACCTCAGTCTCAGATATTGACGGCCTCACTTCATACCGCAGCCAGAATCGCTGACTACATTTTTGAGCAAGGCCTGGCTCGGGTTAAAAAGCCCAAAGATGTTGAGGCCCATATCCGTCAAATGGCCTATAAGCCTGTGTATGACAACCAGTAGCTTGAGCAATGTTTGGCGTGCGGCACAATTGCTGCACGCCAATGCCCAAACGACCCAGCGTACGATTGAAGACACAACCCGACTGGCCCATGCCTATGGGTTCGATATCGAAATCCTGCCGCAGTGGGATACGATTGTCTGTCGAACACGCGATCGCAATGACCCTAGTGCCGCGTGGCAAACCGAACTTCTAGAAGTTCGGCCAGCCGGCGTTGACATGAACAAAGTCGCTAGCACCAACCAGTGGATCGAGACTGTATGCACCGATCCTGATCGGGCTGACGCCGATCACGTTGAGCGCGCCAGCCTATCATTGGCTGACATTGCTAATTACTCACCAAGTAGTCACTTGCGCTTTACCGTGATGGCAGGCTTGGGCGCGGCGGCACTTGGGGTGATTTTTGGGGTGACGAGCCCATTGACGCTTGTGCTGATTTTTTTTGCTGCTGCCTTGGGTGCTGTGGCGCGTCGCCTGCTTTCCAAAGTCTCTGATAACCTACTGATTCAGCCATTTGTGGCAGCACTGATCGCTGGACTAGTTGGTGGGTATGCACAAAAGGTTTTTACTGGTGAAGGTCTGCAGTTTGTCGAAATAGCGCCGTGCATGATCTTGGTGCCAGGCGCACATATTCTAAATTCGGCACTTGATCTTGTTCGAGGTCGCTTAGGATTGGGCATTGCCAGAGCCACGTATTGCGTACTTATTTTGTTGTCAATTTGCGCTGGCTTGTTATTGGGCCTCAGCCTAATGGACACTTCCTTGGCTTGGGGCCCGGCCACTTCAAGCACGCCACTTTGGCTTGACGTGCTTTGTGCTGGCATTGCGGTGTCAGCATTTGGTGCCTTCTTCTCCCTGCCCTGGAAATTGCTGGCGGCTCCTGTGATCGTCGGTATGTTGTGTCATGGCAGTCGATGGGTGGTCCTGGAACAAGGAGCGGGCATTGCCACTGGTGCACTGGTTGCGTGTCTAATTGCTGGCTCGATCATGACGATCTTGTCACACCGACTGAAACTTCCCTTTGCGGCGCTGGCCTTTGCTTCGGTTGTGTCGATGATGCCGGGCATTTTCGTATTTCGCTTAGCCGATGGTCTGATCAGCGTATACGTAGCCGGCAAAGATGCCTCTTTGGCCATGTTGACGGCTGTATTCGCGGATGCGACCGCCACGATACTGATTATTCTGGTGATGACATTCGGACTGATATTGCCCAAAATGTTGATTGAGGGTATTTCAGCCAGCGTTCGAAAGTCTTAAAAGTCGTCGATTTTAACAACCACGGACCTAGGCAAAAGTCCCTCGATGTCAGGAGCACGATTGCTACGTGGAACCGCCCCACCCTACAGAGCTCAGCCCTACAACCATGCAGTGTCTTGCGGTGTCTTTAAAGTGAACCACCAAAAATGAACTACCATGAATGATATCTATGGTTTATCGGCAAGAATCCACCAACCAACTGGAGTTTGATATGACAGAGGATCCTCGCTGCTGCGGAAGTGGCACCTGTATTATTGATCCAGAAGGCCGCTGCTGGTGCGGACAGCAATGGGACGGCGATAAGATGTGTTTCCCTTCTCAAACGACAAGCAGCGCAGATGGTGATCCCGGCAGTGAAGATGAGACGGACTCATCAGTACGCAACGAGCGTGATGCCGAGTAGGTCGGATTGAGGTACGGCGACCTAGGTACCGACGCCGTTCTGCAGCATTCTTTTGTTCATAAAAAAACAGCCACTTCTTGAAGAAAGCTAGCTGTTTCTGAGTTCTGGCTCCCCAAACTGGGCTAGTTACAAATTCTGAGGTCATGGATCATCAGGATGTTATTCAAACGCTGAACCTTTGGGGAGGTGCGATACCAAATGGACCTGTAAGCAACTCAGACTTTCGCTCAGCGATGGGCTGGTAACCCAGCAAGTTCACTTCTAAACGAAGGCACAAACACATACACGCGGACCGCAAGAGACATTGCTATGCCTCTGTTTCACGCTGTCAAAGCAAGCCTGAAGCGTTTCAAAGCCTCCACAATTTCATCATCCTGTGTCGCGAAACTCGTTACAAACCTGACTACATTAGGGCCCGTTCGATAAAACAAGAGATCACTGCTCGCCAAGCGATCTGCCAAGTCGCTAGACACCTTCAGAAAAACCATATTGGCCTGCGGCTCAGCCACTAGCTCAACGCCGAGTTCAATCAAACCACCAGACAACTGCCGCATCGCTGAGTTAGCACGATCGGCCAACTGAAGCCACAGCCCATCTTCCAAGTACGCAAGCAATTGAGCGGACTGAAACCTCATCTTGGATGCGACTTGTCCGGCTCGCTTAAGCCGATACGTCAACTCATCATTGACGCGCCGATCAAAACTCACAATCGCATCTGCTGTCATGACACCATTCTTAGTAGCCCCCAAAGAAAAGACGCTCACGCCAGCGCGCCATGTCAATTGTGCCGGACTGCAACCGAGTGCAGCGATGGCATTGGCTAACCGTGCACCATCCAGATGTACGCGCAGGCCACGCGCTTGTGCCTGATCAGCCAAAGCCCGGATTTCTGCAACGCTGTAAATCGTGCCTAGGTCGGTCGGGCTTGTAAGCGAGAGCACGCTAGGTTGGGAATGATGAGGGTCACCCCAACGCGTTGTTTCAAATGCCTGTTCAAGGGATTCGACGCTCAGTTTGAAATTCTTGCCTGGCAATCCTCGCATGACCAGACCAGCTCCAAACATCGAAGTTGAACCACCCTCACTGCGCAGAATATGTGCCGTCTCGTGACACAAAACTGCACCCCAGGGCGGACACATCGCAGATAAAGCGATCGCATTGGCAGCGGTGCCAGTAACCACTGGGAACACGGCAGCATCTGGGTGCTCAAATACTTCAGATACCTTCGCCTGCAAACGTGCGCTCCAATCGTCCGCACCATACGCCAGCGCAGACCCGATATTGGCACTTGCAAGCGCTTGCAGGATTTCCGGTGCCACACCAGCCGCATTGTCACTGCGCAGCTCGATTGGTTCAGTCATACGAGCAAACCCTTTCTAAACAACAAAGTGCCATTGTCCCACGCTGTAAGCCGTCTTAACGGGATGGCTAGATCAAACAGACGAAATGGACATTGCTGTCGAATAGTGAGTAGATCAACACACTGGAGACTTGCCTGGAGCACCATCCGCATGCGAGATATCTGAGGCAATCACGGCATATGCTCAAAAAAACAGCCAACTCTCTCTCGAAAGATGGCTGCTCTTTTAATTCTTGGCTCCCCAAACTGGGCTCGAACCAGTGACCTACGGATTAACAGTCCGGCGCTCTACCAACTGAGCTATTGGGGATTGGAAAGACCAAGATAATATCACTGAAATGTCAGACTGCGCAAATCGACTTATTCGACTAAAAACTGATCAGCAAAAC
>Ga0209953_1000391_pt1 | contig 15946 bp, 26 predicted proteins | sample SalPonred_H2O_MG_FD_185713 | JGI IMG/M metagenome (GOLD analysis project Ga0209953, IMG submission 185713) | Salt pond water microbial communities from South San Francisco under conditions of wetland restoration - Salt Pond MetaG... | ecosystem: Environmental > Aquatic > Non-marine Saline and... | reverse complement strand
AGAGGACATGATATGGAGTTTAGAAAATGAAGTAAAATCATGGCATCCATCTAGTGATAGTAAAAAGAAAGCAATGTTAGATAAATTAAGAAAAGACTTATCTAAATTTGAATCAGTAGTTACTGAGGCTAAATCTAAATTTAAAATAGGCGATAGAGTTTCTATTCTAAGCAAAAGTTCTAAAAAACCTTTTGATTCTGGTGAAGTTACTGGCATACAAAAGGATGGTACAATTCTAATTAATGGTTTAGAGACTATTTCACATGAAGTAGCTATAGATGCAGAATTAGTTGTTAAAGAATCAGTAGTTACTGAAGCTAAATTAAAAATATCTGGACCTGCTTACGATTTTTGGAATGATAGAGATGTGCAAAGAAAATTAAAAGATGTTAAAGTAAAGATAGTTGGTGATATTGGTGGAGTTATGACAATTAGTGGCGCAGATAATGAAATCCAAAAGGTTAAAGATATTTTTGGTTTAAATGAGTCAGCAGTGACTGAAGGTAAATATGCTAACAAAACTATGAATGAAATGTTAACTGATACTTATCATAAAGCTTTAGAGGAAGCTAAAGCATATGAAGCAGATGATAACAAAGATCATACTCTTGAGGAGTATCTAACAGAAATGGCATCTCTTACTGCAGAAAAAATGTATGAAATGTATGAATCTTCATGTAATGAAATGAGGGAGGGTATGACAAAAGAAATGTATGAATCATCATGTAATAAAATGAAAGAAGCATATAATTCTAAAATGGATGAAATGCTTAAAGAGTATAAAAAATAGCTGAAATTAATAATGAAATATATTAAAACATTTGAAGCTTACCAATCATATACAGATTATCAAAATCCAGAAAAAACATGGGGTACACCTCAAGATTTAAAGGAAGATGCAATTTTAACTTTAAAGAGATTATTACCAACCTTTGATGAAAAGTGGATTAATAAGGTAACAGACCAATCTACAGATCAAGGTATTAAATTTGAATTTAAAATTGGTAGAGACACTGTACATATGTATAAAGTTGGTAATTTCAGAGGTCAATGGGAATTTTATTTAAATAAGAAAAAAACTGATTCAACAAAATTAAAAGATTATTTAGAAAGTAAATACTTAAAAGATTTAGATAAGTTTTTAAAGTATGCGCCTTCTTATGATCATACAGCAGCTTATATTGATGATGGTGGATCTTATAAAAAATCAACAAACACTAATAAATTTATATTAAATCTGTTTGATAATTTAAGTTCAGGTGACCAGAAAAAGGCATTAAGAAAGGTAAATGATAAGTATCTTAAAGATATACTCTTAAAGAAAAATAAAGTTTAATTCCATCTAAAATTGCAGAATTTTTGTAAAATAAAAAAAATATGAAATTTATAAAAACATTTGAAGACTGGGATAGTGTATCACCTGAATTAAAGGCACACTTAGATGAAGGATTGGATTTAACTAATTCATTTTTCCGATTAGGTAGTGAAGGATATGCTAAATTATTTGAAGAAGTTAAAGAGTACTGGGATAAAGATAATATTATTTTAAAAGGTCCTAGTGGTTGGATGGCTAAAAACCTTGAAGTTGGAAAAGATGCTATTTATAAACCTAGAGGAAAGGATCCTATTAAAGTAAAATTAGATTCCCCAGAAAGAGGAGGAAATCGTAAATTTATCGTTTATCGCAATAGTGGTCGTAAAGATAAAGAAGGTAATATTATTGCTAAAAAGATTGAATGGGGTGATCCTAAACTTAGTGTAAAAAATGATGACCCTAAGGCATCTGCTAGTTTTTGGGCTAGGCATCAGTGCGATCTTAAAAAGAAAATGGATCCAGACAAGGCAGGTTTCTGGGCATGCTATAGCAGCGTATTATTTGGTAAGCAACTTGGTTTAAAATCTGATGCCCCCTGGTAAATAAATTCACATATTCCAATGCTAACTGGCATAGGCATTAAGATTCAGCTGGGGGTATTCTATAGGGTAACCAAAGGCACAACTCGGTTAAGCGTAAAAACATTACTTGACTAGTAAAATATATAAAACATAAGTACAAAAATAAACTAAATGAAATGAAAAAAGAAAGTCAACAAAAAACAAATGAAGCGTTTGTAACCGTAGATGTTATGAAACCAGACTCAAGAAATTTCACAGCCCTTCTTAGAAAACATAATATTAAGATGAGTATTAAGACCGCGAATGGCCCTTCTGGTGTTCCAGAAGTTGTTCTATCAGGTAAAAGAAAAGACCTTGAAAAAGTCTTATCTGATGAAAAGTATGGGCTTGGTAATCCAGACTTAGCAGATTTTATTGAAGAGGGAGTTAGTAGCAAACAAAAAACAAACTTTAAACACGTTATGTTGTTTGAAGAATTTACTTATGAATCGTATAGATAAAATGGGTTTTAGAGAATTTGTTGACACTTTAGTAAAGAAAGGTGTTATAGAAGCTCCGAAGTACTAAACCAAGCATATGCCTAAAATACTAGATGCATGTTTTGAGAGTTTAATCATGTCTCCAAATTTCTTTCCACCTTCTTTTACAAATAGAGTAAAATTTATTAAAACGTAAATTAGATAAAGTATATAAAAAATAATAAATAAATGAAACATATTTCAAACTATTCTACATTTAAAAATATGGTAAATGAAGCTGTAATGCCAGTTACTGCTATAACATCAGTAGAGCAAACTGGAAAACTAAATCAAGCAGCTGATATTATAACAGACTATCTAAATAAGAAAACACGTAAAGACTTTAAAAAGTTTCCTTTTGTTATTAATTCAAAAGGAATTCCTGGTATTATGTTATATAGTGATAAGGATAATTCAGCAGTAAGAATTGGTGGAAAGGGTGTAAATAGAGGTCCAGGAATTATAGGAAGTCTTTCTTACTTTTCTGATGATACAAGCAATAGAGCCGATTTTACAATAACAAGTGATAACTTTTCGATTGTTGCGTTGGTTAATGAATTTGCAAATCTTATTTCAGATAAAAAATACGTTAGTGAAGTTGAAGGCATAATGGAATCTGAAACTCTTAATGAAGCAAGAGGACAGAAGCTATCACCTAAGGAAAGTAAAATGGTTCTTAAACAGCTCAAAAGTGGTAAAAGTGCTGCTCAAATTGCAAGAGACCTTAAAATTTCTTATGGTCAAATTCTTAAATTAAAGAAAAATGAATATATACCAGAAGGTGATATTCCTGCTGTTAAGAAAAATGAAGAAACTGTTGCAGATAAAGCTAAATTTTTAGATGAAACATTAGAAGATATTTATGATATCTCAAGAAAGGTTGCAGCGGGAGCATTTAATTCTTTAATGATATCAGGTAGAGCAGGTACTGGTAAAACATATCAAGTTACTAAAGCTTTACAAGATGAAGGATTAGAAGAAGATGAGGATTACTTAGTTGTATCAGGTTCAGTATCAACTGTTATGATGTATAAAAAATTATTTCAATATAAAGATAAAACTTTAGTTTTTGATGATGCTGATGCTGTATTTAGAGATGAGAACGGCCGTAATATTTTAAAGGCTGCTCTTGATACAAAAAAAGTTAGAAGAATTTCTTACCTTAAAAAGAGTAATTTAGTATTTGATCCAAAGGATTATGAAATGGATCCTGAAGGTGAATTTCTTGCGATTGAGAATGGAAAGGTTCCTGCGTACTTTGAATTTAGTGGTCGTGTAATTTTTATTTCAAACTTACCAAAAGATAAAGCAGATCCTGATGGAGCTATTAGATCTAGATCTATTCTTATTGATGTTAGCCCTGATGATGCTACACTAATGGAAAGAATAAAAACATTGTTACCTTACTTGGAGCCAAAGGACATGTCAATTGAAAAAAAGGAAGAAGTATATGAATTTATGAAAGAATCAAATAATGTTTCAATGAGAACTTTTATTAAAGCCGCAGGTCTTGCAAAATCAGAAGTTAGAAATTGGCAAAGAAAAACATTAAGATACTTATAAAAGAATACTTATGAAATATATAGACTCATTTAAAATATTTGAAAGAGAATATTCAACTAGCCAAAGGGATAAGATGGCTGAAGACGGTAAAGCTTTACCTGACGGGTCTTATCCTATTGCTGATAAAACTGATTTAAGTAATGCTATCCAAGCATATGGGAGAGCTAAAGACCAATCAAAGGCTGCTAAACATATTGCCAAAAGAGCAAAGGAATTAGGTTTAGATGATATGATTCCTGATACCAAAGATTTTCAACAATCTTTAAATGAAAATAAACCTAAAGGGGCTCCAGATTTTCATCATTCAAGTAAAAAGGTACCTAAAGCAGAAGGTAGATTTAGAGACCTTTCAATAGAAGATCTTGCCAAATGGTTAATTAAAACTAGGGATAAAGATATTAAAAGGATTAGTGGTGCCTTAACACAACAGATAAATTTTAACAAAAATGATGACCCTGATTATGCAGAAAAAATGGAAAAAACTAGACAAGAGGTTTATCGTCAATTAGGTAGAGAAGACTTATTAGATGAATCATCAATAGTTGAAGATGTTGCTGATGGGTTACTTGCAGATGTTGATGATGATGGATCTGTTTTTGATATTGATATTGAAATGGAAGATGAAGAAGGTCGTTCGTTGGATGATGATCCTGAAGAAACTGGAGATTTCCCGGATGAAAGGGCAAGGCCACCGAGGCTTAGAAAAAAACAAAGAAAGGCTAACGCAGTAAAAGCAAAAGTTACTAGAGAGCTGCTAGGTCCTGATTCAGTATTAAGACCGGTAATAAATAAGATTTTTAAAAAAATAGAGATTGAAATTAAAAAGGAAGCTAGAAACCAAGGTGTACCTATTACAAATATTAACCTAGATAGAATATCCATTAAAAAGTAAAACTATGTTTACAGGTGATCAAATGACCCATGAGGACGTAATTAAACAAATAAAAGACCAAAGAAAACCTTTTATTGAAACTATTGTATCAGATGATGAAATTATAAGAACTTTCAATCCAATATATCCTGAACATTTATATAAATGGCATTATGATGACGAGAATAGAATTATTGAACCTCTAAATACTAATGACTGGAAATTTCAATTTGATAATGAAATTCCTATAAACATTGACAAAAAAATAAAGATTCCACAAGGAGTCTTTCATAGAATTATTAAAGGAACTTCAATACTTACATTAAAGATTACCTTAAACCCAAGTGATATGTAATGTTAAGTTAAATAAAAACCTTTATGTAATTTATGTTTTATTATTAAACTATTTATAGATTATAGAGTATAAAAATAAATGATTTAAAGGATATGGGAAATATTTATTCAGATGAAGAAGATGGGTTATTTGGTTCAAATGATAATACTTCAAACCAAAAAAAATATAACAACTTAACTATACTAAATTCTTTTGGTACAAATTTAACCGAGCTAGCATTAAACGGTTCTATTGATCCTGTAATTGGTAGAACTGAAGAAATTAAAAGAACTGTTCAAATACTAGGTCGGAGAAAAAAGAATAACCCGGTTTTAGTAGGAGAACCTGGTGTTGGCAAAACTGCTATTATAGAAGGTCTTGCTATTAAAATTGTTAATGGTGAAGTTCCAGTATCTCTACAAGGTAAGGAAATTTATACCTTAGAAATCTCAACATTAGTTGCAGGTACAAAATATAGAGGTCAATTTGAGGAAAGAATGAAAGCTCTTGTTGATGAACTTAAACAAAACCCACAAATAATTATTTTTATTGATGAGCTCCATACTATGGTTGGTGCAGGTTCATCAGGTAATACATTAGATGCCTCTAATATAATCAAACCGGCATTATCTCGTGGTGAAATTCAATGTATAGGTGCTACTACGTATGATGAATATAGGGAAGAAATAGAAGGTGATGGTGCTCTTAATCGAAGGTTTCAGCAGGTTACTGTTAAACCATCTTCTATGAAAGATACTCTTATAATCCTTAAAAACATCAAAGATAAGTATGAATCATATCACTTAGTAAAATACTCTGACGAAATTTTAGATCTTTCTGTTAAATTAGCAAACAGATATATTACTGATAGATTTTTTCCTGATAAAGCAATTGACATTATTGATGAAGTAGGTTCATATAAAAGAATAGAAAGTATGAAAATGCCTACAAGAATTAAAAAGTTAGAGGAAAAGTTAAAACAATATGAGGATGAAAAAAGAAAAGCAGTTAAAATACAAGATTATGAATTAGCTGCAGATAGAAGAGATTTATGTATTGATACGAAAGATTTGATAAATAGAGAATATGAAATTTGGCATAACAAACAAAAAGAAAATCTTTCACCTATTACTGAAGATGATCTCTTAAAGGTTATATCAAAAATAAGTGGAGTTCCTCTTGAGAGGATAAATGATAAAGAGCATAAAAGGCTTCTTAATATGGATAAAGAACTTAAAAAGATCATTATTGGCCAAGATGATGCAATTGATAAAATTTCTGCAACAGTTAAGAGAAATAGAATTGGTATAAGAAAAAGAAATCGTACAATTGGAAACTTTATTTTTCTAGGACCAACTGGAGTAGGTAAAACATTTCTTAGTAAAAAAATTAATGAATATTTATTTGGTGATGAGGATAGTCTTATTCGTATTGATATGAGTGAATACATGGATCGTCATTCTACATCAAAGCTTATAGGATCACCTCCTGGTTATGTAGGATATGATGAAGGTGGTAATTTAACCGAGCAAGTAAGAAGAAATCCACATTCTGTTATTTTATTTGACGAAATTGAAAAAGCACACCCAGATGTATTCAATGTAATGCTACAATTATTGGATGATGGGTATCTTACTGATTCTTCAGGTAGATATATTGACTTTAGAAATACTCTTATTATAATGACATCAAATGCAGGATCCCGCCATGTACAAGATTTTGGTACAGGTATAGGATTTGGTAAAATTTCTCACCAGGCAAATAAAGAAAAGGAAATATTAAAAAAATCCTTAAAGAAATCTTTTTCTCCTGAATTTTTAAATAGAATAGATGAAATTGTAATATTTAATAAGTTACAAGAACATATTGTTTCTAATATTCTTAAAAATGAAATTAAAGAACTTTCAATTAATCTTAAAGAAATTGGTAATTATAAACTTAATGTTACTAAATCGGCTATGAAAATTCTTATTGAAGAAGGGTATGATGATAAATATGGGGCTAGACAATTAAGAAGGACAATGGAAAGACTTATTGAAAACCAAATTTCTGATATGATATTAAAGGAAGAAATTGAAAAAGGATCTACAATAACAATCAAAGGAATTAAGGGTAAGATATCAATATCCTAATAAATACTTAAAACTAAATTATGGCAGAACCTTATGGTGAAAAATGGAAAAAGGTTAAAATTTGGCCACCTTTACAGACTAATAAAGGATTTAGTGTTAACCAAATTAAAATTAACACAAGAACATTAGGAGCAGTTGGTCCTATGGGACCTCCTGGAGAAAAGGGTGATCAAGGGTTTCAGGGCGCTCTAGGATTTCAAGGATTTCAAGGATTTCAAGGTGTACAAGGATCTTCTAATGAATTTAATTCACAATCCCCACTACAAGTAACATCACCTAATGGTACAGTATATGAAATTATTGTTGATGATTCTGGTAATTTATCAACAAGATTATTATCAGGTAGTGGTGAAGAAATTATAACTATACCAGAAAATCCAGGTAGTGGTAGTGAAGAGATATCTCAACCTGACCTTGGTGGTTTTGATTAAATATTTTTAGTATGAGAATTTTAAGATTTTTAAAAGCTTTGGCAAAGTATATATTATCTGGTAAAACGGTTAGTAATGATGTTTATAAATTCAGATTAAATATATGTAATGTATGTAAAGATAAGTGTGGTAAAACTTGTTGTATCTGTGGTTGTTATATAAATAAAAAAGCAAAATGGTCAACTGAAAGTTGCCCTAAAAATAAATGGTAATTTTATGAGCTGTGGGTGTAATAAACAATCAAAATATAATAAACCTAGTAATATTCCAGATGCAAAAAAGTTTCCTAGGAAAAATATTATTAGAAGAATATGGGAAACAAGTAAAAAATCTACAAAGTCTGTGACTGTGAATAAAATAAATAAAAAGTAATGGATACTGTACACAATAAAACGCATATTCAAAAATTAAAGGATCTAACTAATAAGCTATGTGATAGGGATATAGGAATTAAAAATTCCTTACTTCATATACAAAAAATAGTTTCTTGTGATTATATAAATGATAATGATAAAATTGTACAAATTGAAGAAATAATAGAAAACACAGAATGGATAAACCAAAAAACGGATGGAATGAATACTCAAAATTAGTTATTAATGAACTTGAAAGATTAAATGAAGGTATTTCTAACTTAGACACCGAAATCCAATATGTTAAGAGAGAAATAACACAGCTCCAAGCTAAAGAAGATAATGTAAAAGACCTTAAAAAATGGAAAGATTCTGTTGATGAAGTGGTATCACCATCACAAATTAAAGAGCTGGTTAAGGATGTTTCTGATCTAAAGACGTTTAAAACTCAAGCAGTTACTGTTTGGGTTGTTGTCCAAATTTTATTTGGAATTGCAATGACTTTATTAAAAGTTTTTGGATAATCTTTCAGTTTACATATGTTTTTATTATATTTTTAATATAACATAAATTATTTAAATTATTAAAATATGAACAATTTTTGGAACTTAAACCCCGACGATGGATTTGATCCTGAAGATTTTGAAAATAATGAAATTGCCAAAGCATACGCAATAGCAGATATGAAAGAAGATCATAAAAAATGGGCTTATAATCAAGCAATGAAATTTTATTCAGATTTTGAAAATTTGAATATAAAAGATTCTGTTAAAAGAGTTAATAAATTAATAAAAAATAGAGATGTAAAAAAATTAGATGCAATTCAAATGTTTGATAATCTTATAAAAATATTTGAAGAGCATGAAGAATATGAAAAATGCCATATATGTAATCAAATTAAAAAAGGAATAGACAATGTTAGATCTTAATGCAACAAATATAGAAGAATTAGAATCTGAATTAGCGGAAAGAGCAATTGAAGTATCAGTTGAGGTTATTCGTAGTGTCTGTAAAGGACTTGAAGTAAATGCAGATAAAGTTAATCTAGCAATCCTTTCAAATATAGATATGGATTTAATTGTAGATAAAAATAATTATTTACAAACACTTAAACTTAATTTACCTAGGTGTGAACAAGCTGAAGAGTTTGAGTTATGTAAAAAAGCATCTGAATGGATTAAAAAACTTGAAGCATTAGATAATACTGACATCTAATACACTCTTATCATTTTAAAATAATAACATATACCATATTAAATTATATTTAATAGAAGTCACGAATCTCACCCGCAAGCATACAATATAAACTAATTACTAAATAATCCATATAAAAATAAAGGATAATTAAAAACTTTATTTTTTTTCTCATTTTAGTGAAAAAAGTTTCCTAAATATTTTTTTATCCCAATAATTTTGATTATATTTATATAATAATTAAAACAACGGAAACTATGGATAATACACTGTACAAAGAAATTTCAAAAAATGTAAAGTCAACAGATTTAGTATTAGGTAATTTAAGATTAGTAGTTCATTTAGCCAAAAAATACCAAGGTATGGGTCTTTCATTAGATGACCTAATCAATGAAGGTACAATAGGTTTATGTAGAGCTCGTGACAAATTTAATCCTGAAAAAGGTAAATTTTCTACTTATGCTGCTCAGTGGATTAAAGCTACAATCAGACAATCATTAAATAATAAAAGCCGTACTATTAGAGTACCTGCTCATAGAACCCATTTAACGGAAGAAGCTCCTAAAGTAAGCCAATTAGATGATTCATACCAAGGTTCTTACCAACCTCAAATTGATAAAAGATATGAATCTGACCATAATGACCAAAAAATTGATAAGTTACTTAATAAACTTAAGCCTAAGCAATCACTAATTATTAAAATGAAATTTGGTATTGGTTACCCTAAAGAAATGAAAACTTCAGAAATTGCAAAGGAATTAGGGATGACAGTACAAGCAATCAATGGAAATATTCGTAATGGCTTAAAACTAATGAAATCATAAAATGAATCCAAAAATAAAAACTTTTGCAAAGTCTATAGTACCTCTTTTAGAATGGTTATCAGAAAATCCAAATGATAAAGATATTAAATATGTAGTTAGCCGTATAGTTAGATTTTCATCACGTAACCCAAAGGATCTTGGTATACCTTATATGTATTCCATTGGTGCATTAAACGAAGCAAAAAACAGAGGCATTGATAACCTTCCTGAGAAATTAAAGTGGGTTAGGTGGAACCAACAGACTCATAAAAGTGGTCTTAATGATACTAGTAGAAAAAATGGAGTATTTCATTTAGAACATATTGTACCAGTATCACAAGTATGTTTAAAACTATATTCTTTAAATGAAATCACAGTAAAATCTATACATGATATCTTAATTGATAATTTAAAACTTGCGTGGATTCTTAAAACTGAACAAAAAAAATTGGATTCAATTAATCGAAGTGGAATAAGAACAGAGGATGAATTAACTAAATTAAAAATTTTTATTAAAGGATTTAACTATTAAATTATTAAACTATGCCTGAATTAGCAGAATTAAGATTAACAGCAGATTATGTAAATCAAATATCAGAAAATAATACCTATGTAAGTGTAAAGAAAAATCCTGTACACAAAGGAAAGGATTTAAATATACCTTATGAAAAATTTTACATAAGAGCAGAGAGTAGAGGAAAAGAGCTTATGCTTACTATAATGGATAAGAATTCAGATAATTATTTAAAATTATTAATGACAATGGGTATGAGTGGTAGATTTTTAATATCACCAACAGGGCATGAACATAAACATTCTCATTTAAGGTTTTATATGGATAATGGTCATACTTTATCCTTCGTTGATGTAAGAAGATTTGGTAAGTGGAAATGGGCAGATGATTGGTCTCCTAACCGAGGCCCTGATCCTACTACTGAATATGAAAAATTTAAAGATAATATTTTATCAAACATGGATAAAGCTGCTCTTAAACATCCTATTCATAGGTTTTTAATGAATCAAAAATATTGTAACGGATTAGGCAACTATCTTAGAGCAGAAATCTTATATCGTTTACCTGACTTAGATCCATGGATATCTGCAAAGGATGCGTTTACACAAGAACCTAAGTTATTTGAACTATGTAGAGATATTCCAATAAAGGCTTATATTTTAGGAGGAGGACAGCTTAAAGATTGGAAAAATCCCTTTTCAGCAAATGATAATGACTTTAAGAATTTTATGAGATGTTATGGAAATCCTAAAATGTCAAAAATTAGAGATAAAGGAGGTAGGATGTTTTGGTATGATCCTAAGTGGAATAAAATTCATTTTTGGGATCATTATAGCGGTTTACCTAACCCTGATGCATATGAAACTATTAAATAAAAATAAGTATAAAAATAAAAATATTATGATTGAATTAAAAACGGATGAATTAGAAAAATTATTAAATGAAAATAAAAAATCATTTGTAATGTATGGTGCATCATGGTGTGGTGCATGTAAAATAACTAAGCCTAAAATAAAAAAATTATCACAGACTACAGACATACCTATATTTTATGTAGATGCAGAAAAAATGACAGAATCAAGAAACCTTGCACAAGGTGTTTCTAATTTACCTACATTTGTTTCGTTTAATGGAACTGATATAATTATGAAAAAGGAGGGTCCTAAATCGGTATTAGAGGTTTTTAATTCTTTGGAATAATTACTCATTTTTATTTTCAAAAGCTTTAATACTTTGTTATATTTAAAATATACATATTAACTAAAATATACTATGCCAAAAAAACCAAAATTAGATTCATATCACTATCATGAAATGTTAGATAGGTTAAATATAGTAACGCAAATAGCGGATCAACATTTACAGCAACATCCGGTAGCTAAAATAGAATCTGATATTGGTAGTTTAATTACAGAAGCTATTGATAAATTAACAGTTGCCTATCAATTGACTGGAGAAAAATCATTTAAGAATAAAAAAAATTAATATGACTGATTATAAAGTATTTAAATACCAATACTTTAATGAACGTGGTAAATCTATTAACAAATATTTTTATATAAAATACAAGACTAAGTTTTTGTGGTGGACATATTGGAAAACCTTAAAACATACTGAATGTGGTATGGGTGACTGTTATAAAACTCGCACTACCTTTAAAACAGTAAATAAAGCTACTGAATTTATTCAAAATGTATTATGTAAAGGTAATCTTATAGAGAAATCAAAAGAAACAGAAATTAAAATAGTAAATTGTAAATAAAATGGAACCAGAAAAAGATATGTTTGACCAATGGCGAGAAGAAAAAGATCTTAGAACTTGGTATGCAAAGTTATGGAATAGCGTATCCCTCTGGTGGAAATTTGACGGTAGATATATTCTATCCAATATTAAATTAGGTTTTAGAAATATTTGGTATTGGTTACCGGTAATTTGGAAAGACCGACACTGGGATCATGCTTGTATCTACGATGTTTTAAACCACAAACTAAAAGCACAAGCACATCGACTTCATACAGCAGATATGCATTTAAGTGCTAAAAGAGATGCAGAGATCATTAGAACATGCGTTAGGTTAATCGATAAAGTAAATAATGATTTCTACAGCATGGAATACATGGACTATGAAAAAAATAAAATGTGGTTTGAACCTAGTGATAAAGAAGGGTTTAGTGAATTAAAATCAAAGGTATTAGAAGATAATTTAGATGAATATTTTAAAAAATATCCACTTATCTATAAGCAATGTTTAAGAGGGGAAGGTGTAATGGGAAGACATCGAGTAAAAAATAATACTTTTGATCCTAATGACAGACAATTTATCGCTATGGATATAGGACATACCAATCAGGACAGGGCACATAAACTACTATTCAAAATAGTATCAGAGAATATTAACAAGTGGTGGGATTAATATAAAAAATTATGTTACAACAAAAATTAAGAGAAGTTTTATTAAAAGAACTTAAAGGAAAAGAATTTGTCTATGTTACTAAGTACGGGGGAGAAGTTTTTAGCAAAGTAAGTGATATACATGTTACTGAAGTATATCACATGGACAAGGAAAGTGGTAGAAAATTTAAAATAGGACTATCAAAAGCATCACAAAAAGTTCAATTAGAAGAAAAGGACAAAATACCAGTTAAAGTGGACAGAAAATGGTCAGGAAGTCAATATAAAATTGAAATAGTCACTTCTAACAAAAATTTTTACAAACTTGAAGAAATTATTTTTTTAAGTTAAAACAAACAAATATATGTACAATTTAGAACTAATTAAAATATTAAATCGAGAAGCTATTAGACAAATCGAGTCTCATAATTTTATAGCTTCAGAAAACTATTCATCTGATGCCGTTAGGTATTTTAGTGGATCTGTTTTTAGTAACAAATATGCTGAAGGTTATCCAGGTAAACGATATTATAATGGATGTGAAAATTTTGACCAATTAGAAAAACATGGTATTAAATTAGTTACTAAATTATATGGTTGTAATTTTGCTAATATTCAACCGCATAGTGGGGCAAATGCTAACCTTGCAATCTTTAAAGCCTTCTTAGAACCGGGTGATTCTATATTAGGGATGGACCTAAGCGCTGGGGGACATCTTTCACATGGGTCACCAGCCAATATTAGTGGTAAGTGGTTTGATAATCATTTTTATGGAGTAAATGAAGATGGTTTATTGGATTATGACAAAATTCAAAAACAAGCCAATCAAGTTCAACCTAAATTAATCATTGCTGGGGCTTCAGCTTACCCAAGACAAATTGATTTCAAAAGGTTTCGAGAAATAGCAGATTCTGTTGGAGCCTTATTATTAGTTGACATGGCACATTATAGTGGTTTGATTGCAGCTGGTATATATGATTCTCCAATTCCACATGCTGATTTTGTAACTTCAACCACTCATAAGACTTTAAGAGGTGCTAGGGGTGGTATGATCCTTTGGAATGATGACAAATATACTAAAAAGATTAATGCTGGTATATTTCCAGGCACACAAGGAGGTCCACTAATGAATCAAATTGCTGGAAAAACACAAGCATTTTATGAAGCCCTACAACCACAATTCAAACAATACAGTAAAAATGTGGTTGAAATGGCACAATTAATGTGTGATGAATTTAAAAAAGCTGGAATACACGTAGTCACAGGTGGTACTGATTCTCACATAATTTTAATCGGAACTGGTGAAAAATCAGGTAGGGAAGTGGCTGACGAATTAGAAGAAGTGTATAATATTGTAGTCAATAAAAATAGTTTACCTAATGATCCTCGTGGGGTTTGGGAAACTTCAGGTATTAGATTAGGTACTGCCGCAATGGTTTCTAAAAGAGGTGCACACATACAATATTTCCAAGATATTACACAAAAAATAATTAAAACTATTCAAGCTTAAAACTATGAAATGTAAGGATCGTAGGAGATGTTGTACTGATAATTCAAAAATAATTAAACAAATAAGAAATAGTAAATACAATAATAAAATTTTACCTAACGGTGATATTAGAATTGGTAATGACATGGCAATGGATAGTAAAACTCATATAATATATAAGTTATGATGTATCTTAAAAAACAGTGGTATCTTTTTTTAAATTGGTTAATACCAAGTAGAAGAGAGCGTTTATTAAAAAAGATAATGGAATTAGACCAAGAATCTGGTTTATATGATTGTTGCGGTGATTGGAATGAATTGGGTGAATGTACGTGTCAAAAAAAATAAATAATGGAAATATTTTTAATAATAGGTGCAGCCTTAATAATTAGTTGGATATTAGGAATACTTTTGGTTACAATACTATTTATTATTCTTTATCCGTTTGATAAAAGAAACTATACTCACCCAAAGTGGCATACAATATTTCCTTATATTTTTAAAATTCAATATAAAGAGAAACAAAAAAATGGACAAAATTTAGTTTATACTACTACCCCGGATTTATTAGAATTTCCATTTTTAGGTGATAGTAGCTATTCAATAAAAAGAGAAGTTTATACTAAAGAATATCTTGAATCTGATGAATTTAAAGAACTCAGAGAAGGTGTTGATAAAATGATGAAACAACAGAAAAACAAATAAAACAAATAAAACAAATAAAATAAATATGAACCAAGCATTAACATATGATGATATTCAATTAATACCTTCTTATTCAGATATTAATAGTAGAATGGATATTAAATTAAAGACTTTAGTAAGTCGTAGATATGGTCTATTAACGCCGATTATAGCATCACCAATGGATACGGTTTGTGAAGAAGATATGGCATTTAAACTCTTCTTAATGGGAGGTGTAGGGTGTATACATAGATTTATGACCATTGATGAACAAGCTAAACAAGTATCATCATTAAAGTATCGTATTTATGGTGATGGTTTTGGTAGGCCTTTTGAAAGCTGGGGTATTATGAATGATGATTGGCATAGTGAAATCGCACAAATCCCAATAATGGCTGCAATTGGTGTAAGTAAAGAATCAAAAAAACGAGCAGAAAAATTAGTTGAATCAGGTGCAAATATTATTTTAATTGATGTCGCACATGGTCATCATAAAAATGTAATTTCTATGATTAAGTGGTGTAAAGAAAATCTTAATGAAAATGTTGACATTATTGCTGGTAATATTGCAACACCACTGGCTGCTGAAGATTTACAAAATGCTGGTGCTGATGGTCTTAGGGTTGGGATTGGTGGAGGATCCTTGTGTAGTACTAGGATTCAAACTGGGTTTGGAATTCCTAATGTAACAAGCTTAATTGAAATTTCAAAAGTTTCTAAAGTACCAATCATGGCAGATGGTGGTATTAGAAGTAGTGGTGATATATCAAAA
>Ga0209953_1000389_pt1 | contig 15954 bp, 12 predicted proteins | sample SalPonred_H2O_MG_FD_185713 | JGI IMG/M metagenome (GOLD analysis project Ga0209953, IMG submission 185713) | Salt pond water microbial communities from South San Francisco under conditions of wetland restoration - Salt Pond MetaG... | ecosystem: Environmental > Aquatic > Non-marine Saline and... | reverse complement strand
TTGGGAATAAGAAGACGGATGTTAACTCTTTACCTTCTAAAATCCGTGTGGATTTATACGATGCGAGATTAGAAGAAGATGACATTCAAGAAAAAGCAGGCATTAGTGATGGAGATTTTGAAGACTAAATGATGATGAAAGGGGAGATTCGTCATGAATGTACTTAAACCATATGATCAAATATTCACGACGGATAAACCTTATGTTTTCTTAAAGTCAGGACGGTTAGCTGGGAAGACAGTAGCTGTATCGCAGTTCGTAGTGAAGAAGTTCTTCGAAGAAGATGGTGACATCGTCGTCTTCCGTAGTAATTACGCTGACATAAAGAAATCAATCATGCAAGAGATACTGAACGTAATCGTAGATATGGGATTATATGACGCTGTAGACACACGTCAAAAGCCTTTGATGATTATCAACATGCTGAATGACAACTATATGTACTTTGAGGGGATTGGCGGAGCAGACGTTCATAGGACGAAGGGGTTTAAACCACATAAGAACTTGACACTCGTCGTGGGTGAGGAGTTACAGCAAGTCCCACAGCACGCAAACCTCAAAGAGGCATTAGCGACGTTCGTACGATATTACAAAGATGACACAAAAACGGTATTTATGTTCAACCCACCCCGTATTGCATCGCATTGGGTGAATGAATTCTATCGCATTAAAGAGTATGATAGTGATTATCTATGCATACACACGAGTTATAAAGACATTGCACGCATGTTGAATAAACAAGCGTTAAGAGAAATAGAGATTGAGCGTAAGGTGAACCCAAGTAACTATAAACATCAGTTCTTAGGGTTGACAGAGGGGTTGTTTGGTGCAGTCTATGCAGACTTCTCCAGACGTAAACACCTGATTAACGAAGAAACCGCACGGCTTTTAATTAAAGATGTCGGCGTACACCAGTTGTTGGTAGGGGTTGACCCTGCTTCCACACGAGATTCAACCGCACTCATGCCGATTGTCCTCTTAAAGAACGGTCAAACAGTCGTACTTAACTACTTCTACCACGATCCATCGACGTTTGGACACGTAAATAACGAACGATTGACACCCATGATTATGAATTGGCTACAAAATGACGTTTTAGAGCGTTGGGGACTTAATCAACACGCTCGAATAGACATGGTATTCGATACAAACGCCGTTTCTAACGACTTACGTAGTCAGTTAATGTACAAACTACCTAGAAACTACTATTTACAAGCGTATACGCAGAAAAACATCATTGAAATGGCAGATTACATGCGAAATGCGTTAGGCAAGAACGCTATACTCATACTGGATGAAGGTGGATATTTTAATTACACCACCAATCAGTTCATGTATGGGAAAAACCCACTTGTAGAACAACTCGAACAAGTTGTGTGGGATGAGAATGGAACGCAGTTTGAACGGAAAATACCCAATGACTGCACCGATGCCTTGACATATGGCATTGCATTCTACTTCAAAAACCCTGGAAACCTCAACTTTCCACAAACGGGTTACTTCTACAAAGTACCTGAAATCGAAGAAGGTGAACTCATTATATGACAGATTACGATGGTTACAAGCGATTAGGTGGGCGTTCTGCTCTAATCCCTCAACTAACACATACATACGCTGGTAATACAGCGTTTTACGCAGCTGTACCTGCACAATACAAAGACTACTATATGCGTTTCGTTAAACAATACTTTCAATGGTATGATGGTTTTGTTCCTAACTTTCATAATCATCACCATGGTATTTTCTCTACAAGGCTAGCATATACTGTATTACATAAGCTTGCAGAGCAAACTACAGGTGCGAGAGTACTGTTTGAAGATGAAGGGAAAAATGGTGAAGCGTTACGCTTTATTGAAAAGTTCAGTGAAAAGAACTCACTCAGTAATAAAATAACACAAGCCACCGAGTGGGCATTTGCTGGGGGAGATTCATTACTCAAAGCAAATGTACGTAACGGCGACATCTTCGTAGACACTATACGAAAAGACAATTACTTTCTAAACACAGACTTCTCTGGTGAAATCACCGCAGTATCTATCTTGCTTTATACATACACCGATATGATTCAAGAGAACCAAACAGATCAACGTAGACTCTTCTATCTCTTAGAAGAACGTAAATACGAAGACGGTGTACCGAAAGAACGTTTAACGATTAAACAAGGTAGTGGGGATAGAATCACCTACAAGAACGTTGACTTCCAATCAGCAGATGTAGACTTCAAATCATTACCTAGACACATTAGACAAAGACTTACAACTGAGTTCCCTGGTGTAACCTTTGGTGAGTGGTCAGAGTTACCATTCAAATCACTTGGCGTATACATGATTAAAACCACAGATAAGATTTCATTCGCACCTGCATTACCATTTGGTGAATCTATTTTAAGCAATAACATTCATGTACTTATGTCGTATGACTTCTACTACTCCGCATTTATGACGGATGTATATATGGGTCGTGGTAAAGTACTTATGCCAAGACACATGCAAGGACCGATGCGTGACGAGTACGGTAGTGGTGACTCATTCCGTGGATTAGATGACTTCTTACTACAACGGATTGACTATGTGTCACCTGAAGAACAAAAACCATTACCATTACAGTTCGACCTTCGTGGCAAGGACTGGGCAGATGTTCGGACACACTTACTGCAAACGATGGCGACTAACATTGGTATCAGCGAGCGTAGCATCGCAACTTACCTCGTACCATCCAGTGAGAAACCTACTGCGTATGAAATCAGTTCTGATGAGAACGCTACGGCATCATTCGTAGATAACAAACGTCCATACATTGAGAAAGCCATTAACGGATTGATTAGTTGTGTATTAGACTTCTACAATTACGATGATGACTCAGTAGTATCTAAATTCTCACGTATTGGATTGACAAACTTCAACAACGTAGTAAACCAAGTGTCTATTCTTAAACAAAATGGTTTAGTTGATGAACGCACTGCACTTACAATGATATTCCCCGATAAAAACGAGCAACAATTAGATAGCATTCAACAGGCATTGTCGGAAGAACGAGCGGAAAAGTCCACTATGGCTCAAGAAAATCCGATTAAACCTGACGAAGTCGAGGCACACGAAGATATTGCGAGAAGTAATATGAACACTGTGCCTAACCCAGAAGATGACGGTTAAGGTTGTCGTCATTAAATAAAACCCTAGTGTGGGGGAGGTTTCTCTCCCTTTCCTCCCCTCGCACTTAAATCATTATCTTATTGAGTGTATGTACACGTTACATATTCTCACTAAGCTATATGATTTACGCCAGATACGACCGACGCCGTTAATGACGGGGTGTAATCGTATTGCCTATCGTAAAGGGTGTAGCAAAAATAGGAGGAGAAACATGGAAAAGGATTTAAGAGCAATTAACAAAGTCTATCGGAAGATCACCGATGATGATGTCAAAAAGAAATTAGAGGCACTCATTGAAGACCTTGAAACCGATGACGAGGGTACAGAAGAACCTGCTGAAAAAGTTGAAGAGAAAAAGGCAGAGCCTGAAGCTGAAACCCCACAAGAAGAACCCGAAGAGGTTCAAACCCAAGAAAAACAAGCCTTCGACATTGATGAAATCAAAGCCCAATTAGGCTTAGAAAAAGTTGAAGCGTTAGTAGTAGCTTATGATGAGAAAATCAATAAGTTAGAAGAAGAGATTAAAAAATCTCGGAACTCTGGGTATTCACCTGGACAAGCTCAACAAGAGCCTGACACGACTGTTGATGACATCTTTGCTCGATTAAAAACTAATCATTTAAAAAAATAATATAAAATAATAGGAGTGAATTAACAATGGCTTACTCAGGTACTGACATTACCGCACCTAAGGTAGACTTATACGCTGCCAAGCGAATCCTCGCAGGTCGGTTAATGCAAAATACAACCCAATCTCTCATCTTCCGTGATGGTTATGGGTTAACAGAAGAATTCTCAAACGATGTAATGGCGGCTCAACTCCGCATCTTACGTCATAGACGTCCTACTATCACCTCACGTAGTTTAGCAGGTGGTACGAACGACGCACACTTTAACACTAATGCACCCGCACAACCAAGTACTAAAGAATACGGATTAGACCTTGTCGAAGTATATGACAACGTCGTAGACGTACCTACTGTACTTGAAAACATGATTAACATTGGTGTACTTAACCGTGAAGCACAAGGTATTGAAGATCAATTAACTCGTTTAATGAATGCTTATACCTTCGCTGCACAAATTGCTGCCGCACTTAACTACGATGCAACCACTGTTGTAGCTGGTGGAGCTAGCGAACTTATCTCTTATGATGCATCTGCTGATAGTTTAACTAGCAAGTTCTTTGAAGCACATGGTAAACTTGATGAAGGTGCACCAGACGACGACATTGATGTATTCAAACAAGAAGGTCGTGTTGCAGTATTCTTACCTACTGCTAAACAAAAACTTCTCGTTGATGAAAAATCAGTGTTCGAAGTTGGTTCAAGCCGTGCCGTTCAATTACTTGAAATCGGTTCTGCTGGTGGTCTTGAAACCGCTCCTGAAACCAACGTAACTGGATACTTCGGTATGCTTAACAATACTCCACTTCACTTACTCTCTAAACCACTCTTTACACTTGTAGAAGGCTTCTTAGGTCTTACTGCAGGTTCATTAGATGGTATCTTGGGTATGGTAGTTGCACCTGAAGCAACTGGACGTGGTGTTGCATTCCAAAACAGCATTAAAACTATTGATGCACCTGCGGGACAAGGTATCAGATTACAACCTCTAACTCGTTGGGGTGTTGAAGTCTTTATTCCTCAAGGTATTCGTTTAATTGTTGATAGCGCATTTGCTAACCCAGCAATCGCCGATCCTTCAGGAACACCATCTGTATCAGCATTGGCTATTGCAGCTAACGCCGACAGATTCCCTACAGCATAATATAGCGTGATGTTTGAGTGTCTAACTTAGTTGTTAGGCACTCTATAGATTACACTATACGAGGAGGTATATAATGACATTACCGTACGAAGATGAGGCTATGCAGTATGATATGGGTTTACGTCAGTATGTGTTGAAACAAAACTACGTACTTAATAACCTATACCTAGATGAACACATTGAAACCGAATTACGTAGCAACAACCGATTTGAGCGTCTACTCTATGAAGTAAGTGACGACATCTATCGGTATATTTATCGTTATACACTTAAAAACCAAATCGAAATCAAACGGTATCTCCTCGCTAAAAAAGAAGATGTACGTGATTTACTGAAACGTGCTATGTTATACCAAGTGCGTTATTATATACGTAGCGGTGGTGGATTACTTAAAGATATGCCAGGTGTTGACTTAGAGCGTTCACGTGTGATTGACATTGATCACTTACGTGGTGAACGTAGTATTTCATCTCAAAGTATTGATATACTCAGTGAAGTACCTGAAGTATTATACGCTGGTGTACTGTATCATAGTATTGAAATACTTAACGACGGAACATACTAATGCTTAATACACGTCAAATACTAAATGCGGAAACACAACACGCTGAATTATATGCGTATGACGACGTTAATAAGAGTTATGGCGTATCAGTGAGATTTCAATATAAAACGTATGACGATACACAATATAGAGAATCACGTACACAGTTCCAACCTGGTAACCTTACAAGTAAGTTCTCTTTGAGCATTAAAACTTCTGCACCGTTAGACTTTAAGGTAAAAGATAAAGTCAAATTACTATACGATGGTCGCACATACGAAATCACAGGTGTGCAAGAATTGCAGAACATCAATACGCTAACAAGCATGATTATGCCTTCCGCTAAAGGACAACACGTTAAACTCTTACACCTTAACAAGGATGATGTCGATTGATAAGTAACCTAACGTCTACGGTGTTAAAACAAAAGATTAAAAGAGCCATGCGGATGGCGACACCTAAAGACACAGGTAACTTAGCGTATAACGCTTTAAGGGTGTATCGTACTAAAAACGGTTTTAAGACGGTATATTTAGGACGAATCGCTGGTTATGGTAGAATACTAAATGAAATGCAATACACTACAAGCACTACTGGAAACTACAAAAGAAAAAAAAGAAACAAACATTATGGATGGCACGAAAAAGCAGTTATAAACGGTATAAACGCAATAGGTAAACACTTCAAACCTCAAATGAAAGAAAAGATGTTTGACAACAAACAACAATCTACTTATGTACCTGGTGATTCAATGTCACGTGTTCCTGCTAACGAGGTTAAGAAAAAGTGGATGGCTAACACTGCACGTAAACAATTCGAACAAGCCAATAAAGACAGGGTGTAATCATGTTAAACTTCCAAGAAAAAATACGTGAGTTATTACAACTCGAACTAAACAGAAATACTCAAGGTTTAAACTTTGAGGTTTCTTTATATAACGTGAAAACCAATAGTCTTCTTGAAAACACTGAGCAAATAGACCAAACATACGCCACAGAACAAAAGAGGTTCATCCCTGTACTCATTGAAGACATAAGCGGTGACTACGTAGACTTAAAAGATATAAACGCTGTAGAGGCATCTATAAACCTTTCATTGTTAATTCCAACTGATAGCCAAGACTTTAATAACATTGTTGTTGGTGAAACCTATCAAAAAGTTGCGTTGGCAATGGATGAGTTAAGAGATAGATTACAAGCAACACCTTTAGCTTTGGGTAATGTAAAGTATGTGGTTGATGAAGATTGGGTTTTAGGATTTAACCTTTCACTATACGATCCAAACTTTTTTGAAGCCTATGTAACATTTACAGACGACAGTGAAGGAATTGTATTTACTGCTGTAAGTCAAAACAACGTAGAATACGTTTTGTCTAAAAACGATACAAGTTTAGTACTAACCCAAGATGGTGTTATAAAGTATACATATGTTTATGAACAAGACAAAGAAATAAGAATTGTTTGGGCTTTGGATAACGGTAGATTTAAATTATGGGTTGAAACCTTCTCATACATCTCACCAAAAGCATCTTTAGTTGATGCAAGCGTATTGTTTGACGAAGTAACATTTGGTCGATGCTTTATGGCGTTAAAAGAGGTTAACTCTGGCGACTTAACAAACGGAAACCTATTGTTTAATGTAAAAATCAGTGACTTTGAAACTTTATCTAACGATGTCAACGATAATTTATTTGTTGATATAACAGAAGCAAAAAATGCTTCTAAAAAAGGTAGTTTAGGTCGTATTGTGTTTGGCTTTTCTATTCCAAATCCTACGACTAACCAATTTACGTTTGGCAACGGCTTAAACTATCAACAGTTTGAACTTGCGTTAGATGCTTTCATCACAGATCAAGTATTTTTAGGTAATGAAGTCAAGTATTACTTAAGTAGATACAATTACTCTACCAACTTATATGAAAAAGAAGTAGAAATCTTCCCTTTCTTCCGAGATGAGTCGTTTGTAAGTGAAACCGATGCTTCACAAGTAGTAGGTGAACAAATAAGTAAATTTACCGCTATACAATCAGTCATTGGTAAAGAATACTCTATTTATCTAAAAGAAGAAAAGAAAATATTTGATTTAGTTAAAAAAATTGTTAGTGAAACACCCAATCCTAATCACGTTTATAAGTTTAGGGTTGAATATCCTTTATTCGAAAAAGAATATAACGTTATTATTACTCAAGGTGCGTTAGGCATTAGTAATAACACACCAATTAGTGTATCGTTTAAGTTGGACTTGGCAAGCAACGCAGTATTACCTACATCTTAATGAAAGGGGTGGTAGATTATGGCTAACCCTAATGATTTGGTCGCTAATTTAAATCTTAATATAACGGGTTCTGCTTCAGAAGCCCCTAAAGAAGATGATAGAAAGTTTAACAAGGGTAAGGCTAGAGGTAAGTTAAGCGAAAACATTCACAAGGTTAACTTTAAGTCCATAGCAAAACTAGGTCTTGGTATTAGACAGTTAAGAATGACTAACGAAGTAGTTGGCGCATATACAGGTGATAGAATTACTCAAAGAACCGTATCAACAGGCATTACTTTAGCACAGTATGGTGTTGGTATTGCGTATGCGGGTCCAGTTGGGTTGGCTTACGCCGCTGGTGACGTTGCGTTTAGAACAGCTAACTTTCAAATTAAACGTTCACGTGATAATAGAATGGCTAGAGCTATAAGAGATTTAAGCGGTAATGAATCACGAAACCATTCAAGAATGGGTGGTGATAAGTTATGATTAGAGTACTTTTAGACAATGTTGATATTAGTCAAAATGCAGAAATAGACTTATCGTTCGTTGAAAAGCTTGATATGGAGCTTGACGAAGCATTTATAAGTATTGCACACACTAAAAGAGCAGATCAATACCCAATGTTTTCGGTTATAGATGTATTTGAAGACAACACTTTGTTATTTAGTGGTCGTATATCTCAAGATAACGTAGAATTGTCATCATTTGCAGATGGAATATACAATCATAACGTTACATTGATTGAACATACCAAAGTTTTAGAAAAGTTTGTAATAACGGGTAAAAGTTTTACACAACCAACAGATTCTACGACTGTTCCGTTTTATACATTGTATGATGTAGTTAATATATTAAGAAAAACAGCAAGATTAGAGGTTGTAGGTAAAGAAGAAGAGTATGAACCGTTTAAAATACCTTCAGAACTACAAACCACACTTGAAAACGTTGTATCACCCGAATTTAACTTTAAAGACGTCACTTTACGTCAAGCATTAAACGAAGTATTCTTTTATCTTGGTGGCATTGCACGATTAAATAGAAATGGCGATTTAATCATTGATTTCTTCAATGAATTAAAGAACGAAATCGATTTTGCAAGCGAAAGATATAAGAAAAAACAATCATCACAAGATTACGCAACTAACATGACTAGCGATATGCTTAATTCTGTAAATACAGAACTTGGGTTTTCAAAATATAACTCAGAATGGTATCCTGGTAAGTCTTTATGGACTACACTCCGTTCAGACGTTGGACAATTTGACTTTGAACAAGCATACATACCTACAAGTAAACCAATATACAAAGTTGAAAATACTTATGTGTACTCAGACGTTACTATAAACTATTTTGAAAGTATTGCAGACCAAACAGGCGAAACAGTTTACTTGAATGACAAATACCCAGCCGATATTGCAAGCCATGTCGTAGAACGCTCCGAATATGAAACGTTAGAGCGTACTGATCCTGTAAACTACGGTGATAAGACTCGTAGAAACGTTCTTGTTTACGATTATGCACGTAAAAACATTAAAATAGGCGAAACATATGGTCTTTTCGATTTAAACTTAGTTGTTGACAACGCTATCGTGCATTCCATTATTACATCACTTGTAAATGATGGCGAACTGCCACCTGGCGGTGAAGCACAAATAAATAATGAACAACAAATTTCTTATTACATGGACGTAGAATATTACGTCATAAACTTCTTCCCATATGGTAATTTAGATGAAACTACACTGTTTAGAAGATGGAATAGCCTTTGGAGAGTTAAGTACACACCTATAGTACCCTCTGTACGCTACGAGGTTGCCCGTGACGACGTTTCCGAGGTTTTCTTTGATACTAAGTCGATTGCCAACCAAAAGCTTCGTATAATCGATTTAGAGCGTTTTACGAACAACATGAAGGGTCGGGTAAACCAAGTAAGTTCAAGCGAGCTTATATTATCCCACAAAGTGGCATCAATTAGTGATACATATAACGTTGGTGACTTTACAAGTGAACGATTTGTTATCACCAAAAAAGAAGTTATTGTGCAACGTGATCATTATATTGTAAACTATGAACTTAATAAGAACTTCAATAAAATGTCACAGTTTATGGGTATTGACCAAGAAATACGTCAATACGAGATTGGTGAAAGCGGTAGAACCATTGATAGGGATTTATCTTATAACGAGTATATAGAAGTCTATTCATCAAGTGCACTACCTCCAACAACTACAAACCAAACCGAAACCATTCAAGATACATCTATACTAACAGATACCTTTAAAGAAACATCGTTTACAGATAACAGTTGGCGATATGCTGTTATGACATCAGATGATTTAGTAGATGAATCATCAAACACTCAAAAAATAGTTTTACCTATTTACAAGTTATCTGGTGGTAATGCTTTTGGGTTTTATACAGACTTCATTGATAATGTATCTGCTGGTAACGAATTAAGCAATGATGATGATGAAAACTTATTTGACATAAGGCATTACAATTTACCCTTTAAATACACGAACGATGTCGGTCGTTTAAGTAACATGAAGTTTGACGTCTTTTCGGATGATAAAGTATTCGAGGGTGACTTTAACTCAGAAGTACTATTATCTAAAAAGTATCCGTTGTATGAAGGTACAGACGGTGGTACACCTACTGTATCTGGTGACTTCTACGTTGAAAAAGATAATCGTGAAAGAATTAAGTTAAGCCTTCTTTACCACTTATTGCCTAAAACGATTGGTGATGTGGTTATAGGTGACAAATTATTATCAAACAACTATTATATTTCAGATGAAGTAAACAACATTCAATTAAGACTCTGGAATAGTAAACAAAACTTTACTACACGTGATAAAAACAAAATTCTTAACGACCATGATGTTTTAATATCAACACCTTCATTGACTATTACAAGTGACATGATAACCATAGACGACAATATATCATCTTATCAGTCGTATGCAATCACTGATGAAAACGGTTATCCGTTTATTATGGTTAATAGCAACAACAAGTATATCAAGTTTGATTTCTTAAACAAAAGAAGTAGAGTTAAGTATAAATTCTTTAAAATAGAAATATTCGAAACACTAACAGACAATATAAACATTGAAGCTATTGCAGAGGGAGCGCCTAGACTTGATTTCTCTACAACACTTAGTGATAGCATAACATTTACTACGTTAGACCCCGTTTACGACGCATATGAGTTTCAATTTATTGACAACGTGGTTTTAGTAGACGGTATTAACTTTAGCGTAAGTGATGTTACGGATGCATTTGAGTTTAAGAATGTTCAACTTGTAACGGTTGATACAATAAACTTTAATATTCCAAACCCAGTAGTTAAACAATCTTTACCGCAGTTCATCGAAGTAACAGTATTTGATACAACTACATTTAACATTCCAACACCTGTTGTATCTCAAACCATACCCGATGTTATAGCACCAAGTATTAGTAACAACATTATCAATCAACAAAACGTAACATTAGATATACAAAACTCAAACGGATTTGATGTTAATGTATACTTCTCAGACGCTGATTCAACACCTGATAGTAATGATAGATTTATTTTAGTCCCAGCCAACACTACAGAGTCTGTTTTAATTACTACGTTAGATAACGGAAGTTTACTTCAACCAGATACAGAATATTTGTTTTACTTCAGAGCATGGACTCCAAGCTTTAATGATAATTCATCCGTAGTAGAGCATACGTTCACGACACAAGCAGAACCTACTTATGATATTACGTTTGATCCTAACGGTGGAACTTGGAGTGATGGTAGCACAACTAACAAAGTTGTTGCAGATAGAACTGAGGGAACGGTAATAAACTCTGCACCACTTGGTTTAACAAGGTATTTATTCTCACTAGACGGGTGGTCACCAAATTTACCATACACAGTAGGTACAAGTGACGCAACACTTACAGCACAGTGGAGTAAAGCATTCTATAAAGTGGAAGCAAGAATTAACCAGTCTTCATCACCAACAGTTCAGATGCAAGTTACATCCGATAGTTATGGTGAACAATTCCAAGGGATACTTACATCTCAATATTCTATTATTGCAGATGGTGTCCCTGTTAACGAAACCTTCGAGTTATTCCTAAACGCACCTTCTACATTCGATATTAGTGGTGTTACATATACGTTGTTAAACTTTATTGTTAATGGTGCATCATATAACGGAGTAACTGTAGGGGATAATAAACAACTTACATTATCTAATTTACAAGAAGATATTCAAGTCGTATTCAATTATAGCTCAGGCGGAGGCTTCGAGCCAATCTAATAAAGGAAAAGGTGATTTAAATGGCATTACAAGATGCAGGATTTCAATTAGTTCTTAACGCACTTAAGGACAATGGTACTGAGGTTAGATTATATGGTAGTGACGGTGGTGCAGATGTTTTCTCTGATCGTTTATCAATTACATGGAATAATCCAGGTGACCAAAGTGGAACATGGAGGTTAGTATCAAGTGCAACATCTCCAGTAACGTGGTCGATTGACCAAGCGTTTTTAGACACAATGGCGAATGGTTATTTCGGTGTTGTAGGTGTAGAATTATCAGACCCTACTAATTCAAACGCAGTATTACTTAAAAAAGCATTCTCTCAAACTTATACGTTTGACGTACCTGGTGAATTTACACTCGAACAACTCATCGTTGAGGCTTCTTAATGAAGTTTAAAACCACTGCTAAAGTTAAAGTAAAAAAAGATTATAATAAACCCAAAGGGAAGTAAAAACGTGAAAAGGAGGTAATGTTATATGCTATATAATGTTACTAAGGTCTATGTATTAAACAATGAAGTTTTATATGTAGACGAAGGTTCTATCTCAAGAGATAGTTCCAACTATAATCAAATAGACGTTATTACCAATGTTACAGGTTACAGTGTTGAAATTGCGTTTGAACTTCCTAACGGGGTATTTTCTAATCGTTTAGGTATGTTACAAAATGTAGGGACTACTGTAACTGTTCCGTCTGGTATTAACGCATTATCAGAATACGAAGGAGAAGAATGGTTAAGTTATACTGCACTCATCCCTACCGCAGTACTCAGTGCTATTACATCTACTACTTCACAGACTTTAGGTTTTTCATTAAGGTTTAGTAAAACATTAAACGAAGGTGAATCAAACGAGTATATACAAGCATATACGACTGAAAAAGCACAACTTTCAGTTCAAGGTACTGTAGGTGGAGAACCAGTTGCTTTAGACCCTGCTTGGTATCAAAACGAAATTGTATCTGATTTAAATAATTTGATTGCACTATACAATGCACTTAATGATGCAGTCACCGATAGTTCAACAGGTTTATCACAAAAAGCGAATAAAACGGGTGACATTATTACAGGTCAGTTTGACTTTTCTACGGTTGATTTAGACGAGTTGCAAACACCGCTCGCTGCGATTAAACTTGGTGGTAACAACGTTACTACAAGTGGTAAAATCAATGACTACACATTTGACAGTGGTCAGAGTGCTGAAGGCACGTTAGACGCAATTAAATACGCCAACCTATCTGATTTATTTAATTTAGGTACTGTAACACCTATTGGTTCAGAAAATATATTAGAGGCGTATACAAGAGCTTTAACAGATAAGTTCGCTGCAATACAAACCGTTGAAGATTTGGCAGAAACGCTGTTAAGACGTGATGGAACTGACGACATGACTGGGAACTTGGACATGGGTGGTAATAATATTACCAATGTGGGTTCTGTTGATAATGTTGATATATCAGGCTTAGAATCAAGCGTTACAACTCTCACAAATACTGTCAACCAATTACAAGGCGCTTATGTATTACGTGGTACTGTAACAGAAAACACAGAACAACTCAATATAGATACAACCCCATTGACTACACGTATTGATACTTTGTTATCAAGAACCCCAGAAACGGGAGATGTATTGCGTGATAGTCAAGGTGGTGAGTGGTACTATGATGGAACTAATTGGACGTTCGTCGGTCAAGCATATATTGATTTAGACGATTATTACACTAAAACCGCTTCTGATGGTAGATACTATACTCAAACTCAACTTGACGCAGGTCAGTTAAATAATCAATATTATACTGAAACAGAACTTGATGCAGGACAACTTGATAACAGATATTATACTGAAGTAGAAACAGATAACTTACTCGCAGATAAAGTAGATGTGGGTGTACTCGCCTCTTCTATTGTTGTTTACCCTACAGATGAACCAAGTGGTGTAAGTAATTATGTACGTGGTGTATCAAGTATTGATGACGCAGATTATGATACCACTGCAGTTGATGTTACAACACCAACGGTTAACGGAACTAAAGTACCTGTAGGTTCCGTAATTGCTGACGCTAACTTGTTTGTTGGTAATCCTGGTGTTATCAGTGTTCCTATTGTAGGTAATGTACGTTCTTCTGCGAATAATGTAGAAGCAGAGTTTTATTTTGAAATATATAAACGTGATGATCAAGGTGTTGAAACGCTTGTTGGTGAAGAGAGTACAAGAACAAGGTCAGTGAGTAATCAAACCTATGAAGAATTTAGTGCTACCTCATTACTTAATAACGGAGTATTTACGTCAACCGATAGGTTAGTATTCAAGTTCTTCGCTGACAAAAAAGGTAGTGTAGATGGTACATTCGACTTCCAATACGGTGGTGGTTCTCCTGTACGTATCTTACTTAACGTACCTGTCGATGTAACTTTACAAGCAGAGAGATTATCATACGACAATTCAGGAACTAATATTTCTGCTACCAATGTTCAAGCAGCACTCACCGAGTTAGACGGACAAGACACCACCATTCAACAAAACTTAGATACACATATTAACAATACCAATTCAGCTCACGCTGCGAGTGCTATATCATTCGATCCAACAGGTGTTCCACTTACTTTCGATAACGTACAACAAGTCATTGGAGAGTTGTTTGACGGACAAAAAATAGATAGTAAGTTTATTAACTTCCAATTTGATGATGTATTACAAGGGTATTATGATAGTGCAAGTACTGAATTATTCTATGAAGAAGATACATTTACTACTGAAATACCTGCCGCTGTAGGTAAGTTATATATTAACCTTACAGATAATACATTATATCGCTATGATGGTACGCAGTATGTTATTGTTATTGAGGCAGCTGATATTCAAAGTTTAGGTTCTATTCCTGATGTAGTTGTGTCTGGTGCTCAGAATGGAGAGTTCCTCAAGTTTGACGGAAGCAACTGGGTGAACGCAACAATTCCAACGATCAATACACTCAATGATATTGGAAATGTAGACACCACAGGTGCTACTGCGGGTAGTGTAATCAAGTTTGATGGTACGAACTGGATTGTAGGAACAGATGATGCAGGTACAACAATTAGCACGCTTGATGACGTAGGTGACGTAAGCACTGATACTGTTTCTGCAACACAATTCTTAAGACGCAGTTCAGACAACACACAGTGGGAGAATCATACACTTGTTAAAGCAGATGTTAATTTAGATAACGTAGAAAACTATCCTATTGCTACTATTCCTGGCGACGTTGATAATGATGTCACGAATAAATACATGACACCAGCTACAACGGCTTACTCAGTAAACTCCAATTACTCCGCAGGCGTCATCGAAACCAACGCAAGCACAAACACCAAGTTCTGGACGGGGACACAAGCACAATACGATGGACTTGCGTCTTACGATAACGACACATTATATATCATAACAGGGTGATAATATGAGTATAGTAAAAGGTAGACGCAATTACCTTGCATTTGACGGTGTAAATGATTATGTAGAAATACCACACTCAAACGATTTTAATATAACAGACAAATTGTCTTACGAGTTTTGGTTATATGCAGACAACAATCAAAATAATGCCAACCCATTCATCATTTCTAAAAATGCTGGGTCGGCAGAATATATAGAAGCACATATTCAAGCGGATAGTGGCGAAGATTACATGAGGTTTATACCAAATATAGAGCCCATCGATACCCCTGCTGGTTCTATTGATTATAACCAATGGGTTCATTGGGCGGTTACATATGATTTATCAGGACAAAATGTTGCTGTTTATAAAAATGGTTCACCAATTAGTTTTACAGGACCATCATCTTACCCTTCGCCTATGACTACAAATTCTTCTATAATTAAGTTGGGTAATAGAACTACAAACGATTTACCTTTAAAAGGGTTTATTCGAGATGTAAGAATATGGA
>Ga0209953_1000388_pt1 | contig 15963 bp, 13 predicted proteins | sample SalPonred_H2O_MG_FD_185713 | JGI IMG/M metagenome (GOLD analysis project Ga0209953, IMG submission 185713) | Salt pond water microbial communities from South San Francisco under conditions of wetland restoration - Salt Pond MetaG... | ecosystem: Environmental > Aquatic > Non-marine Saline and... | reverse complement strand
CGACCATCCCCAGCGCCGTTGTTTCGTTCTGGCCCGGCCTGACCTTCGGCGAAGGAACCATCTTCGGGATGTTCGATGTGACGCCCTTCGCGCTCACGGGACTGGCTATTTCGGCCGGGGTACTTTTGCTCGGCATCTGGAGCGCTGTGCGAGGTGATGTTGGAATATCGGTGCTGATTCTCTCCGGCCTCGGGGTCGGGCTGATTCCGACGGTCACGGGGTACGCGAACAACCGCTACTTCGTGCTCCCGGCGCTGCTGTGGGCAGCGGCCGCCATCTTGGTCATCGACCGTCGGTGGGCAGTTCGTCACCGGTGGCTAATGCCGACGCTTCTGGTTGCAAGCGTTGTGCTGTGGAGTCCGGCGCTGCCGGCTTCGGAATTCCGGAGCACCACGTCACCCCCGTGGTCCGCGGAAGTCGAGCGGTTACGAGCCGAATGCGCCGGCGATCCGGCTCGCACCGTGCAGGTCCGCTTCTCCCCGGACTGGCCACGGGAGACCACGCAGTTGGATCCCATCACCACGGCCGATGCGCTGTGTTTCGCCATCAGTCCGAAACTCGGGATCGAACTAGGCCAAGGGTTCGGCTCCTAGTTCGGTTACGCACTTCCTCCCGGGCTAGCCGTGTGAGTCGGCTAAGAGCCGGAGGCTGTGATCAGAAGTTGCCCAACTGTGCGTTGCGGTATCGAACTTGAGCAATCGCGGGTTGAAGCGGGCCTTGAGGCGAGCGGGTTGTTCCCATAGTGCCCGCTCGGCGGGAATTTGCGTACGGATCGCTAACGGGATCGCACCGGCGAATGATTCGACTTCGGCCTCGTAGTCGGCCTTGTCAACGCCGAGGTGCCCGCCGTGGTAGCGAAAACCTCCGAGCAGAGCCTCGACGATGTGGGGTTCGCTGTACTGGGCCAGAGACCACCACAAGTAGGCGTCGCCTGCGAGCCGAAAGCCCGGCAACCGCTCGATGTCGATTCGCGCATGCAGTGTGCCGCGCCAGAACGTGGACTCCTGCTGAACCGTAGGAAGCCCTCGCCCGTAGACGCCGTGGCGCAGAAGAGACTGGCGATACCGGAAGGGAAGGCGAGTGTGAACGAGCGTGCCATCGGGACCGAAGTACGCATGCAGGCCCATCAGCCAATCGATCCGCCGCTCCATGCCGGCGCGCTGCAACATAGAAAGGCAGTTGGCCGACCAGAGATCACCGGCGTTGAGGTAGGCGTACCAGTCAGCGCCACCCCTTCTTCCGATCTCGGCAAAGCCTCGCGCAAGGGCGTCGTACATCCCTCGATCGGATTCACTCACCACCACCACGTCGCACCGATTCGACGCGTGAGAATCGATCGCTTCGTGCGCCCGGTAGACGGTTGCGTCCGTCGAGCCTCCGTCTTGGACTATGTAGGTCAATTCCACAGAGTCGGGCGCTTGGTTCATCGAGCGAAGCACCGAGGCAACCGTCTCATGGATCCAGTCCTGACCATTCAGAACAGGGGTCACCACGCCAACGCGCATGTGACCACGTTAGTGCGCAAGTGTGCTGGGAAAGCATTCAGATGTGGGATTCTTCCCGGGTGTCGAGTCGCGTTCGACGGTTGAGCCCGTTCTGGCTCCTTGCGATCGTCTACATTGCGCTGACCACTGTCACGCTCGCAGTGTGGGAGCAACGAGATGCATACGGCTTGACCGGGGATGAGCCGCACTATCTGGTGATGGCAGACGCCCTGGTCCACGACTCCACGATGGATGTTCAAGCGGCATACGAGCGCGAGTTTGCTCAACCCCGCTTCTACCCGCCTGGACTCACCACTTTCGCGGTCGATGACCAACAGCCACTGCAGCCACCATCGGCCCACGTAGTCCTCACCGACCAAGGAGTCTTCAGCTGGCACGGATGGGGCGTACCCGTTTCCGCTGCATTCATTCTCCCCTGGGCCGGGGCGCTGGGTGTTTCCCTCCTCATGGCCACTTCAGGGCTCGTCGTCCTCGCGGCCGCCTGGTACGCCTCGGGGCTGTGGCGAATCCGAACCTCACGTCGGCTCCTAATCGTCGGCGCTCTGGCGCTCGGATACCCGGTGCTGATCGCGAGCAACCAGATCTTTCCCGATCTTTGGGCGGGCGCGATCTTGTTGGCCAGCTTCGCCTGGCTACTGCGGGCGCCACGATCTGCTGCATGGATCCCCGCCTCAGTGCTTGGCATCGGAGTCGGGGTGCTGCCCTGGCTCGGCATGAAATTCGCCCCCGCGGCGATCGTGGTGTTGATCGCCGTCCTTGCCGCACTCGGGCGCGAGAGAGGTGCCGGAGGAGGCCGCCGCAATCTGATCGCCTTCCTGGTGCCCGTCGCGGTGATCGGGCTCGCGCTCGTGGGCTACCACCAGTGGGCTTTCGGTAACCCGCTAGGACCTCCGACCGAAGGCGCATTGGCCTTCGGCCGGGACTTCTGGATGCTGCTACCAGGGCTCTTGCTCGACCAGAACCAAGGGCTGTTGATGTACAACCCGACGCTCTGGCTCGCGCTCCCGGGAATAGCGCTGATGTGGAGCCAACGACGAACGCTCACCATCTGGTGGCTGGGTGCTTTCCTCGCCGTATGGCTCCCAGGAGCCGCACATCCGGGCCTGTACGGCATCGGCAGCTTCAACGGTCGATACTCCTGGGCCCTGGCCTGCCTGGCGCTGCTGCCGGCGCTATACGCCGGCTGTACCTGGGCGAGCCTTTCCGGCTGGCGTGTTCGTGCGCTGTGGGCGTTCCTCTGGGCTGGGCTCGCCTTCCAGGTCTACCTGTACATCCTGGGCACGTTCGTCTCGGCCGGATCCCCGGGGATGGCGACCGGCCTGGACTTCTACACCAAGCCGGCAGGCACCTGGCTCGAGTCCTACTCGACCTGGTGGTTCCCGCTGCAAGGCTTTCTACCGGCCTGGTACGACCCGGACTGGGCGTTCACCTTCGGCGTGAACTACATCTGGCTGTTCATCGCCTTCGGTGTACTGGGTGGTGCGTTCCCGTTCATGCGAAAGGCCTTCACCATCGGGCCGCGCGCGCTCGTGGTGATTGCTCTGGTGGCATCGAGCGGGGTTGTAATCCTGGGATTGGTGTCCAGCCCCGGACCCCGCAGCCAAACGAGCGTCATCGACCGATCTCTGGCACCCGGAGACGGTGAGCCGCGGTTCTTCGCGCAGGGTCCGATCCGGGCGATGCGTCTAGGGCCCTACACCTGGGGTGTTTCATATGTGGCTGACGGAACCGATGTGGCCGGCCGCTGGGAACTCGTCCGTGCCCTGGACGGCACCATCTTCGCGGCGGGAGAACTCGTGGGGAGCAACGGCCAACTCACCCGAACCGGCACCACGATCTCCTATCGCTCCTTCCAGCCGAGGGATTTCTTCGTGCGGATCGCTTGGTATGGAACGGAATCACTGGAGATTCAAGAAATCGCAGTAGCGCACGGGAGCGTCCCTGACACGAGGTCTCCTGGGTAGGCTTCGGCCATGGCAGTACCCCGCAAGGACCGTGATCTGTTCGAGAACCTCTTCGTGTTGGAGTTGGCGAATAACCACTGGGGCCAGATCGACCGGGGGCTCAAGATCGTTCGCGACTACGGCAGTGTGGTCCGCCATAACGGAGTCAAAGCTGCTATCAAGCTTCAGTTCCGCGATGTGGATCGGTTCATCCACCCGGACTTCGTCGGCAGTGAAGACCTCCGCTATGTCAAGAAGACCGAAGCAACCAAGATGGATCGCGCCGACTTCGCTCGCATGGTCGCGGAGATCCGCAACGTCGGCTGTATTCCGATGGCAACTCCCTTCGATGAAGCATCGGTTGATTTGTGCGTCGAATTCGACTTCCCAATCATCAAAGTAGCGTCATCGGACGTCAACGATTGGCCGCTCTTGGAGAAGATCGCCTCCGTGCGTCGACCCGTGATCGTCTCCAGCGGCGGTGCAACCGAGAAGAATCTCGACGATGTCGTGTCCTTCTTCGGGAAGCGGGCGATCCCCTTGGCTATCAATCACTGCGTCTCGCTGTATCCGTCTGAGGATCACGAACTCGAGTTGAACCAGATCGATTACCTCCGGGACCGGTACGCCGACCATGTCATCGGTTTCTCGACGCACGAGCAGTACGACTGGGAAGCCTCGATGTACGTCTCCTACGCCAAAGGAGCTCGGACATGGGAGCGCCACGTGGATATCGACCACGACGATGTCCCGGTCTCCCCTTACTGCTCGTTGCCCGAGCAGGTGGACACCTGGTTCCGTGCTTTCCATAAAGCCAAGGAGATGTGCGGGGGCTCCGCGACCGAGAGGCGGGTGATCCCGAAGCGGGAGGTCGAATACCTCGATGCCCTGGTGCGCGGTGTGTACGCCCGTCGTGATCTGGAGCCTGGTTACGTCTTCAGCAAAGCCTCCTTCGAAGAGGACTTCTATATGGCGATCCCCTTGCGTAAAGGGCAGGTGTCCGTTCGGGAGATCATCAACGGTGAGAAGTTGATTTCGGGAATCTCGGTGAACGAGCCCCTCACAATCGACCACATTGATGGCCCGTACTCAGAGGACAGTCGACTTCGCGGCCACATCATGAACCGGGGGCTGTAGTTCTCGCCGGATGGGGGCTACGGCCCGAGGACCGGATCCTGGTCCTGGGATCCAGTGGATGGTTCGGCCAAGAGTTCCTCGCAGCCGTGCCCGTGGGCAATCCGGTGCTTGCTGTTCCTGGGCCATCTGCGAAGACAGTCATTACGAGTGAGGAAATCGCGGACTTTGCCCCCACGATCGTTGCGAACTTCGCGTTCTTGACTCGAGAGCGAGTAGCCGATCTGGGTGAAGCGAGCTTCGTTGCGACCAACCACGAGCTCATGAATCGGTTCGAGCGCTATGCCTCGTCTCCCACGGTTCGCGGAGCCTTCACGGTCTCCAGCGGGGCCGCGGTCACTGAGCTGGAGCATCCGTACGGTCGGATGAAGGCGGAAGAGGAAGAACGGGCAGCGTCGTTGGCGGCCCCCAACCGGAGCGTTGTGGTGATGCGGACCTACTCCGTCTCCGGACCGTATGTCAGACGACCGCGTGACTACGCATTCAGCAACATGATCTACCAGTCCATGGAAGGTGTGATCCGCATCCAATCCGCCGCGCCGGTCTTTCGGCGCTATTGCTCGGTGGCGGATGCGATTACCGTCGCGATGCGGTCCATCGGCGATGGTCGCAGCGGCGTTTTCGAGACAGGTGGCCCGCTAGTGGAGATGGGGGAACTCGCTGAATCGATACGTGACGCAGTGGCGCCTCGAGCCCGGATCCTTCGCGAACTCGATCCGGCAGCACTCGAGCAGCACTACCACTCGGATAACGTCTCCTGGCGGGAGTGGTCGAGTGCAGTTGCACTTAAACCAGCGGACCTCACCCAACAGATCCGGCTTGTAGCGGCAAAGCTATTGCCGCACCAGATCTAGACTGACCGAGCACGGTTAGGAGAACCCCCACCTGATGGAACGGCAAACCACCTACGCGGACCACGTGGCCGACGTGCTTGTGTCCATGGGGTACACCCACTGCTTCCTGGTACCGGGTGGTGCGATCATGCACCTGGTCAATGCCGTACGCACCCGCATGGAATGCATACCTGTCGTCCACGAAGTCGCGGCGGTGATAGCGGCAGAGTACTTCAACGCGACAACGTCGAAGTCGCGCGCCTGCGCCCTGGTGACCGTGGGCCCTGGAGTAACCAATGCCCTGACGGGGATTGCTGGCGCTTATCTGGAAAGCCGGGATGTCCTCGTTCTCGCCGGCCAAGTCAAGGCAGCGGACCTGGCACGAGGTGAAATTCGCCAGCGAGGCATCCAGGAACTCGATGGCCTGGCCATGGCGACCCCAGTCAGCGTGGCCTCGGCTCGAATCGAGACGCCGATCCCCGATGAGGAATTGGTCTCGTTGGTCGCAGCAGGACTCACCGACCGCAAGGGACCGGTGTTCCTCGAGTTCTGCCTCGATGCCCAGGGCGCCCCGTGGCCAGACACATCACCCATGGAACCGAATCACCTCGATCAGGTATCCCCGGCCTGGATCGATGCCGCGGACGAGGCAGCCGAATCGGTGATCCACCATCTCCAGCGATCTTCCCGCCCGGTGATCATGATCGGCGGTGGAGTCGACAGAAGTACGGCGGAGCGCTGCTGGCCCGGATTGGCCCGGCTCGGTGTTCCGCTCATGACCACCTGGAACGGGTTCGACCGAGTCCCCGATGACCACTTGTGCTTCGCTGGGCGCCCGAACACCTGGGGTCAGCGCCGAGCGAACGTGATCCTCGCGCAATCAGACTGTGTGATCGCGTTGGGAACCCGACTCGGCATCCAACAGACCGGCTTCAATTGGAGAGAATGGGGACCGCCAGAGGGATCCGGGGCGGTAATCCAGGTCGATGTAGATGGCAGCGAACTGACGAAAGGCCATCCGCGCGTCGACCTTGCCGTCCAGGCGGATGCGAATCGGCTGTTGGAAATCCTCGCGGAATCCGAACCCGCCCACGTCGAGCGTTGGTGGCAGCACATCCAAAACGTCGAGGCGCAAATACCCCTGTTGGACCCGGCGAACCAGAACGATGACTCTTTCTTGTCACCCTACGGACTGATGGACCAGCTTTCCGACGTGATGTGGTCCGGTGATGTTCTCGTCCCCGCAAGTTCGGGAAGTGGTCAGTTTGTGCCGATGGAGACCTTCCGGATGAAGAGCGGTCAACGGGTGATCACGAACAAGGGGCTCGCCAGCATGGGATACGGCCTGTCCGCTGCCCTCGGTGTGGCAGCTGCGGGCGCAAGCCGCGTGGTGCTCGTCGAAGGAGATGGGTCCTTCTCCCAGAACATCCAGGAACTGGGAACGCTCGCCCTGCATGGGTGGCCGCTGAAGATCTTCCTGCTCGACAATGATGGCTACGCGTCCATCCGCACCACCCAGCGCAATTACTTCGACGGCGCCTACCTCGGCTGCGATTCATCGACCGGCCTCGGCTTTCCCGACTGGCACCTCCTGGCTCGATCCTTCGGACTGCCGTCGATCGATGTCGGCCCCGAGGGTCTCCGCGAACCCGAGGTACGAGAGCTGTTCGAGCGCCTTGGCCCGGCCATCTTCGTTGTGAAGGTCGACCCGGAGCAGACCTATTTCCCCAAGGTCACCAGCCGGGTCACGGAAGACGGGTCTATGGAATCCAATCCACTCCACGAGATGTCCCCTCCACTACCGGAGGAGGTAGCACGTGTAGTGCTCTCCCTCCGGCACAATGGCCACTCGTGAGTCCCCAAACAGCCTTGGTCACCGGCGGGAGCCGCGGCATCGGAGCCGCGATCGTCGCCCGGCTCACCGAGGAAGGATGGAGTGTTCTCGCTCCCACGCGCGGCGAATTGGACCTCAGCGATCGAGACTCCGTCGACCGCTATCTCGATTCACTCGGCGCGGTCGGTGGACTGGTCCTGAATGCCGGTGTCAACAACCCCCGGCCGTTCGGGGAGATCAGCGAAGAATCATGGACGCAAACCGTACGGACGAATACCGAGTCCGCGCTGCGCATCTTGCAGCACGTGGCGCCGAATATGGCGCAGCACGGTGGCGGACGCATCGTGGCAATCTCCTCGGCATATGCAGTGCGATCCCGTGAGGGCAGAGCCGCTTACAGCGCTTCCAAAGCAGCCCTGGAGTCCCTGATCCGATCTGTCACCGTGGAATATGCATCCTTCGGGGTCCTCGCCAATGCCGTTGCTCCAGGATTCGTCGACACCGAACTCACCCGCCTCAATAACGATGAGGAGTCCATCGCTCGTCTACTCGAGCGGGTTCCGGTCGGCCGACTCGCCGAACCACAGGAGATCGCACGCACTGTGGCCTTCTTGCTTTCACCTGAGAACCGCTACATTTCCGGGCAGGTTCTCTCAGTGGACGGAGGGTGGGCCTGCACATGAGCAGCCTCGAGCCACTAACCATCAAGTCCAGGCAAGGGGACTACTCCGTTTCCTTCCACCAAACCATTGCCCAGGGCATCGAGACGCTCAGCAGTCCGCGCGAATGCTTCGTGGTGGTGGATTCAGAGGTGCTGCGCTTGTACCGAGAGCAGCTCGCCCCCCTCATTGATGAATTCCCTACGTTGAGCATCGTCGCCTCCGAGGAAGCCAAGTCACTGGCCGGAGTCTCAACCCTCGTTGAGTGGCTCATCGAACAACGTGCAGTCAGATCAGCCACCATCGTGGCGATCGGTGGAGGATGTATTCAAGATCTCGTCTCGTTCACGTCGCATATTTACTACCGCGGCATCTCGTGGGTCTTCCTACCCACCACGGTCCTGTCACAAAGCGACAGTTGTATCGGGGCGAAGAGCGGTATCAACGTTCTGCCGTTCAAGAATCAGCTCGGTGCCCTCCATTCACCGGCACAAGTGCTCATCTGTGAGGACTTCCTGAGCACACTGCCGGATGTAGAGGTGGCCTCGGGCTACGGGGAAATAGTCAAACTCTCGGTCACATCCTCGCGGCACTTCCTGGGACTCCTCGAGCGCTCGCTGGCTGATGGCGGCTTACGCAATCCGCACCTCCTTGAACTCACCCGCGCATCCCTTGTAGCCAAACAGGAGGTGATCGAGGAGGACGAGTACGAGACCGATCTGCGCCGCATCCTCAACTACGGCCACAGCTTCGGCCACGCGCTCGAAGTTCTGGCCGATCACGCCATTCCCCATGGTCTAGCCGTCCTATGGGGAATCGACATCATCAACAACCTCGGCGTCGAGTGGGGCACCACAACCCCCGGCGATCGAGATCGCATGCATACTCTGATCGCCGGCTACTTCGACTACTCACTGCCCGTCACGCCCTCCGCCGGGGCGTTGGTGGATACCGTGCGTCGAGACAAGAAGGTCGCCCATGGCTTGATGTACTTCGCGGTGATGAAACGGCCAGGGGAACTCGTTATCGAGCCTCACCCGTTGGATGATCGACTAGCCGAGCAAGTAGGCCGAATTCTCGAGGGAGACCTTGTCTTCTCTGGCGCTTGATGTAGGCGGGAGCTTCATAAAGGCCGCCGTCATCGAGGATGGAACGGTCGCTGCGAACGTGGTTCGTATCCCGATCCCAGGGTTTCGAAGTGAGGGATTGGACAGAGGTCTTCGAGAAATCGATCCGGATGAACTCGATGCCGCAGTCTTCTCCGTTCTCGACGAGCTGAGTATTTCTGCCACCGACGAGGTTTGGATCACCGGGCAGATGGCTGGCCTGGCCTTCGTAGACGGAGATGGCCGTGCCACCGCCCCGGTGATTTCCTGGCAGGACACCCGCAGTGATCGCCTCGAGGATGTGGTCTCACTGATGGGACCGGACGTGGTTGCCGATTTGGGTGATGGGCTTCGCACCGGTTCACCCGCAGTAACCCTGGCCGCCTTCAATGTCCCACCGACGACGCGTTTGCGCAGCCTCATCTCCTACGTGGCTGGGCGTGTTGCGGGACAATTGGCAACCACGATCCACACCACCGACGCCGCCTCCTGGGGACTGTTCGATACGCGTCGAATGCTGTGGTCCTCTCAGGCCTGCAATGTTGTAGGCGTTGACGTCGAGGCTCTACCTAAAGTCACGTGCGATGCCCGCGCAACCGTTGGAGTATCACGCGTACATGTGGGTATCGGAGACCAACAGGCAGCGCTATTCGGCGTAGGCCTTCAGCCCGGTGAACTCAGCGTGAACCTCGCAACGGGATGCCAGGTATCAGTGCTCGCCGACGACTTCGCCGGTGCAGTTCAGACCCGGCCATACCTTGACTCTCACGTTCTTCAAACAGTTACCCACCGTCCCGCCGGACGTGTCATGCGAGAGGCGATGATGGCTACTTTCGGCGATGACTCTCCCGAGTCATGGACACGCGCAACCTCGGCCGCCGAGTCCGATCGGCGAATTCGCGCGGCGATCGAACAGATCGTCGATGGAATAGTCGGTGCTGCTGCACGGCTTGATGCCCTCGGCCAACCAGTCGTTTTCAGCGGCGGTCTCGTGCAACAGTTCCTCCCGCTACGAGATGCCATCTGCGAAGCACTCTCGCCTTCGAAGGTTCGCACGTTCGCCGGTGATGATGCTGCCCTCGCCGGACTCGCCCGCTTGGCTTGGGAATCCGCTTCCGGAGAGACCGGTGACTGATAACCCTCGAATAATGGTCGTGATCGGCCAGGTTCTCAGTGAACCCTGGTTATCTATCACGGTCAATGGTCAGTTCCCAACGTGGTTACGAGACGCCCAAGCTCTCGGCATTCCTGTTCGGCATAGCCACGGCCGCAGAAGTGGTGCCGTGACGCGCACACTCGATCGCGGCCACGAATGGATGCGGTGGCACGGACGAGGTCGAAGCTTGGTGCCCCGTATCGATGCGGCGATCGGTCGCCCCGCACTGATGTGGACACCTATCGTCAGGGTGGGGCCCTTCGTATCCCCTGACGCGGTCGGATGGCGGCAAGACCTTGTCGACGTTTACGCATTGCAGCGGTGGAAGGTAGTGGGATCGCTCACCCAAGCCATGACCGAGGATTTCGACCTCGTCTATTTCACAACGGCCTCGAGTTACGTCAATCTTCGCGTTCTTGCGAGCACGCTCAGCGAGTTACCCAGGACCGGCCTGTACGCGGGAACCGAGCACCAGGACGCCATAAGCGGCACATACTTCGCATCTGGTGCTAGCCGGGTCATGAGCCGAGACGTGGTTGCTGCCGTACTCGAGAACCGCCGGGGATATCGCAATGATGTGATGGAGGATGTCGGCCTGGGACGCCTCATCTCCGATCTTGGATACCCCCTCACGTCCTTGCCATCTATCAATGTTTCCTCGCCTGACGCACTCGCGTCGGTAACCGATGAGCAGATACGACAGAACTTCCACTTTCGGATGACGAGTGGTCACCTCGGCAAGAGGCAGGATGTGCCTCTTATGCTGGCACTCCACGAACGCATCAAGCGTATTGAAGCCGAATCGGGTGTTCCTGATGATTGACGTCAAGATCTCAAGTCGGGGCTCGGGATCACAGGTCAACATCGCGCAGTTCGTGGGTAACGATGCGAATGAGTGGGAAGGCTGTCGTTTCCACATCAACGAGGAATGCGAACGAGCGGATGTGTGGTTCGTCATCGAGGACCTTGAGGACGATGACACGGTTTGTTGCGTTCCTGATCAAGCAGTAGTGTTTTTGAGCGCGGAAACCGCATGGCCGGATGGATTCTTCGACACGAACCCGGCGAATGCGGCATTCATGGATCAGTTCACCTGGATCTACACATGGCTCGATATCTATCGATCCAATGTCACGGCGACCATTCCCTTCCTGCCATGGATGGTGAATGCGAACCATGGACCATCCGTCTCGCAGCCCCATAAGCGAGACAGGGCCTCCCTTGCTGAACTTCCCGAAGTACGGAAAGAACGCGATTTATCGGTCATCTGCTCGGCACAGAGCGCAACGCCTGGTCACCGACAACGCCTCAGATTCGTCACCGCGCTGAAGGAACACTTCCAGGATCGACTTGACTGGTACGGCAACGGAATTGCACCCGTGCACACCAAGTGGGAAGGACTCGCCCCATACCGCTACTCGATTGCGATCGAGAATCACACTGCGATCAACGTAGTCACCGAGAAGCTGTGGGATCCGCTCCTCGCCTACACAATCCCCCTCTACGCCGGAGCGCCCAATGCTCGGGATCTTCTTCCTGAGGATTCATTCGTCGAATTGAACATCGCCGATCTCAACGGCTCGATCGACACGATCGAAGCCCTGCTGGCTGAGGACCTCTACGAATCCCGAGTAGACGCGATTCGTCAGGCGCGGACTGAGATCCTCGGCCCGCTCAACGTTTATTCACGGATAGCTGCATTAGCCCGTGATTGGGCTGGTCGGGGACGGGAAAGAAGCGTTCACCTCAAGCCAAGGGAGGGACGGCCGCAGGTTTCGATGCGGCCATCGATGACGCGACGCGCTGGGGAATTCTTCAATTCAATCGGCGACACGTTGGTACAGCGCTCGCTTGGTCGTTAAAGCCTTAGCGACCGACTCGCAGTAGCGATGAGCGCACAGGGTCCGATAGTCGCTCACTTTGGCCTATGGAGATGTGGAACATATCCCGGTATCTCCAGAAGTCGCTGTCATTCGTGGCACACGAATCATCTGGACATAGGTCTGGACGAACATCCACCAACGTGGAATCCGTACTCGCTGCGATTTCGGAAAGCAAGCGCAGGGCGAGCGCCTGTTGATCGTCCATAACATCGCGGGGCACCGACGTTCCGCACCCTTGGGGATCCCGAAGGACGTCCAACATCGAGCAGTTATAGGGACTCCATCCGATGAATTGCGGAACAGCCTGGAATAAGGCGACTGAATGCCCTGCCATCTGGAGGGTCTCTATCGAGCGCGTGAGCCGTTCACGAATATCGGCTTGCGTATCGGGGTTGACGTAGTTTCCAGACATGCCAATGAGGACTGTGGCTGGCGGCTGTGAGCTGAGCCAGTCGATGCTCTGGGTGATGTAGGCGTCGCACTCCGGGCTGGTGACGAGCTCCTCGCCTTCGGTTCGGAGCAGGAACGCGCACGAACCTTCCGTGGCGATGGTGAGAGAACGCTCGATGGGTTCCACAGCACCGATCACAGCTTCGGCGAACTGCGCTGCCTGGGAGTCACCTAGTAAATAGACCGCTCCACCTCGTGCATCGGGAAACCAGGTGCAGTCCAGTCCTTCCTGTTGCCCTAGGGGGGTGCCGAAGTCGCAGCCTCGCGTATAGCTGACGGGGACGGGGTTGATCTGCTCGTTCATCGAAGCGATGGACGGGTTGTTCCAGGCGCGCTCGGACCCACGCAGCACCAGAACCGCTACTGCTGCAGGTATGGCGATGGACAGTGCCACCACGATGAGCAACCGGCCTCCGCGGATGCGCGGACTGTTGCGGATAGGGGATTCGACGAAGCGATAGGCAAGGTAGGCGGGTATCAGAGACAACAAGCCCGCGAGCAGTAGCGCGGTTTCGTTTCCGGGAACCAGTTGACCGGTGAAGACGATGATGGGCCAATGCCACAGATACCAGGAGTAGGAAATCGCACCGATCCAGACCATTCCCGGCAGTGATAGCGACCGGGTGATCAGGGAAGACTTCGGGCTGGTCCCAGCGGCTATGAGTGCAAGCGTTCCGCCAACAGGAATCAACGCGACAAGGCCAGGGAAGACCATCGTCTGATCGATCACGACGGCACCCAGGCCAATAGCGACAATGCCAAGGAGCGCCATCGGCGCTGCCAGCCGTTGCGGTACCGGTGAGCGTCCGCTTCGGAGCAGCAGGGCGAGTATTGCCCCGGCGCAAAATTCCCACGCACGCGTGAGGGATGAGTAGAAGGCCCACGCGGTCGAATCCGCGATCCCTGGGAGTTCAAGGAGGTTAAATCCCAAACCGATACTCAGAACGAAGGACCCGATGCTGACAACGACCAGGATGGCCAGTGAGGTGTTCCGTGACGAGCGTCCACGGCGCGCCGCGATGAGCGCGGCGAGAATCATCAGAGCTGGAAATACGAAATAGAACTGTTCCTCGACCGAGAGCGACCAGGTGTGCAGGAGGGGATTTAACTCAGCCGGGGCGTCGAAATAAGCACCGGTATTGGCGTATATGACGAAGTTCGCCATGAAGAAGGAAGCGCCGAGCCCCGTGAGAGCCGTTGTGCGCTGGGGGCCGAACGGTGACTCGAGGAAGATCGCGACGATAAGTGTCAGCGTGACTACGAGCGCTAGCGCTGGCAGTAGCCGCCTCATGCGGCGTGCGTAGAACTCCCGAAGTCGGAAGCCGTCGGACGAGGACTGCTTGCGCACGATGAGTTCGGTGATCACGTACCCGGAGATGACGAAGAAGACGTCAACCCCGGTGAAGCCTCCTGGGAGGGGAAGACCAGAGTGGTACGCGACCACGAGTAGTACGGCGATGGCTCGCAATCCCTGGATGTCCAGACGCATCCATGAAGGACCGGGCGCGGGCATGGGCAGACGTTACCGCCGGTAGGGACGGACATTTCGCTACCGTTGTCGGATGGGCAAACTCGTCGTGTTCACCGCGACGTACGACGAGGCGCAGAACGTCGATGCGTGGCTAGACGGCGTACGAGAGGCGGCCCCCTTGGGGGAAATGCTCGTGGTGGATGACAACTCCCCTGACGGCACTGGCCAGATCTTGGATTCGAGAGCCGAAGCTGGGATGCCATTGACGGTTATCCACCGGTCGCGGAAATCTGGTCTTGCATCAGCACATCTCCAAGCGATGCTCTGGACCCTCGACAACGGGTTCGACTATCTCGTGACCATGGATGCGGATGGGTCCCACTTGACTTCCCAGATCCCAAGACTCTTGAACGCGATCCCGGGGCAGGATTTCGTGATCGGAACGCGTTATCGAGGGGGATCCCATCGGGCGAGCGGGCTGCGACGCGGACTGAGCGCAGGGGCGAATGGCATGGCTCGGATTCTGCTTCCAACGGGGTTGTCGGAATACACCACGTCATTTCGTGCATTCAATCGGCGTTCGATGCAACTTCTCGTCGACTCGCAGTTCGTTGGCAGGGGTTACGCATTCTTCTTTGAATGCGTCGAGTTGCTATATCAAGCGGATATGCGAATGACAGAGGTTCCCATCGACTTCGTCGACCGAGCGCATGGCTCGTCGAAAATTCCCAAGAGTCAGGTCGTGATGAGTGCTTTGACGCTGTCCTCGATGGGCGTGCGACGTCGATTGGGAAGTAGATCAGTCACTTCCAGTTAGTCGCCGTTCCCGGGTCACGATCAAATCGCCGGTGGTAGTGCGCACGCTGGTTGAGAAGACCGATGTATCCAGCCTCGCATTCAGCACGTTTGCGCCGCTCGCTGTGAGTCGCATTTCCATGTCCTGGAAGACGGTGGTCGCTGTCGTGGACGAGTCGAAGCGTTGCCGATTACCGATCTGCGTTATCGAGAGCAGGGCGGTGTTGAAGCCCGAATCGGTGAGGCAGTCGACTACACGAGCTCGCGTATCGACGGTAGGGATACGGCAACTGAAGGATGTGCCATTCCTGGTATTGAGTATCCGGAAGCCACCTGCCGTTGCATTGGCAGTGCCTGCCTTGGCCACCACTGGCAGAGTGATCGTTGCCGAGGTGGAAAAGCGGCTCGTTGTCACCGAACCTGGACTAATGCCCACGATAGTGATGTCCGCAGATGTCCATGCTGGAAGCACACCTGGACCTGTGGTGATGGTGACTGTTCCGCTGGCTGGCTGCTCCTTTGCAACTGCAGGTGCTGCTACGGCCGCGAGACACGTGCAGCCCGCGATGACGCTTGCTAGCCAACGTTGCATAGGCACTCCTTGGGGAAGAGACTCAGGGTAGCCCACTGACTGCCTCGTCGGCAGTAGCGCGACTGATTGTCCAGGTTCGCGCGACGATGGCGAGTCCGAACGCAAGAGTTGCCGCGATTGCCAGCTCGCCGATCAGCATCGCCTCTTCCGGCAAGACGACACCGGCGGGGCTGGGAATCATCCATGCGTTCGTGAGTTGGGCTACGACCATAAGCGCGGCAAGGCCGGTCAGCGGTCGCCACGGACCTCCTGAGCCCAACCAAGTCATGCTTCCGGCGAGCGCCGGAAGTAGCAATACCAGCCGGTAGTCATTGGAATCCCCGAGAAGGTACGGGGCGCCGACCGAACCGATGCTTCCTACAAGCCAGAACCAGGCAAGGTTGGGCATCGAGGCGATATCAATTCGTCGGATCGACCACCACCACAGTGCTGCGAACGCGGCGAGGACAGCGAGTCCCGCGAAGCGATAGATGACCATCGGCTGGGGTTCGTGGGCGAAGAACGCCAGCGGATCATCCTCGGCGAGGGTCACGAACATCGTGGTGCTGCCGAACATAACCCGTGACGTGGAAGCCAGATCGGCGCGGGCGGTCTCCCTGGCC
>Ga0209953_1000387_pt1 | contig 15970 bp, 9 predicted proteins | sample SalPonred_H2O_MG_FD_185713 | JGI IMG/M metagenome (GOLD analysis project Ga0209953, IMG submission 185713) | Salt pond water microbial communities from South San Francisco under conditions of wetland restoration - Salt Pond MetaG... | ecosystem: Environmental > Aquatic > Non-marine Saline and... | reverse complement strand
TAATGTAGAGGTCCGGCCTACCCTTCAGCAGTTCACCGGTTCGCAGGTCGATAACACCATTTAGAACGCCAAGAAGGTTCTGGTCCTTATCCCACTTCTCAACCGGAACCTCAATCCTTGGGTCTGACTTTGCGCTCTCAATGGCCCCTCGAAGGCGGGAGTTGTTCCTCGACTGGTGCGCCCACTTAATAACATCGGACTGCTGAGACTCCTCGTACTTGGAGACCTCTGCCGAGATGATGGGAGGAATTCTTTTGGTGAGTTCTTGTACGGAAAGATATTCCGGGTCTGGCTTCCAGTACCCCTCGTCCCACACAAACCAACCAAGACCGCTGCTGTAGCGTATTCCTCCTCCAAAAACGTCAACAAGCCTTCTTCCATTTCCAATGTCAGAAAGGGACCTCTTCCCCTCTATTCCTCCGTCTTGCTTGTCAAGAGCGTCAGGATCCTTGGGAACGTTTAGAGATGAAAGACGAGTTGCGTTGGAGATTGAATCTCCTTCTTGAAGCGAGCTAACAATCTTGTTGCCAAAAAAGTCCTCTTCATCTGAAGGAGGGGGCACGACACCAAGAAGAGGTTGCGGGGAAGCAGTAGAGTTGTTTTGAATTGCTTTTCCCTGCTGTTTCATCCACTCAGCTGTCTCAGGGCTCATAAGCCCAATTTTCGGGTTATTGGAAACAAAGTCAATAGCCCTGTGGACATGCTGAAGAAGACCGTTTGTTCCCTCGATGTTAAGAGGAGGGCGGACCTTTTCGCTGTTAAAGCGGATCATCATCGTCTCAATCATCTGACGAGACTGATCATCTGTTCCATATTTATTTGCAAGGGCGCAAGCAACTTTGTAGATATCTACCGCACGGGAGCCCTCTTCAATCCCTTCTTCTAAAATCTTTTCGATATCTACTGATGGAGCAGATTCCACCCAACTCCAATCACCCTCACTGAGCGAGTAGGAAGTCCTACGAGACCGCTTACGGAGAGCGGCAAGAAGCTCTTCAGGAGCCTCTGCCATCTCAATCTCCCAAGGAGCGTGTCCGGGAGCCCACTCATAGCCCACTCCGGAGAAGTGAAGGCTCGGGTTGATGAGTACATATCCGTTGTACTTAATGTCAATGCCCTTAAGGCCCATAGCATTGAGGTTGCCTACAAAAGATTCTGAGTCATCGCAGCGGTAGAAGATGTGCCGTCCACGTCGGTCGCTCCCATCGGCTGACGTATAGGAGCCAGTAATTGCCTCAACCGTTGGGGGAAGGGCTCCCTCAACCATCTCCTCAAACTTTAGAAACGACTCTGGTCCACCGGAACGAGGGTCAATGTCAATAACAAAAAAACCAGATTTTGAGCAGTGAACTCCGACGTTATAGTGGGGGTTTTCCTCCCACCATCGATTAACAACATCTGCGTTATCGGTCGACTGGGAGTTCCACTCGTTTATGGCTGGGTGCTTCCCTACCTCTTTTGGCTCACCATGAGGCCTACCGCAGGTGCATCGCCCCGAGACAATCCCGTGGCAAGGCAAGATCTTCCAGTTGATGCTGGCGTAGTAGGAGGCCCCCTTGGCCAGTCTTGTCGTCTTTTCCTCGCTCACTGAGCAATCCCTTCGGTCTCCCGGCAACACTACCGCATGCTTGCCGAGAGAGTCAAGCTTGCAGATATCTTCTCTTTTTATACCAAAAGAACATTTATTTTTAGTATAAAATAGCTAAAGTAAACCTCTTGCCATCACTCCGGAGAGCAGAAGACAATGTCCAGCTTCTTACTCGCTACCAGTGTAGCGCTTTCTCAACAACAAGTCGGTGGTTGGTGGGAGCCGGGTACTCCTAACTTTCTCGACATCGGCGATCTCTCCGCAATTCTTGGTTTTATAATTGCTTTTTCAGGAGTCGTAGTCGGAATTCTTCGTTGGTGGCTACGACTCTTGCGAGACATTATTCGCGAAGAAGTTGCTACCGCCACTGCACCAATCCACCCGGCTGCTAACGGCGGGCTAAGCCTAGCAGATGTCGCGAGAAAAACAAACAAGCTTGAAGAAGTGCTACAGGACGTTGTTACCCATCAGCAGCAAAATAGGCTTATGTTAACTCAATTAATTGCTGGTTTGGTGCTCGCTAATGATGAAGATGACAAAAACTAAGTTCGACTGACAGACCTCCTTGCCGCAGTGGTTTTGTGTGCTAGACTTTTACCGGCTGACCTTACATCGATGTAATCAGGTCGGTCTCTCCGAGGAGAAAGACCAAACCGGTGAACATACTGTTCTTAGACATCGAAACTACTCCTATTAATGCCTATACATGGGGCCTGTGGGAGCAAAATGTCGGCCTCAACCAGATCGTCTCTTCCACAGAGATGCTGTGTTTTGGAGCCCGATGGCATGGATCAAGAAAAGTTATTTTTCGATCAGTGCACCATCACGGCAAAGAAGAGATGCTGAAAGAGGTCCACAGACTTCTCGATGAAGCAGACGTTCTTGTCGGATGGAACTCCGCTAACTTCGACTCAAAGCACTTAAAAAGGGAAATGCTTCAGGCAGGGATGTTGCCCCCATCCCCCTACAAAGAGCTTGACCTAATGAGGGCCGTAAAGTCTCAGTTCAAATTCCCTTCGAACAAGCTCGACTACGTCGCCCAAACTCTCGGGGTCGGCTCGAAGGTTAAACACTCTGGGTTTGATCTTTGGTTGGGGACGATGGCTGGAGACTCAAAAGCTTGGCGTCAGATGAAAAAGTATCAAATACAAGACGTAAATCTACTTGTCGACCTCTATGAGAAGCTAAAGCCCTGGATAAAGAATCACCCCTCAACGCCGCTACACGATGGAAAAGAAAATGGGTGCGTTGCCTGCGGCTCTATGAAGCTTCAAAAAAGAGGAGTATCTCACACAGCCAGCAGCACATATCAAAGATATCAATGTCAAAGCTGCGGGAAATGGATGAGAGATTCGAAGAGAATATCCTCATCTTCCATGAGATCAGTAAGCTAAAGCGCCAAGTAAGCTTCAAAAAAGTGGAGTAGAATACCTACGCCGAGCTTCTGTTGCCTGTGCAGATGCCTCTATAAAGCTTTTTTGATTTGGAGCCGCGCCGATGAGCTTTCCGCCCGACGTAAACACCAGATCCGTAGTCGGGACCTACCTAAAGAGCAACGGATCTCCCGCTACCGGGACGGTGACGTTTACTGCCTCAAGTCGAATTGAGGACAATAACACCACCACAATCGTTGCAAATCCACTTTCTGCGACCCTCGACACGAGCGGTCAATTTTCTGTTGATCTTCCTTGCACAGACGACCTAGATCTTAGTCCTAGAGGTTGGTATTGGACCGCTAGAGTAAGAATTGCAGGGAGAAGAGCAACAGAGTTCCGTTTCTACCTCCCTGAGGGAGACGGAAGCAATGTCGACATCGCAAAGCTTGACGTAATCGACCAACTAACGACTTCTCCAGCAGGAAAAGAGCTTCCAAGAGGATTCATCGGCCCTCAAGGCGCAACCGGACCCGCTGGCGTTGAAGGTCCAACCGGACCCACCGGGCCTTCAGGCGGCCCAACTGGTTCCACTGGACCTACCGGTGCCGCAGGAGAAACTGGCGCTACTGGGGCGGTAGGACCTACCGGAGCAACTGGAGCCACAGGCGCGGCATCCACAGTTCCCGGACCAACTGGACCAACTGGGTCTGCGGGACCTACCGGTTCAGGCGACACTGGACCAACGGGACCCACGGGTGCAACAGGTCCCGCAGGGTCATTTGGAGGTGCGTCGTTTGACTACACCTTCACAAGGAACGTCACAGATTCCGACCCAACAACTGGCTACCTGAAGTTCAACAATACGGACCTTCAGGCTGCCAGCTTCATGTTTATTGATGACGAAGCTGATGGAGCTATCGACGTTCAGTCGTTCCTAAGGACCATCGACGACAGCACAAGCGCAATCAAGGGACACTTCAAGATTGCACGCAAGAGCGACGCGAACTACTTCGCGCTTTTCACTATTTCCTCTGTTATTGAGGACTCTGGCTACTTCAAAGTCGAATCAGACTATGTCTCCGGACTCGCTACGTCGTTTCAAGAAGATGACGACATCTACATCACTTTTGCTCGGACAGGGGATGTCGGAGCCCAGGGTCCGACAGGAGCTACAGGTCCCACTGGCGCCGTAGGTGACACTGGTCCCACCGGTGCTGCTTCAAACGTCACTGGTCCGACAGGTTCTCAGGGACCAGTCGGTCCTACCGGGCCCACAGGAGCAACGGGATCGGCTGGCTCAACAGGACCTACCGGTGCGGATGGAGCGGATGGCGCAACAGGACCTGCTGGAGAAACTGGACCACAGGGTGACGTAGGAGCTACCGGGGCTACAGGTCCCACCGGTGCAGATGGTGCGGTTGGACCTACGGGCGCTGTTGGCGCTACGGGAAGCACTGGTCCTACTGGTGCAACGGGAGACGTGGGGCCAACAGGCGCTATCGGCCCTACAGGTTCTCAGGGAATTGCAGGAGACACTGGCCCAGTAGGTCCAACAGGTGCCGTCGGTGCAACCGGTGCCACTGGTGCCGCTGGAACGTCAGTCACAATCCTTGGATCTCTCCCTTCTACCGGGTTCCTCCCAAGCAGCGGAAATCAAGGCGACGGCTATCTAATCGATGGAGACCTCTACGTCTGGGATGCCGTCAACACCGAGTGGGACAACGTAGGAAATATCCAAGGCCCCACTGGACCAACCGGTTCCGCTGGGTCAAACGGTGCTACGGGAGCGACAGGTGCTACGGGAGCAACAGGTGCCGTAGGAGATGCTGGGCCTACGGGCGCTACAGGAGCGGATTCTACTGTTCCTGGTCCAACAGGGCCGGCGGGAGAAGTTGGACCAACGGGTGCAACTGGGGAAGTAGGACAAGTCGGCGCAACGGGTGCTACAGGTGCTACAGGCGCTACAGGTGTCACCGGAGATGCAGGACCTACAGGACCAACTGGAGCGACAGGTGCTACAGGAGCTCAAGGTGGCTTTGGTGGCGCAAGCTTTGACTACACCTTTGATATTGCTACAACTGACTCCGACCCGGGAGTCGGCAGAGTCAAGTTCAACACAACTCCTTTTGACGCCGCAACCTTTATGTTCATTGACGATGAGTCTGATGGTGCAATCGATGTGCAGCAATTCCTACGCACAATTGATGACTCAACAAGCCCACTCAAGGGTCACGTTCGTATTTATTCCAAGAGCGACACAAACAATTTTGCAATCTTAGCAATTACTGGAGGCATCGTTGAGGCCTCTGGGTATTTTAAAGTTCCTGTTTCATACGTTAGCGGTCTCGCCACCGCATACTCTCAGAGCACTGATGTTGTCCTAACGTTTGCCCGTACAGGGGACGTTGGTCCTCAGGGTGTTAAGGGTGATACTGGAGACACCGGCCCAACAGGGCCAACTGGTGCAACAGGGCCAGCAGTAACTGGCCCAACAGGTGCAGACTCAGACGTTCCCGGCCCCACAGGACCCATCGGCCCCACAGGTGCCACAGGACCAGTTGGTGGCGACTCAACTGTTCCTGGACCTACAGGTGCAATTGGAGCCACGGGCGCTACGGGCCCAACCGGCCCAACCGGCCCTGAAGGTGATCTTGGGCCCCTTGGTCCAACCGGTCCCCAGGGTGTTAAGGGTGATACGGGAGACGAAGGCCCTCAGGGTGTAACAGGACCAATCGGACCAACGGGCGCAACAGGTGCTACGGGAGCCGACAGCACTGTAGAGGGCCCAACAGGTCCAACTGGTTCGACAGGAGATGTCGGACCGCAAGGTGAGGTCGGCCCAACCGGACCAACAGGCGCTACCGGAGCAAAGGGCGATCAAGGAGACACCGGTCCTACAGGTTCTACAGGAGACACGGGTCCAACAGGACCTACTGGATCTCAGGGTGAGCAAGGCACCGGTGTTACGATTCTTGGCTCTTACGACACCATCGGCGAGCTCGAAACAGCACAGCCCACCGGAGAACCCGGTGACGGCTATCTCGTTGGAGGGGACCTCTACGTTTGGAGCGACAGCACAAGCAGTTGGGAAAATGTCGGAAATATTCAGGGTCCCACCGGATCTACAGGGCCTACTGGACCTACAGGTTCTACAGGTCCGACAGGGTCTCAAGGTGAACTCGGAAACTTCGCAATCGCTTCTGACACACCTCCCGAGAGCCCCGATAACGGTGACGCGTGGTTTAACAGCACCAACGGAAAAATCTACGTCTACTACGACGGTTACTGGATTGAGACCGGAGCTGCTCCAATTGGACCAACTGGCCCCGAAGGTCCAGAAGGTCCAACAGGTCCCACAGGAGTTACAGGCCCTACTGGAGTCACAGGTCCGACCGGCTACCGAGGAATTACAGGTCCTACCGGTGAGACAGGTCCCACAGGTGCAACAGGCGCAGACTCGCAGGTAACAGGTCCCACAGGACCAACCGGTTCTACGGGACCGACCGGCCCAACAGGTGCTGACTCAACTGTAACGGGGCCAACAGGACCCACGGGACCCACAGGACCGACCGGCGCGGACTCAGAAGTCACCGGACCTACCGGACCCCCAGGTGAGTTCATCCCACAGGCAAGCACTCCACCAGAGAATCCTGTTCCAGGCGATGTCTGGTTCGACACAATCAATGGCGCTGTGTTCGTTTACTACGACGACTTTTGGGTTGAAGTAGGAACGTCAGAATTTGGTGGTGCAACTGGTCCAACAGGAGCAACAGGAGAAGTTGGCCCAACAGGTGCTACTGGTCTTACGGGAGATACAGGCCCGACGGGACCAACAGGCTCTGTTGGAGCAACTGGGCCTATCGTTACGGGACCGACTGGACCTCAAGGAGTTGGAAGCCAAGCAAAGGGTTTCTACAACACCTTCGCGGAGTTCATTGCAGATGCTGGAGCCTCACCAGGGAATGTTGGCGACTTCTACGTTATCTACGATGAAAACACCATTTATATCTACACCGCAGAAAATGGCTGGATCGATGGTGGCCCACTTATTGGGCCAGAAGGTCCAACAGGCCCTACTGGCCCAGATGGAGCTACTGGTCCCACAGGTGCTGATTCAACAATTCCTGGACCGACAGGTGCTACCGGTCCCGACTCCACTGTTCCTGGTCCAACGGGACCCCAAGGACCAGTCGGGTCTATTGGCCCTACGGGACCGACCGGCGCCGACTCGACAGTTGTTGGTCCCACCGGACCTTCGGGACCTACGGGACCAAGAGGCGGTGTTACTTACAAAATTACTTCTACTGGAGAAGGCGGTGCTTATCAGATAGAAGGATTTATTGGAGACAATCCCACGCTTACGGCAATTCGAGGAGAGACGTTGTTCTTCGACGTAAGTGGTGTTCTTCTTACGAACTCTCTTGCACTCCGCCTCAGCTCGGGATCAACCTCTAATGTTCCTGGAACAGTCAACAACAGTCCAACAACAGGTAGAAACGAAACAAGTCCGAATACGCTTATTGAGTACGATGTTCCCTTTGACTCTCCTATTCAGGTTGTCTATCAGGACGTTACCGATCTATCTATTGGTGGTGTCATTGACATCATCGACAAGCAAGGCCCGACTGGTGCAACGGGTGCAACAGGCCCAGCAGGAGAGCCGGTAACAACCGTATACAATCCTGTTTTAGCAGCTACGGGCCTTGCAGTCGCGGGAACGCCGGCCACAGGTTCATTCGTTCGATACGGAGATGAAGTCGTCTTTACGATTCAGGTTTCAATGGAAAATGTTTCTGACTTTGGAACAGGCCAGTTCTCGGTCACCCTCCCACTTCTTCCTATCGCGACCGCCTCGCTCTCATTCTCGGGAACACTTGACGTTGCGGGAGGCTTTTCTGGAGACCTGTACCACGTCGTAGGAACCACTGAAATTGGAGAAGCAATTATAAATCTGTCGGTTGCCGGAACAAACGGACTACTTGCCGATTTGACTGGTGCATCTCCGGCGACCATGACGACAAGCAGTAGACTCTACCTCAACGGCTCCTATATCGCGGCGAACTGATAGGCAGCAACTATGACCGTTATTGACTTTCCCGACAACCCAACAATTGGTGACGAATACACCAATGGTATTCAAACCTATGAGTGGGATGGGACTGCTTGGCGTCTGGTTCGCACAAGTGCGGTTGGCCCAACCGGCCCAACCGGTCCTCAAGGAGCAGACTCTACTGTTGAAGGTCCAACCGGCCCAACCGGTCCAACCGGTCCTCAAGGAGCAGACTCTACTGTTGAAGGTCCCACTGGTCCTACGGGACCCTCCGGAACGTTCTCAATCACTCCTTGGACTACCTATACTCCTGCCTGGGAAGCAAGCGTCACAAACCCAACAATTGGTGATGGGAGCATAACGGGAAGATATGCCAACATCGGTGCAACAATTATTGGAGAAATAAGAATTGTTGCAGGCGTAACTGGCTTTGATCGAGGCGAAGGAACTTATACAATATCTTTGCCTACTGACGCTGTTTTTGAAAACTTACAACCGGTTGGCCAGGTCTTTATTCGCGACGAAGGGCCGGGAACCACTTACGTTGGAACAGCCGCTTTTGCTAACAACCAAAACAACAAAATTACAATGTTCCTTCACTCGCAGGTTTCTGCTTACGATGAGGCAGTTGCTGTGGCACATAACACCCCCTTCTTGTTTGGCTCTAACGACAGGATTCTTGTGCAGGTTCTGTACGAATCAGATGTTTCTTAATTAGGAGATTTAGATGTCGGCCATTGATTTTCCAGATTCACCGTCAGTAAACGATGTTTTTACTGCGGGGGCTCAGTCGTGGATTTGGAATGGGACATCTTGGGATCTTGTTCTTTCCCCAGTAGTTGGCCCCACCGGCCCCACGGGTCCTGAAGGCTCTCCTTCAAACGTAACTGGACCTACGGGAGCCACGGGTGCGTTTGCGATCAGCTCTGCTACGGCGCCTACTGAAGCAAATGAGGGGGACGCTTGGTTCAACTCAGATACCGGACAAATTTACATTTACTACGACAACTACTGGGTTGAGTCAGCTTCTAGCAATGTTGGACCTCCCGGACCAACAGGCGCTACCGGAGCAACTGGACCGCAAAACACTACGCCAGGACCAACAGGTTCTACAGGACCTACTGGTGCAACAGGACCGCAAGGAAACACTGGACCTACCGGTGCCGCAATCACGGGGGACACGGGACCCACGGGACCGCAAGGCCCAACAGGTTCGCTAGGCCCAACCGGTCCAGATGGCGAGCGCGGAGTAGATGGGCCAACTGGTGCAATTGGACCGACTGGGCCGCAAGGCAACGAGGGTCCCCAAGGCCCTGCCATCACTGGACCAACAGGACCTACGGGATCCACGGGACCAAGAGGGTTCGTTGGGGCAACGGGCCCTCAGGGGCCTACAGGCACAACCGGAGAGTCAGTAACGGGAGCAACTGGACCCACAGGACCAACTGGTCCAAGTCAGGGACCAACGGGCCCTACTGGCGCAACGGGAAGCACTGGCCCCATAGGTCCAACTGGTGAAACCGGATTAAGAGGAGCAACGGGCTCTACTGGACCAACCGGTGCTGCCTCAACTATTGCAGGACCTACCGGAGCAGTTGGCGCAACTGGACCAACCGGTGCTGCCTCAACTGAGGTAGGCCCCACGGGACCTGCCGGAGATACTGGTCCATCTGGACCTACTGGCGCAACCGGCTCTACCGGAGCAAGTTTTGCTGGAATAACAAGCACGAGTAACTTGACCATCGGTGGAGGAACAAAATCATTTATTGTTAATTCAGTAGGTGCTTTTGCAGTGGGGACAAGAGGAAGGCTTGCAAGCGCAGCTGTTCCTACACAGTTCATGGAAGGCATTGTTGAAAATATTGTAGGAACATCGATAACACTGTCCGTCGACAAGTTCGAGGGAGAGAACAACACTTACGCATCTTGGAACTTTGTTGTTGGTGCGGGAGATGTCGGCCCAACCGGCCCAACCGGTCCTCAGGGAACTTCTATTAATCTTATTGGTACAGTTCCGACTCAGGGAAACCTTCCTTCTTCGGGAAATCAGCTCAATGACGCTTTTCTTGTTGAAGCTGACGGCGATTTGTATGTGTGGAACGGTTCCGTGTGGAGTAATGTTGGGCAGCTTGTGGGTCCAACTGGGCCAGAGGGTCCAACTGGGCCAGAGGGTCCAACTGGGCCTACCGGAGCGGACTCGACGGTTGTCGGCCCTACCGGTCCCACCGGCCCTGAGGTTACAGGACCTACAGGTCCAGAGGGACCTACAGGTCCAGCGAACTTTGAACTAGTTGGCGATCAGTATCTTGCTTCCACCACTCTACAAGAGTCGGATGCTGCTTCTATTGTAAAAATGAACAGCTCGGTGGGAGTAACACTGACAATACCGGTCGACGGTTCCGGCGGATACACGTTCCCCGTAGGAACTCAGGTTGTCGTTGTACAGCTTGGAACCGGGCAAGTCAGCATTGTTGGAGACTCTGGAGTCTCAGTCTTAACTGAAGGCGGAAGAAATATTACGAAGTCTCAATACTCTATTGCATCATTGATTAAGCTCTCTTCAAATTCTTGGCTTCTTAGCGGAAACCTTTCGGTGTAGTGAGATGCTCATCTCCACACACGCAATGCATGCGACGCTTGAAGCCCCTTATGTCCCCGTCCAGTGGACTCAGGTAGTCGACTCGCCATTTGAAACATCAAATATTTACTCCGTAACGTCAAATACTTTAAACAGGTATGTAGCTGTTGGCGCCCTTGGAAAAGTAGGACTGTCCCTCAACGGAGTGGATTGGTCGCTTCAAAACGCAGGATTTGAAAGCAGCAACATTTACGCTTCCGGACACGGAGACAATAGATACATAATAGGCGGAACATTCGGAAAGATGGCGGTTTCATTCGATGGATCCTCCTGGGTGCAGGTTCCATCCTCGTTTGGAGCCAGCACAATACTCTCAGTTGACTACTTCGAGGCCCAGAACATTTGGATAGCTGTAGGAGGGTCCGGAAAACTGGCGACTTCAGTAGACGGATACTCCTGGACGCAGAGACTTTCTTCTTTTGGGACATCTTTTATCAATAATGTTTATACCATAGGCGGTCTTGCTATAGCTGTTGGGTACGATGGAAAACTAGCTACATCCACAAACGGCATCTCTTGGACCCAAAGAACATCCTCTTTCTTCTTAAGCACGATAAATTCAGTTTCTTCCGATCCTCAGGCTCCATACAGATACATTGCTTCCGGAGACGACGGAAAAATTGCCTACTCAGACAACGGAACCTCTTGGACTCAAGTCTTTCCGTCAACAACTTTTTCAGCTTCTTCTATTAAAACGGTTGCGGCGACAGAAGAAGTGTTTGTAGCAGCAGGGTCTCTAGGAAAGCTTGCTACATCCCCAGATAGAGAGGGTTGGACCCAAAGAGTGTCTAGTTTTGGCTCAGATACAATTAACGATATTTACATCCAAAACCAGTTTGCCGTAGCAGTTGGTAATTCTGGAAAAATTGCCTACTCAACCTAATCTGGAGTTCTGATGTTTTCTTATATAATTATTGAAGAACCCTTGCTAGTCCAGATTCTTCACGGAAATAACATCATTGACGAGAGCGGCCCTTGGGAGTCAATTTTCTCCGCGACTAAGTGGGCAGAGGCCTATGTTGGTAAGAAAAATGCGGGAATTGAGGAACCAGAAACACTTTAAGCTGTACAATAACTAAGACAGGAGGCCCAAGTGGCAGCAATTGACTTTCCAGATCCAGTAGTCGTAGGTGAAGAGTTCACCTCCGGCGGTCAAACATGGGTTTGGACAGGAACTGCTTGGGAAGCTCTTCGAGTCACTCCTACCGGACCCCAGGGGCCTCAGGGTATTCAGGGTCCTACTGGTCCGACAGGGTCTCAGGGAGGCACAGGACCCCAGGGAATTATCGGTCCCACAGGACCGGTTTCAGACGTTGCAGGTCCGACTGGTCCGACTGGTGCACAGGGAATTGTTGGACCAACTGGTCCACAAGGGCTTCAAGGAGATCTTGGACCAAGAGGCTTTACCGGACCAACTGGAGCGGATTCAAGCGTTCCTGGACCACAGGGACCCACCGGCCCCCGAGGAACAACTGGTCCTACTGGACCCACTGGTGCCGATTCCACGGTTCCCGGACCCACTGGTCCCACAGGACCCCCAGGAAAGTTTACGGCTAGTCCAACACAGCCTGACATCGAAACATCAACCAACGGGGACACTTGGTTTGACACAAACACCGCAAAGACTTATGTATACTTTAACGGAGTTTTTGTTGAAACAACTGGAGGATCAATTGGTCCTACCGGAGCTAAAGGCGCACCGGGAAGCCTTGCAATATCAACAAGTTGGTGGCTCGGGGTTTGATGTCGATGTTTAGAAAGGCTAACTAATTATGCCAGGTTTTCTTGGTGGTAGCTCCGGTGGGGGCGGCGGTACTGGCGGTGAGATCTTCTTTCCGAAGGAGTTCATCGATCCGGTTACTAAGTTCCGTGTCTCACAACCTGAAAACCTCATTGACACTGACTTCGAGTACGGTCTCCAGCCAACCAAGTGGGAAACCGTTGAGCTCATCAACAACACCCCGTCGTTCTTCTCAAAGTCTGGTGACACAACCATTGATGGCATCATCTCAATGGTCACAAATGCCGGTACTAGGGAAATCATTGTAAAGACATCGCTTGCGCACAATCTTGCTGTAGGTATCCCAATCAACGTCACCGGTTCAAAGTCGCTCACAGCAGACGGTGCTTTCATTATTGCGTCAATTCCTGACGAGACAACCTTCACCTATCTCTGTAAGTCAAATCAAAATGAGACAGTCTCGATTAATGACCTCTATACCTCAATCATCACTGGAGAGTTCTTCCAGGGGTCGCAGATCGGTATTGATGACTCAGAGGGAATTCTGACTGACGGCGGGTCGATCTCAACACTTACTGTCAAGACAAGAAGTACTCACGGTTTTGGTGACAAGACACCGCTCTACTTCTTGAACCTGAACTCAACGATCTCTCAGGACTTCCAGGCAGCCAACACCGCAACTCGGTCGTTTGACGCCAGCAACTCAGCTACCGCACAGTCCTTCGACGGATCAAACTCACTGTCAACCGTAGCGGTTGACCTAACCAACAGTGGTGTTGAGTCCAGCATTGTCAGCACCGTCAGCTCAGTAAGCACGACTGAGAACACGATCACTGTGACGCACGGCTCTGAGAACTTTACTGGATTTACTCTTGGAACACCTCTTTACTACGATGTCGCAACGGGTGCTGGGTACTTCAATGCTAACCCCCGAGGCGTTGTGTTCCTGAAGTCCACCTCAGGTCTTGGCACTTCCTCATCAACCTTCACCGTGTCTGCTCTCCCTGATGGGGACGTTATCTCTATCGAAGCAGCACTATCAGGAACGTTCCAGCCTTCTGACCTCTCACGAACTTTTGCTGGAAACAATGTTAATCCAGACACGCAGACTGAGATCCAAGTCATTGTTGGGCAGGAGTTCACCTTCGATGGTGGAAACCAAGGTTTTGACGGCGAACCTAACCCTGAGACGGGGGATCCCGACAACACCGGCACAATCGTTGGGTATACGGGTGACAGTATTACTGTTACTGGAGCTGAAAATCTTGACTACTACGTTGGAGCGATGGTCTTTTACAACAGCACCGGAAGTGCTGCTGCAAACCTTACGAACAACACCACATACTTTGTTACTTCTTTCACTTCACTAGGCCCGACCCTCTACACCTTGACTTTGACTGATTTTCCTGGAAACTCCAACATCACCAACATCTCAGGGGGAATCGGAACGCAGACCCTGTCTAAGATTGGTATCTCACTCGACAAGGACATCGTTCACGTTAAGGACTCAAACTTTGCTCGCGGAGACATGCTTGAGTATGCACCACCTGAATCAGGGGCAGAATTCTCAGCGGACTTTGAGAAGAAGTTCTACTATGTAGAAACTGCGTATGATGAGCATAACTACAAGCTAGATGGAGAGCTGTTCAGACCAATCGTTGCCACGGGCGGTAACGCTGTTACGGAGATCTTCGACAAAGGACGTTATTGGAGAGTTCATCAGTTCTTATCTACTGGAACTCAAAACCTTGAGATTCAAAAAATTGGAACTGAGAGTCAGGTCGAGTATCTTATCGTTGGAGGTGGCGGCGGTGGTGGAAGCGACATGGGCGGCGGTGGAGGTGCCGGCGGTTTTCGTGAGGGCATCCACATTGTTTCTGCATCAGGAACATATCCTGTTGTAGTCGGCGCAGGTGGTGCTAGTGACGGAGTTGGTTATAGGGGATCAAACCCTGGTGGAAACAGTGGACAAAATTCTTCTGTTTTTGATATTGTTGCTATTGGAGGTGGCGGGGGCGCAGGCGGCCATAGAAGCGACAACCAGCCAGCAGAATCTGCCAAAGTTGGAGGCTCCGGTGGAGGTGCTTCGGGCAGAAATGGAAACTGGGCAAACGGAACCTCCGGACAGGGAAACCGAGGCGGAACCACGGGTGGTTCTTGGTATGCAGGTGGGGGCGGCGGTGCGGGAGCAGCTGGATCAAATGGCCGAGGAGGAACAAGCGCTGCTGGTGGGGCTTGGGGCGGCGATGGAAAGCCAAGCGGAATTTTAGGAACAGTCTATTGGTTTAGTGGCGGCGGCGGCGCGTCTGGCTACTCAGCGGGCCCCGGACCGGGAGGCCGTGGAGGCGGTGGCGGTGGCGGTCGTTGGAGCGCAGGAGTAAATGGAGTCGGTGGAGCAGACGGTTTAAATCCTGGACAGACTGCTACCGGTAGCGGAAGATCAGGTGACGGCGGTAGCGGCGGAGCAAACACCGGTGGTGGCGCCGGAGGACATGCTCACCAGGCGCAGAACAGCTCTCGATCAGGGGGGTCGGGCATTGTTGTTGTCCGATACCCAATTACTGCTCCCTCCAATGAAATTATTTCTGCGACCGGCGGAAACTTGGGAACTATGGAAGAAAACGGCGTAATTTATGCAACTCACACCTTTACTGTTGTAGGAGATGACACTTTTACTGTTCTCCAAGCAGCAGAAGGAGACAATAATGAAATTGAATATCTTGTCGTAGGCGGCGGTGGCGGTGGAGGGGGCGGCATCGGCGGTGGCGGCGGGGCTGGCGGTCTTCTCACAGGAATTCTTCAGAATGTTACCGTTGGAAATTACAATATTAGAGTTGGTGCTGGGGGTAGAGGCGCAAATGGAGGCGACAGCAACGCTCGAGGAAATCTAAACGGAGAAAACTCTTTCTTTGGCTCTTTAACAGCGATCGGAGGCGGTAGAGGAGCAGTTAGAAGCACTCAGAGCGCCTCAAGCGGAGGCTCCGGAGGCGGAGGCTCAACTGAACGGCGCGGTGGTGGGGCAGGTACTCAAGGGCAAGGAAACAACGGAGGTGGCGGAGGCTCCGACAGCGGAAAGTATCCCGGTGGCGGCGGGGGTGGCGCTGGGGGACCAGGAGGAAATGCATCCGGAAACAGTGTTACAGGTAATGGAGGTCCAGGACAATATATTGCTTGGGCCGATGCGCTTGGTCTAGGAGAGGGCGGATACTTTGCTGGAGGTGGTGGTGGAACAGACCACAACAGGCCTTCAGGTAACGAAGGATTTGGTGGAATTGGTGGTGGGGGAAGCACGAACTTTGGCCCCACTGACGCTCAATCCGGCTCTCCAAACACCGGTGGAGGCGGAGGCGCTCAGTCTTATTGGTCTGCTTATCGACGCGGAGGAGACGGCGGCTCTGGAATTGTTGTTGTCCGCTACCCAATTGGCGTTGTTGAGTAGTAATTACTGTGCTATCCTATAAAAGATTGATAGTCAAAGGCTAACTAATTATGCCAGGTTTTCTTGGTGGTAGCTCCGGTGGGGGCGGCGGTACTGGCGGTGAGATCTTCTTTCCGAAGGAGTTCATCGATCCGGTTA
>Ga0209953_1000386_pt1 | contig 15975 bp, 8 predicted proteins | sample SalPonred_H2O_MG_FD_185713 | JGI IMG/M metagenome (GOLD analysis project Ga0209953, IMG submission 185713) | Salt pond water microbial communities from South San Francisco under conditions of wetland restoration - Salt Pond MetaG... | ecosystem: Environmental > Aquatic > Non-marine Saline and... | reverse complement strand
GACGTGTTGACGATGTTTGTGAAGGATGCGATGTTCGTGTCGTAGTCGGCGGTGGGGGAGATCGCAACGCGCACGTCCACTTCCCGCTCAACGTCATCGTTCTTCAGTGAGCCGTCGGCTTGCAGGACGGGGACCGTCTCGGTGAACGTACCGGATCCGTTGATGTCGATCACTGGGCACAGTGGTGAACCGCTGGCGGAGGCTTCAGCGAGGTCCTTGATGCCACCGTCGAAGCGGTACTCGATGACCTCCCCCGCGACAGTCAGCGCAATAGTGAGGCCGGGAACAAGAAAGGCGGTGCGGTGCAGGCGTTCTCGCACCAGTTCTAGGTCGATGGTCGCGCCGTGCGCGAACACAGTCATGTCAGGGCGGAACGACACAACCGTCCCGGTATTGCTCTTGGCGCATTTGCCGATCACAGCGAGGTCAGCGCCCTTCTTCGCCGTGAACTTCCCGCTGTCATTGAAGGTGCCGACGACACCGCGGGAGAACTCCACCCGATGCACCTTGGCGCCCTGGCGGACTTCCACGACGCACATTTCGGATAGGGCGTTGGTGACTGCCGCGCCGACGCCGTGCAAGCCCCCTGCACTCTTATAGCCCGAGCCACCGAACTTACCGCCAGCGTGGAGTTTCGTGAACGCCAGCGTGACACCGGAGAGTTTCGTTTTCGTGTTGATGCCGGTGGGGATGCCGCGCCCATTGTCGGTGACTGTCACCGTGTTGTCGTCGGCAACCGTGACGTCGATGCGTGTGCAGTAACCGGCGAGGGCCTCATCGACACTGTTGTCCACAATCTCAAAAAGTAGGTGCGACATGCCCTTGGAGTCGGTGTCTCCGATATACATGCCCGGGCGCTTGCGAACCGCATCAAGCCCCTCAAGGTGTTGCAGGTCATCTGCCGTGTAACTACCAGCACTCAAGGTGCGCCTCCTTAATGGCATCAACGACGGCGATGACGAACCGGTTTAGTTTTCGTTACACCACGGACGGGGCTGGACGGTCACTGGTCGGGTCATCGGCCGCTTCGGTGGAGTCGTCGTAGAAGTCCTCATCGAAAGTCACCACGTCCAGGGATTGCCTTTCGTAGCTGGTGATGTGGCAAAACGACGCGGGGTTACCGGCTTCATCTTCACCGGGGGTGAACTCGTACACCACGTCAGCGAGGTCGGCTGCCTCGGCGATGTGGTTCACCATGATGACTTGCCGTCCGGGCAGGGTGGAGATAGCGGACATCATCGCTGCGCGACGGTCGCCGTCTTGCGCGGTGAGAACCTCATCAAGGATCAGCAGACCGCCAACACCGCCGGAGACCACTTCTCCGATCGCTAGGCGAAGCGCCAACGCGACGACTGCTTCCTCTCCACCGGACAGCCACATGAAGGGTCGTTGTTGGCCGGTGTTGTCGGTGACGAAGGGCGTGAATGTTTCATCGAGCCACACGGAGGTGTACCGGCCGGCGGTCATCCGTGCCACGAGGTCGCTGGCGATGTCGGACAGTTCGGGAGTGAGACGGGTGAGCCTTTCACTGCGGAACACCTCGAGGGCTTCACGCGTCGCGGCGGCACGTTCGGTTGCCCGAGCGGTGTGCTCTTTCACTTCCACTGCGGCTTGCAGGTCGTTCGCGCGCGCGTCGAGAGCGTCGAATGTTGCCTGGGCGACGGTTGCCTGGGCGTTGGCGGTTGCGAGTGTTTCGCGCGCCGTTGCGAGTGTTTCGCGCGCTGCAGTGAGGGCGGCCTGGGCTGTGGCGTGGGCGGCCTCATCGACGCCCGCTTCAGGGACAGCGGCCAGGGCCGCCTCCAAGGCAGCGACGGCGTCGTGGTGTGCGCTGTGCGCGGTGTCCAGCGCCACTTTGGTTTGTCCCACGCGCCACCACGCTTGGGTGTTGGCGACTGCGGCCGCCCGCTGCGCGGTGAGCGTGTCCATGTCGGGTGTTTCACCGTTGAACGTGGCGAGGAGTTCATGGAGACCAGCATTGGCTTCTGTGTGCGCAGCGTCCGCGGTGTCGAGGGTCTGCTGAGCGGAATCACAGTTCCCTTGAGCGAGGGTGATGGCAGTGTTCGCTGCCTGCGCGGCGGTGAGCTCTTCTTGAAGTTCGGTGACTGTCGCTCGAGCAGCTTTACCGTCCGCGGTGACCTGCTCGAGCTCGCTGGTGAGAGTGTCTCGCAGGTGCTGGGGGTCAGGCAGGTTCTGGCTGCACGTGGGACATGTCGCGTCGTCAGTGTGCTCGAACACGTCGATCGCTTTGCGCAACCGCTGGTATTCCCCTTGCAGCGCCCCGACGTGTTCGGTCGCTTCAGCCAGTAGAGGCTGGAGTTCCTCTGGGGTGCGTGCCGGCGAAGCGGTGAGCGCTGCGTCGAGTGCTCCACGAGCCGCCACATGTCGTTGTTGGGCGACAGTGAGTGCCGTCTCGGCTTTCTGCGCTGCGGCGTGGGCGTGAGTGATGGATTGGGCGGCAGTTATCTGCGACTCGATGCGCTCCAGGGCGGCGGTGGCCGCTTCGGCGCTGTCGCCGCTGGTCTGCTGCGTTGCTTGCTGGTGTTGCTCTTGGGCAGCCTGGAGTGCTGCTTCACGTGAGGTGACGTTCGCGCGGGCCTGCTGGACAGCCTCACGGGCTTGCTGCGCTGCGGCGTGGGCGTCTGCGAGTTCCTGCGCGTGCGTGGTCGCTGCATTGAACGCCTCTGTTGTGGCCTGCACCTGCTGGTCGGCTTCGCGCGCGGCGACGGTCGCTGTTTGCAGTGCGCTGTTCGCGTCGTTCCACTGCCGGGTTGTTTCTGCGAGTTCTTCTTCTGGGAACCCCAGGGAGGTGAGTTCTTTACGCAAAATGGTTTCGTCTTCGCGTGCGGTTTGTAGCGCAACCGACAGCCGTTCGATACCGGCGAGGCGTTCCACGGTTTTTTTCCGCTCCGCTGGCCTGGCCCGAAGCAAATCCTCTAATTCTTTCTGCCGGACAGCGACAGCGGTCAAAAAGCCCGCCGCGTCTAAGCCGAGGCGCCGGGTGATCCACTGGTTCGCTGTTTTCGTCGACGACACACTCACATCCGTGCCATCCACGGTGATCCGGGCGATCGTGGAGTTACGGGCACCTTTCACCGCGCGCAGCACCTGCACCTGCTGACCAGCGTGAGTGAATGTCACCTCCACCCAGCATTCATCCGCTGGCATCGTGCCTTGACGTTTCAGGCCCGCGACGGTGACACCTTCTGGTGCCACCCCGTACAACGCGAACAACACCGCAGCGACAGTGGAGGATTTCCCTGTGCCGTTAGCGCCCGTCAACGCTGTTAGCGCGCCGGTATCTGTTGCGGGTTCCAGCACGATGTGCCCCAGGCCGCGGAAGTTCACCGCTTCGACGCGGGTCAACGTGATCATGAGAATACCTCGTCCTTATCGCCAGCGCCCTCATCGCCAGTGACGTCAGCGTCCAGGTCGGTGAACATGCCCGCGTCGTCCTCCACGACACCTAAAGGATCGGCATCCATCAAGTACGCCTTCCCCCGATCCAAGACGTGCTCGGTGACGGCATCAGGGATCGTGTAGGTCTGCGCCCACTCCGGTACCCAGCGGGTGAACATCTCCGGCATGTTCACCGCACCGACACTGGCCAGTGAATCCCCACTGCCGCCAACATCACCGGTGTCGATGTCCGGGCGGGTCAACACCGGCTGCCACACCAGGGCGTCTTTCGCGATATCGGCGAGGTCCGGCAACCGCATCGACGTGCGCTGCGCAGAGGTCACATTCCGCACGACTTGACGGATGATCGCCCCACGAGATTCCACCCCCCGCACGCCAGCGGCGATACGTTCAAACAACTCCTCCCCCGTCAACCCGCTCGCGTCAATCACATCGAGATCGAACTGCGGGCGCTGCCACACATCAAACGGCGTCACCGTGATGGAACCGTCATCACCGATCACCGCATCCAAACCGCCACGCTCACCCGCCGGATCCGAGAACCCTCGACGAAGCGCCGAACCGGCGTACCAGGCATGCCCAGAACCGTTCGCACCGATCGACGGCAACACACCCCGGCCGTGATAGTGACCAAGCAAACTCACATCCCACCCACCGGTCAGCACATCCACACCAATCGGCTGCTCACCAGGGGAATCCGTGCACGCAAACACCGGATGATCGGGCACCATCGCCGCCCCATGCGCCACCAGCACATTCACATGTCCATCCACCGGTTCCGGGATTATCCGCTCCGAACGTGCCAACGCGTAATGACTCAACACATGCAACGACAACCCCTCTACAGGTTCCACCACCTGCACCGGGTCGGTTACAAACACAATCCCACGGCGTGGGTCATGTACCGCAGCCGTGGCCGGGGACTTCGCCCGCTCCGCCGCCGCATCATGATTACCTGTCGTCCCCACAAACGTAATCCCTGCCTCCGTAAGGCGCTCCAACTGGCGTCGAGCAAACGCAATATCCGAAATCGTCGGCCAGGAACGATGAAAAATGTCCCCGCCGTGAACCACGAGATCCGCATCCGAGTCAATCGCATGGGTGATCGACTGCTCAAACGCCCGATACCCATCCACCACGCGCTGATTCAAGCCCGAGTTGTGCGTACGGCACTTCGCCGCGTAACCCAAATGCGTATCCGACATGAACACAATCCGAAACCCCATACACGCCAGTATTCGCCGAACCCCCGACGCTCGTGGACGGTTCTAACCGTCCACGGCTGACTGGCTTACCGGTCAGCATGAAGCACATGAGTTCCTACACGCAGCAAGGAAAACCCACAAACCCTGCAGATGCCCTCCAGGAAAGCTGGGAAACCCTCCGACGCGTCGTCGTCGGCATGTACGCCACCGCGCACATCGTCAACATCTACGTCGACGACTCCCACGACGAACCCCACGGCCACATCCACACCATCCTCGACGCAGATGGCACAGTCCTCGCAGACGCTCGCGGCGAATGGTGGCAAGCCGTCAACGAAACCATCGTTATCGACGAAGCTGCCTACGACTGGTTCGTGGACTACAGCGCCACAAACCCAGACAAGGAATATCCCGTCGGAATGATCATTGCCGTACCGATTGGCGATTAGACCCCAGCGCGGTGGAAAACCGACGGAGAAGCACCAGCAAGGTAACCGTCCACGATGGTGATCGCTTGCTGTAGAAGAGCAGCAGTCGCCGCATGCTCGCTAACCAGCGACTCCACCGTCACACCAAACTCATCACCCAGCATCGGCATTGATTCATACCAATAGTCCAACGTGCTGCGGTGAGCGTGAAACACCCGAGCTTGCTGCAACGCCGAACGCGCCGCATCTAACGACTCACTGGTCGCCTCCCCCACGACTGCCTCCAAGGAGCGCACCGCACGGTGGGTTTCTTGTCCATGGGGACTCACCCCTAATTCACAGGTGATACGAACCAAAACATCACGATCAGCGCTAAGCAGTAAACACCGAACCGGCGCGGCGTCATCTAGAACCTTCATCGTGGGGTCTCCTTCCACCAGCAACCTCCATTATGCCACAAAACTCCCATATGTCCGAATAGCGCCGATATCCGTCCAAATCGGATGTTTGGCGCAATTGGACGCCTGATCCCATCACAGCGATACCCCTATCCGACTAACGGAAGGGGGTATCCATGGCCAGCCGCAGCGCCACCACCACCGCGCCGCCGCGCGACCTTTCCACCCTGCCCGGCGAACTCACCATCTCCCTACTTGCCGAACTCGTCCCCATCTACCAGCACGGGCTCCACGCCCAACAACAACTCCCCCAAGCCAGCACAACTCAAATACCGGACCTGCGCGCAGCTATCACCGCCGGCAACGCCGCCGCCGACACCTTGTACCGCGCCGCCCTCCCCTTCATCAAAATGCTCGCCCACCGTGAATACACCCGCCGCTGCCAAAACTCCACAGTTCTTACCCTGCTAGACGTAGAACAAGAAGCTGCTGCCGGATTCCTACGGGGCCTCGCCGCCATCGACATCAACAAGATGGGCCGATCTGCCACCAACTATCTTGGCCAATGGATCAGCGTTGAACTTGATCGATCGCTAGCCAGCCTGGAACACGACATGGCCGTGAGCACCAACGCCTCTAACCGGATACGACGCATATCAGCTATCCGCAACAAACTTCTCGAAGACCTCGGACGCGAACCCACGCCGGAGGAAATCGTTGACGCGTCCCGCCAACCCGCCAGCACTCATGTCAAATGGGCAACAACGAGGAATCAGACCGGGAAAACAGTTGTCGGTGTCACCGAAGCCCAAGTCCTTGAGGCGCAACGCCACCGATCCCGAGTGGGAACGCAACAGCGCCTCACAGGAACGATGGGTGATGACACATACGACATAGACGTACCGGACACCGGCAGCGAACTGCGTGAGGCCCCAGCCACCCCAGAGGAAACCGCGATGCGGGCCGCGCACCAAGATGGGCTGCGTGGGCTACTCACCCAGGTACTCACTGTCGCAGGTCTGACAGGAATTGACACCGAAATCATTGCCCGCCGCTACGGACTTGACCCCTTCGATGAGGAACAAACCCTCGCTCACATTTCCGAAAGCATGCAACTACCCAAGAGCCGCGTCACATCCACTTTAAAGAGCTTCGAAAACGCGCTCTTAAGCCCGAACGGCCCCATGAGCGTAGTGCTTCAATCACGTGACTTCGATGAACTCGATGCGCTGGGAATCACCTGGCTAGCCGAACGATTCAGCAAATGAGCTAACCAGGCGCGCCTGAGCTAACCAGAGCGCTCGCTAATACCATCCGTACCCATGCTCACCCGTGGCAGAGTTTGTTCGCCACGCCTCCCATGCGCCACAAGGGTTTGAGTACCTGTTCTTGATGTATGACAACCCCCACCGGATCTGCGTCACTGGATTGTCAAAAGCATCCGCCCCACCACCAGCATCGGTGTTGAGCATCTTCGTCGCCGGGAACGCCTGCGGGATCCCCCCGGCGCGACTGGGCTCGCGCACACGAGAGCCCCACCCTGATTCATGCCACCACAAACGATCCAGGCACGCCCATTCACTGACCGGGAACCCAAACTCACGCACCATCATGACTGCGGCCACAGAACGATTCGTGCCTTCTTGAATGGCAGGGTTCCACCGCAACCATTCCTTCATTCGCTGATTACCGTTGGAACTATTACCCGCGAAACCCCGCACATCCTTGTATTGACTCGCTTCGCTCAAGATCCGCGGAACAACGGGATACTGCAACACTGACCTCTTGTTCCGCCCGTAACGATTCACTCCACCGACACGCTCGGCGACCGGTGCGAGGAAAACTGCGCCACTGCCAGCTTGGTTGGCCATGGAAGGATCGATAACACGAGCGAAAGCGACCGTGCGAGTGTCTGTGTAGTTGTAGTTCCCAACAGTAATACCGCTTGTGGGATTGGCGGCATGGACCATCGTTTGAGCTGCCGGATCCACCACCAAGCCAACATGGTCGATCCCACCGCGACCGGAATAGCCACGTGGCAGATCTAATCCGTCTCGTTTCCAGTCTTGGAAAATTAAATCGCCGGGCTGCTCCTGCCCAGAGGGAACCTCTACGACGAAGTCCGGGTAGTCGAACTGCTGATACGACAACTTCATATTCCAATTCAGCCCCGCGAGCTTGTAGGCGGTGTATGTGAAAGAGGAGCAGTCGTATTCCATTCCAAACGGATCCGCGTCCCTACCAGCACCAGCGACATACCTCGCGCCAGCCTCAACCCGACCCAACGCCCACTGCACGGCAGCCTGCGCCATCGGGCCGGCCGGCAACACATACCCAAATGTCGATGTCGCACACTCAAGAGAAGTGCTACTAACACCGGCCGCCGAAGTGTCAGCGCGTTGAATTAGCTCAATTCGACGATCCACGCCACGGGCAGTCAAATGCAGACCATCAGTTAAGTACTCATCTTCGTTACCAGACACCGCTGCCGCCCAGTCCAATACCGACAACGACGCGTACCGTGACTGCGCTTGCCTCAATGCCGCATTCACTGGGTCGACACGAGGCTCGTGGTAGCGGGAGCGGTGCACATTCACCCACACCACCGACCGGTCTTGCGCCAACGCCATAACGTCATTGATTCGTTCCATATACGTCCCCGATGACGCCCCCGAACCAGTCAAATCGTTACTACCTAACGCAACAACCCAGGTGCTGGCAGTTTGCGCGTCCGCACTGGACTCCAAAACGCTAATGCCGTGGGAGTAGGTGTCACCGCGGTGGGAGTACGACCCTCGAGCGGTGGCCCGCGACACTGCTGCATCAACGGAAACCTTCAGTCCAGGGAAAGCCGACGTTTGCCAGTCACGTCGAGTATTCGACATCCCAACTGTCAACGAATCACCAACAACAAACACCGACCCTTGACCCAAAGTTTGATCTGCTGGGCTTGATTCGAGCCACGACCCAAACGTTGTCGGGTCCCCATTAACGGTGACAGACATGCTCACCTGTCCCCCACCCAGCACTGTCCCTAGCCGCTTCCCAGCAGAAACGTCTTCCCCCTCTTTCACCGCTGGGCGGGTAACCATGGAGTACGTCACCACCGTTTGGGCATCTGTACGCAAACGCAAGACATACTGACCACTGCTCACAGGACGGATCCGCAGTACCCGCCCGTTGGCGACAGCGCGAACCGCTGTGCCGGGCTCCGCGGAGTAGACCCGATCAAACTGCGCATCAACAGCGCTCAGCACCGCCACAGGCACCCGTCGCGATTCGAAGGCACCCTCACTGCCACCCCCACTATCTGTCGACTGCTCCGCGTACCCTTCCGCTTCGGTGAGCACTTTGGGGGCCCACACCGTCGCGGCACTGGAGCCAGGGACAGCGGCGGCCCGCGGACCAACCCGGTAACGCGTCAACGCACCACCAGGATTAATATCGAACCCGAAATCGGCCAACGCGAACGCAGCCACCCGAGCCGCATCATGCAAATCCTGCGGATCACCTGCCGGCACCCCAGCTCGCTCAGCGAACGTGCGCCACAAAGCAGGACGGATACCCATGGGACCTCGCCAGCGCCCATTCTTCGCCGGCACCGCCACACTCGCGGAATCTAAACGTGTTCCTCGCGCGCAGGCTGGACAAGAAGCGGCCATCACTCCCGCCAACGTCGTCCACGAAACCCCGAAACGGGACTGCGCATCCACTAGCGCGGACTGCGCATCCACACTCATCCCATCGGGAAGCGCCGATCCGGCATCTACGGCACCAACATTGGTGACTGTTCCAGCGGAGGAATGCGAAGGCAACACTCGGCAGTCCTCCGCCGCGGAGGAACCAAAAAGCCCACCCACTGATGCGGTGGTACTCATCATCGACGTCACAGAGCCCACAACTGCAACCACCAGCAACGTCACGACAGTGAAGACCGCAACAATCGCTGCGATGATTTTCTTTCGCTTATTGGGGTCTTGTGCGGCGCTGCTAGCCGCAGACGCCGCCAGCATGGCAAACGGCACCGGCATGACTACTCACCGATCCCCGACTCACCAGCAGTGTCCACTGCAACCCCATCCACGGCCCAACTACCGGGCACCGGAACCAAGGTCACAGCAGAGGTGGAACGCCCCCCAGGGTCGGTGAACGCTGTCACCGACACCACAATCCCTCGAGTGGAGACGCTGTAGACATCTACAGAACGAACCTCAGTAACGACTGACACTGCTTCCTGGCGCACCGATTCCCAGTCCGGTTCCACTTCGATGAAGCGGGTATCGGTGTCGTAGGTGGGAAGAAAATCAAGAATCGTGGACCGCCACACTTGCGGGTTCGTGTCGGGTCCGTAAGTGCCGGCAGTTTCGATGAAATCGGCGGCAACGTCGGCGGCTTGAACCAAATCGTCCACCTCAACGGGGAAGCGGACATCCCACGGATTCGTGTCCGTAGTTATGGGCTGGTCCGCTGTATCAGCATCGACGCTGGCGGCAGGCGCAGGCGTCGGGTCCGGTGGTGCCTGCGCAGCAGGCCGCATCGCCCACCACAGCACCACGACAACCATCACCGCAAGAATCACGCCGAATGTGTGCCGCCATGTCCACGTGAAGCCTGACTTCATCAGGTGCCCGCCGGTTCACTGGGTTCACCTTGGCGCTGCTCGGCACGTATCTGGGCGATGATTTCGGACCCACGCGGGCCAGTGACTTGTTGATACAGGTCGGAGGCTGTGTTGTACCGAGCTTCGGCTTCACTGATCCGTTCACGTTCAAGCCCAGCTATGGTCGACAGCGACACTTCGGTTTCTGCAACGGACTGTTGCGCCTGGGCGTACTCCTGTTTCGAACTGTTGTGCGTTTCAATGGCGTGACGAACCCGTTCTTGTGCTTGCGTTACTTGGCTGGCGCTTGCTTGCGGATCGGCCAAAACGGCATGTAGCTGCTCGCGTACTTCATGTACGTGGCTCGCGTTCGCCCGCACCTGAGTGCTGAGGGTTTGCGCTCGGGTGCGTTCCGCGTCCAGTTCCTCTTGCGTTTCCCGCAGGTGTGTTTCAGCGCTGTCGGTTGCTGCTTGCAGGTCACGTGCCGCTGCCTGACGATCGTCGTAGATGCGACGAACAATGGGGTCGCGATGGGAAGCCGGCTCACTTGTGGGTCCCGGCGTAACGGGGGTGGTTTGGTCTGTTGTGCCGCCGCGGGGGGCTTGCGCTCGAGGAGTGGGGGTGCTGTTCCCACCCGTCGTCCCTGGCTCTTGGCTCTCGCCAACTTCCGACTTGCCTTTTTTCCGCGCAGATGCGCGACGCCCCATGGCCACAGCTGTCGCGGCAGCCCCTCCCCCGGCGACCAAACCGGCGGCCGAAGCAAGCCCAGCGCCGGCGCCTTGCCCGGCAGCGATTTGCGCGGCTCCTGTGGCGGTGCGGCCCACGCTTCGGACGGCTTCGTTTCCTTCTTGCAGAATTGTTTGGTCACCGCCGAACCGAACTCCAGCGAACTTGTCGATGATCTTGTCGCGCATCAACATCACCATGACCGAAAGCAAGCCGATCATGAGCACCTGCAGCAGCCACATCTGCGTTGACCGCTGAACCAAAGTGATTAAGGCAAGAAGGATGGACAACACCGCCACAGTCACGATGCGCTTAATCTGCAAACTGAGGATCATTTCCAGCCACCCCAAACTGACGCGCCGTCCCGCGCCTGGGTGAGCCCCTGCTAGTAGGAAAATGGGGGCAAGAAGAATTAACACGATGGTTCCTAGCTGGTACAACAAAAGCAGCAGCGAGAACCAAATGATCGGCCCTGAGCCGAACACCATGGCCAAGAAAGCCAGGAATGTCGTCGTGAGTCGATGCATCCAATCCGCGCCCGCCCAGATCGCTGGATCGCCGCTCGCGCGAACCGTTTCGATGACACCAGTCCATTGATCCTGGGAACGATCCGTGAACGTGTTATTGCCACCCAGTCGATCCAAAACCGCATCGTGGTTCACGGCGGTGGCATCCAGATGAGTGAGGGCTAGTCCGTATCGGGGTTCATGCCCGGGAATTTCGACCGCGGGAGCGCCACCCAAAGTCACAGTGGTGTCTGCAGCGGCATCGCCGAACTGTCCAATCATCCACGGCGTATACAAAAACGCGTACCACTGCTGACATATCAGCGTGCGGCGCTGCCCATCGGGGGACCCTTCCGGCAGTACGCACATGCCCCCCACTCCGGGGGTTGACTCCGCAGCGATACCTGACTCCCCCTGCGCTGCGGTTCCGTCCTCGGTGGCGAAACCAACATCTGCGTTACCAGTGGCAGCGGCAGTGATCGATGTGACGATCCCGTTTTGAACTGACACTACGGCGGCGTTCGATGCCTGCGCGATCGCGCCAGGGTTCGTTAAGAAAAGGATCGCCCCCGTTGTTGCTCCCAGCATCCATAACGTTGACTGCAACGTCTCTGAGGCACGTCTACGCATCACCCCTCGCCACACCATGCCCGCTGCCCCCAGCACCAAAACGGGTACCAAATACGTCAAATAGAGCGATCCGAACAGCCCCTCATCCCCAGGTATGTCTGGGTTGCCGGTGAGCATCTGATCAACGAACGAAAGCATCGGGGTGAAGAAATCCACTGATGTCGCGGCGGCGTAAAGAGTCAAGCCAGTAGCCCCCAGGAACGTAGTCACCGACCAAGCCAAGTTGCCCATGTATTGGCTGGTGGACCGCAAGATCCCCACCATGCAACCGGAGTCCATGCCGGAGTAGTTCCCAACCGTCCAATGCAGCCCGGCGGTGCCGTACCACTCATAGGGAGTGATCGCCCCCATCTGCGCGACCTGATCTCGATACGGGGCTAAAGGGTTCAACCGGGACTCATCGCGGCCAATCACACCCCGCCCGGAAGCTGGTGTAACACCCGCAAGGAACTGGGCGACTCCCGGATAAGCCTGGGTGCGGGTAAGGCCCGGCCCACCTTTATCGTCTTCCTCACACAGCCCGCTAAAGGGCCACGCCTGCGCCACGGGCGCGGACGTGGGGGATATGCCGCCAGTCACCGTTAAACCGATAGTTGCGATTAGCCCCACAATTGCGGCCCGCAGCCAGAGTCGAACCCGACGCCGCGCCTGAGTTGGGCTCGCAGCCACATCAGGTGAGCCTTCATGACCCAGTCCACGCATGCTGCGTGCGTAACGGGACGGTTAGTCGACGATACGCCCCCCGGCCTGAAGAGACCGAGATCCCTGACGCCGACCCTTTGAGGACATCTTTGGATTCGAGCCTGATTTTCGCAGTACCGATTCGCCCCAAGAAGCAATCACACCGATATCGACATGAGGGCGTCTATGAGGACGTCCGAACATGTGGTGCCTTGTCGGCGTGATCAGCTCTTAGGGGAGATGACAGGTGAACGGAAAAAGGGGTTTGGCGGGATTCGTTACGGCGGGGGTTGTGCTGGGGCTGATGGCTCCTATGGGCGCGTCACCTGCCTACGGTGCGGACCGGTACGTCCCTGAAGACGCTGAGGAAGTTTTCGAAGCTGGCGCCACCCAAGGAAACCCAGGCGAGGGCACTATCTACATCAAGAACAACAAGAACAGCCCGGTAGCGCCACGCGTTCTGCTCACGTTCGATCAGAGCCCTGGAGACCAAACATCGGTATGGAACCGTCCAGCGGATCGGTTTGATGCGTTGGAGCCGATACCGAATTTCACTTACCGCTCCCCCAGCGAGTCACCCCAAAGTGTCGTCATCGATTTCGAGTCCTGGTTTCCTGAGGGGGCTCAAGGAACCGTCCCGGCGGAGTCCGGGTGGGTGATGAACTTCGCCAACGTGGGAACGACCACAAAGATCACGGCCTGCGCGGTTGTGAGCGTCGATAATCCCCAGAACATCACCCCGTGCACGAAGAAGGAATACCCGAACCAGCTCGGAATCGTGGAGTACTGGCCTTACCCTGACGCGGATTTGCTGCCATCCCTTGACCGCACCGCGCCTGGTTCCCCAACGGGACTCACAGCCTCCCCCGCGAGTGACGGCGCGGTGCTGTCATGGTCCGCGCCCGACGACAACCCAGAAAACGTCGACAGTTACCAGTACCGCATCTCCAATACGCAAGGTTCCGTGGTGCAAGATTGGGTAACACGTAGCACCACAGCGGGCGCTGTCACTGTCAGCGGTCTACTCCCGGCGTCCCCGTACTACTTCGAAGTTCGTTCCTTCGGGAAGGGGCGCTACTCCATCCCAGCCAGTGAGCGTTTCACTACAGACCCTGATGACGTTCCACGTATGCTCAGTGGCCTCAATTTCCAAGCAGTAAAGGAAACTGAAGGTACGTTGAGTTGGGATCTCAGGTATGAAGACAACCGGGAGCAAATCACACGCTTTGAGGTTGCTGTGGTGGAAACCGGCCAACCGTTCCCCACTAACCAGGCGAACCTGATCACCGTGGATGATCCCGGCGCAACGTCGCTAACAATCCCAGGGCTCGCCAAGGGGACCTCGTACGACTTCGGTATCCGACCGGTCAACAGCTTCGGGGTAGGCCAGTGGGCACAGGTACAAGATCTCCTGTTTGACCCGCCAACCGACCTAATCCCAGACGGACGCGATAAAGGCAATGTGCACGTCGGATACTTCACAAACTGGGGCATGTACGACCGGAATTACCTCCCCAAGGACATTGAAGCCGACAAACTCACCCATATCCAGTACTCCTTCATCAGCATCGGCCCAGATGAAAACGGTGACTTCGTCAACGACCTCACCGCTGATCAAAGTAAGTGGCTAGCCACCGATCATCCCGACGTTCAACCCCGCTGCGTCCTCACCGACGTTAACAACGACCTCGATCGGCTGTTCACCGCTGCGGAATCAGTTGACGGCCAACCCGGGCGCGGGGCAATCGAGCAAATGCAAAGACTCCGCGACGCACAAGCAGGTAAAGGTAAGAAACTTGACCTGTTGTTCAGCCTCGGCGGGTGGACGCTTAGCCACAACTTCCCCGCGGCCTCCCAGCCAGACAAAGTCGATGCTTTCGCTAAGTCTTGTGTTGATCTCATGCGCGAATTCGATTTCGATGGCATCGATGTGGACTGGGAGTTCCCCGGCACTCCCGGTGAACGCATTGACGCTAATACCCCTGGTAACGACGCAGCCACCCACCTTGAACTCATCAAAGCACTGCGGCGCCACATGAACATCAATGAGCGAGTAGATGACCGCGCCTATGAACTCTCCATCGCCTCCGGACCTGGACTTGTGCACGCCGACGGCATCGACGTCGACGAGTTGGCGAAGCGATTGGACTGGATCGGTTTGATGGCATATGACTACAACGGCGCATGGCAAGCCACCGCTGCCCACAACGCACCCCTCGTAGGCCCCGGCGGCAGCGGCCAAGGCGGCATCGGCGGGGGCGCGTCCGGTCTAGGAGTAGCCGAAGTCATCGACTACTACCTCGACACCAAGGGTCTTGACCCACGCAAACTCATCATGGGTGTCGCGATGTACGGCAGGTCCTGGAGAGAAGTTCCCGCCGGCAGCAATGGCACCGGTCTCTATCAGAATTCACAAGCTCAATCTCCTGACCCATTCGCAGGCCCAGGCACATGGGAACCAGGAAGCCTTGACCGTGACGACATCACCAACAACTACCTGACAAACAGTGAATACACCCGCCACTGGGACGCCTCCTCCGCTGTCCCCTACCTACACAACGCCACCGATGGGACATTCATTAGCTACGACGATGAGCGCTCCGTGCAACTCAAGGGGGGGTTCGCTGGGGAGCACAATCTGCGCGGTTTCATGTACTGGGACCTGTCCAGCGACAGAGCCGGCACACTGATCACCGCCGCCGAAACGGGGTACCAGCAAAAACTCCAAACCCCAGCAGCACCAACTGTGAGCGCGCAACGCGATGAGGTTTCCGGTGACATCAACGTCACCTGGAACCCCAACGGTGAAGACTTCTTCACCGGATTCACCTACTCCGCTCACACCCTCAACCCTGACACCAACGAACGAATTGTTGTTGTTGAGGACACAGAGGTCTCCTCCGCAACACTGGAAGCAACCCTCACGAACGTGCCCACAGATGAAACAGTCATCGTCGAGGTCACCGCTAAGGGCTACTCCGCAAACTCCCCCGCCGGAGCAGTCTCCGTGGAAGGGAAACAAGGCGCCGAACCGCTGGCACCAGAAGTAACCTTCAGCTCGAACGACCAGCAAGTAACTGCATCCCTTGCCCCCCACGCAAACCAGCAAGGGGAAATTGACAGTTACCGGTACATAACGTTTGACGGATTCAAGTGGGGCACATGGACCACCATCCCCGCAACAACAACCTCCATCACATTCGACAACGTCATGGGTGGCACCACAGTGACTGTTGCTGTCCGCGCGCTCAAAGATGACGCACGCAGCGATATGACCATCATGAAGTACACCATGCCGATTGATGATTCGGTGACGGCTCCTGCGGCACCTGCGGTGCAGCTGGATGCGCAGGGCACTGATGTGACGGCGACGTTCTCGGTGTC
>Ga0209953_1000385_pt1 | contig 16006 bp, 14 predicted proteins | sample SalPonred_H2O_MG_FD_185713 | JGI IMG/M metagenome (GOLD analysis project Ga0209953, IMG submission 185713) | Salt pond water microbial communities from South San Francisco under conditions of wetland restoration - Salt Pond MetaG... | ecosystem: Environmental > Aquatic > Non-marine Saline and... | reverse complement strand
TTTTTCATTCGCACCCCACGGCACAACGGATCAGGCGTTGCCTACACATGCAGCAGTCCCCATCGTCCTTCGCCCTTTGAAGCACAGGCCCGGAGCCATCGACCAAAACTGAGCGCTCAACGTGCACGACCTCGAGGGCTGCCTTACCGCGTCGGCTGAGTTCTACCGGTGGGTCTGTACCGAGAAGCACGTCGCGCGTCGCCTGCGTGAGAGCGTATGAGATGTTGCGAAGCCCCGCCCCGTGATGCTCAACGCCCTGGATACGCCGATGACGTCAGCCGACATCAGTTACTGCTCAATTTCGACCCGCAAGCGTCAGGATCCGTCCCTCACCTCAGGGCAGTTTCGTGGGTCGTCAGGGTGACTTGGAATTCAAGCCGACGGAGATCGTGGTCGCTTGCCGTGGTAGCGGAGTCCACACCGACAAGATCAAGTGCACAAAATGAAACATCGACCGGGCGATCGGTCGCCGGACTCGGAAGTCCAACACCTGCGAGCCGAGCATCGTTCAGGGTGCTTGAGCCTTGTCCGGCGCCTCACCCAAGTACTGGTCAACAGGGAAGCGCTCTTCGGCCGCGTCGAGTTTCCGATTTGCAGCATCGATGGGGTCAATCCCCAATACGTCAGCAAGCCGAATCAGATACAGCAGTACGTCGGAAATCTCCTCAGCCGATCTCTCGTGGAGTAGGGAGTCGGGGTTTGGTCGTGATTCAGTCTGTGAACCCGGCCATTGGTACAACTCGGCGAGTTCTCCAACTTCGCCCATTAATGCCAGTATCAGGGATCGGGGATCGTGGAATTTCTCCCAGTCTCTTTCCGCGGAAAACCGCCGATATCTGAGTGTGAGGGCTTCGAGGTCTGACACGGCGCCAGTGTTCCATGCGCGAAAGGCTGATCGCGTAGGCTTGACTAAAGCGGAATCGACGGGCTTCTTTGCAGATATGCCCCCACCGCACGTTCACTCGTGCTGCCTGGGGGACTGTCGATGGCTCTACTGCGGAGTTCCGTCGCTGGGATGGAATCCCAACTCGCCTCTGGGAGTGTTGTTGAGAACCTGTTGTCGCGTCTCGTAGCCACCACTGGTCGCAGTCCAAGTGAGGGTGAGGTGCGATCCTGGAAAGCCTCCCTGCCGGTCCTGGTGAACGATCTCGTTTCTGCGGGGCTATCTGACGTAGAAGTGCTCGTCGAGTACCAATTGCCGCTTACGAGCAAGCGGGTTGACGCGGTGCTGGCTGGGGTGGACCCCAAAACCGGTCGGGACAGTTACGTGCTTGTGGAACTCAAGCAGTGGCATAACGCTGACCGGTTCGAGGATTCGAATTTGTTAGTGCACCTAGATGCCTATGGCAGAAGGCCCGTGCTTCATCCCATTGAGCAGGTAGCCAGCTATGCGGACTATCTCTACGACTATCTGCCCGGTCTTGCTAGCGGTGATGCCAAAGTCGTTTCGTGCGCCTATTTGCACAATGCCACCCGCATGACTGCCGCTGACCTCTTTGATTATCGGGAGCGACCCGAGTCGGTGCTGTTCACTGGTGACCAGAAGGCCGAATTTCACCGGTTCCTGAGCGAACATCTGGATTCCTCAGGCCGTGGTCTGGATGCTGCGGATCGGCTGCTGTCTATGCGCAGTGCGCCGAGTCGGCAGCTACTTGCCGTTGCAGCCGATGAAATACAGAAGCGAGAGCAATTCGTCCTCCTAGGAGAACAGCGGGCTGCCTACGAACTGGTCATGCATGAGGTAGCTCAAGCACATCGATCTGACCACAAGACAGTTGTTGTCATCACAGGTGGCCCAGGGAGCGGCAAGAGTGTTATTGCACTGTCGTTGATGGGTGAACTGGCTAGGCAGGGACGAACCGTGTTGCACGCAACCGGTTCACGCTCATTCACCCATACCCTTCGAGTGGTGGCAGGCAAGGGGTCGACTCGAGTTAAATCCATGTTCAAGTACTTCAACTCCTTTATGGAAGCAGAGCCGAATTCACTAGATGTGCTAATTCTTGATGAAGCACATCGAATCAGGGAAACGTCGGTGAACAGATACACCCGCAAGCATTTGCGGACGAACCGTCCGCAAATTGACGAACTCATGTCTGCGGCCAGGGTTCCGGTGTTCTTGCTGGATCAGCATCAGGTGGTGAAGCCTGGTGAGCTCGGAACTGTTGAAGAAATTCGTGGCTATGCCGCTGATAGGGGTTTCGACGTTCGCGAGGTTTCTCTAGATGAGCAGTTCCGCTGCGGAGGTAGTGCCGCTTACATTGCGTGGGTTCAAAGGCTTCTGGGCTTGATCCCTGGGGGTACAATCGCGTGGGAGCCTGACGGAGCTTTCGCCGTCAGCATGGTTTCCTCGCCAGAGCAGATGGAGTCCCGATTGGCTGGCAAGGTCGAGGAAGGGTTCGGGGCGCGGATGACTGCCGGCTACTGCTGGCCATGGAGTGATCCGGATAAGGACGGTCGGCTCGTTCCTGATGTGCAAATCGGCGCTTGGTCGCGACCTTGGAATGTCAAGAGCGATCGAGCAGTCGGGGGTGCGCCGCCATCACCGCTCTGGGCGACGGATCCAGCCGGCTTTGGTCAAGTTGGTTGCATCTACACCGCCCAGGGCTTCGAGTACGACTGGAACGGAGTGATTTTCGGCCCCGATCTGGTGTGGCGCAGCGATCACTGGGAGACAGTGCGCTCAGCCAATAAGGATCCGGATTTCCGAAACACGAAACGTGTATCGGATGAGGAGTTCCACCGCCTGGTTCTGAACGTGTACAAGGTCCTGTTGACTCGAGGAATGATCGGGACCCTGATCTATTCGGTAGACCCGGAGACACAGGAGTACTTGTCTTCCTTGGTGTCCTCGGACAGTTGACGCCACAACTTCTGCACGAGTATATGAAAATGTAACCTAACCGTGCGGCAGTCCCGAGTGGCGTCGGGGTGAGGCATGAGGAGCACCAAGTTTCGAAACTAAATCGCCTGCCGAAGTGACCGGTTAGAGGCCGTCAAGTTGAAGGTGAGTGAGGTCAGCCATTGCTGCCTTATCTCGGGCTTGAATGATCTCTTCGTAGAGCGTTGATAGATGTTTTAGTGCTGCTGTGTGAGCTTGCGCTGGCTGATGGCAGCGGACTGCTTCGACGATGGCGTAGTGATCGGAAACCGAACGTGTGGGCGCGTTTTTCAGGGCGAGTGATCTGGTTCGGTATGGGACGAGTTCTGGCACTATAACGTTATATACCCGGACGAGTGCTTCATTCTTGCTGCAGTTGAGCAATGCCTCATGAAAAGCCTGGTCACTTCGAACAAGATCCTTCAAGCTTCCACCCTCAGCCGCTTCAGCGTGGGCTTGGGCCGTGTCGTCCAGCAACTTGATGTCTTGCTCGGTGGCCCGGGTCGCGGCGAGTGATGCACCTGTTGTCTCCAAGGAGATTCGAACTTCGAAGATGTCAACGATTTCGTAGGCGTGGGCGGCTGTCCATCGGATGAAGTCCAAACGAGGATCCGTTACGGCATTCTCATTGACGAATGAGCCGAGGCCGCGGCGAACTTCCACGATGCCGAGCATGCGCAATTTAGCAAGAGCCTCACGCACGGAGGTGCGACCCACGCCCAAACTGCGGGCCAGTTCGGGCTCAGTGGGGAGGCGACCCCCTGGAGGGTAGATACCCGCGTTGATGTCTTCCAGCAGCCGATTGGCCACCTCGTCGGCGACGCTCGGACGCTTCAGGCTTCCGTTTGGACCCAATGGGACACCCCTCATTCGTGCGGAGCCTAGCGTCCGTGACCGCGCTGGTATGCGCAGCCGACGTTGTTCGCGGCAATAACAAATTTACATCCAATTAACAGTTGTCGGTTGACAGACAACTGCCCGCAGTCCATGGTTCCGGGAGACACAGCCAGGAGGAATTGTGCAGGGTTTTGTTGTGGTTCACGGTGGGGTTGATATGCCACCGACTGAGCAGGCCGTTGGTGCCCTGCAAGACGCCGCCGCTCAAGGCCTCAAGGCCTCCGTCGCACTGGACTCCGTTCTCGAAGCGTTGCACTTTCTCGAGGAGGATCCCCAGTTCAACGCTGGATACGGAAGCGTGCTGAACGTCAGCGGCCTCGTGGAAGTCGATGCGGGGATCGTCAACGGATCAACCGGCCGCATCGGAGCCGTCGGGGCAGTCCCAGGGTTGCGGCACCCCTCGCGCGTCGCCGCGGCCCTGTTGAGTGGGGCGGGCAATGCGGTGTTTCTCACCGGTGCCGGCGCGCGGGAGTTTGCCGATCAGTTGGGGGAGAAGCTTGAGGATCTTCGAACCGAGGAGCAAATAGCAGTCTGGGAAGCGTTCAGGCGCGGAGAAAATCTCAGTCCCTTCACGGGTGCGGCGCTGGCGGCCAATACCGAGACGGTTGGTGCGGTGGCATTTCGTGATGGGGAACTCGTGGCGGGCACATCCACAGGTGGTGTGTGCGGCAAACCGAACGGTCGGTTGGGAGATTCCGCGATTTTTGGGGCTGGCCACTGGGCCAACAACGAGATCGCGGTGCTGTGCTCGGGAGACGGTGAGGCCCTCATCCGTTGTCAGGCAGCGGGCCGGGTGGGTGCACGCATGAAAGAAGGCCACGAAGTCAGCGATAGCGTCCAGTGGGGTGTGAGGACAGTGTTGGCGGAGACTGGCGCGACGTGCGCGATCGTGGCGGTGCACGCGACTCGAGACGATGTTGCTGCGGCGCACAGCGGTTTCGCCTTTCCGGTGGTTCGTACCGACGTTTCCGGCACGCGACTCATCCCTGCTGAGCATGTTGTGGGGGGTGAGACATGAGTTCAGAGGCCGTAACCCCAGCGGCGCAGTCAGGCAGCAACGGCCGATCCATCCGCGTGTTCTTGAGCAAGTACGGAGTCGTCGTAGCTCTGCTCATCCTGCTAATCGCCGCAGCTATCTGGACGCCATCGTTCTATGCCGAATCCACGCTGCGAAACACTGCCCGGCAAGCCTCAATCATCGGAATCGTGACGATCGGTCAATTCCTAGTGTTGATGATTCGCGGGGTTGATCTGTCCATTCCTGCTGTCATCGGATTCACTGCGGTCCTCGTGGCAGAAAGTGGTCCTGGAACGGTCATGGGCTTGGTCTTCGCTCTACTCATCGCCTTACTAGTGGGGGCGATCAACTACTACCTCGTGGTCCGAAGGAAGGTTCCGGCATTTGTTGCCACCTTCGGGATGTTGGTTGCCCTCGAGGGTGCACGGCTCGCCTACACGCGTGGTAGCGCGAGCGGAACCGTTGACTCGGCGTACATATCTATTGGACGGGCCAGTTTCTTGGGCTTCACCCTCTCAACGTGGGTGTGGTTACTCCTGCTGGTTGCCGCGGGCGTGTTCTTGTACCGGACGGCAGCGGGCCGTCGGATGGTCATGACCGGCTCGAACCCAGAGATGGCTGAGTACTCAGGGATCCGCACGGGCCGTTACTTTTTCGGCGGTTTCGTCATTTCAGCCTTGCTGGCGGTCCTGGCTGGAGTATTCCTTGCGGGGTCAACCGGCTACGTAGACCGATTCATGGGTGCAGGAACCGAACTGGACTCCATCACAGCTGCGCTCCTAGGCGGTGCGCGCTTCGCTGGTGGACAGGGTTCGTTGGTAGGAGCAGCTGCCGCAAGTTTCTTGCTGGCCAGTCTCCTTACGGTGATCGTGCTGTTGGGCTGGAGTCCCCAACTGCAACTGGTGGCAAAAGGGCTTGTCCTGATTGCCGCGATAGCACTCCAATCAACAGTACGAACAGGTGCGCGGTAGCGCAGTCAACTGAAAGGTAGAGGAATGAAGACATACCGGAAACGACTCTCAGTCGTCGCGGTTGCTGCTTCCGTATCCTTGATCCTCGCTGGATGTGGATCCAGCGATAGTGGATCAGAGGAGACCGAAGCTCAAACCGAAGAGACGAGTGAATCAACGGCTGATACCGAAGAAACTGAAGAAGCGGAATCGGAAGATAATGGTGAAGCTGAAGCTCCTGCGACAGACGTTGTCTTGAGTGATGCCTACTCCCAGGCGTTGGCTGAGGCGGCCCAGACAACGGTCGACACCTCGGAATTTGTTGCCGAACCTCCGTACAAATTGGCGACGATCACACAAGGCCCCATCAACGGCTGGGGAACGATTTTCGACATCACCATGGATAAGGCCCTAGAAGACAGCGGCGTTGTGGACATGGACGAGCGCATCTACGCAGCATGGAATGGGCAAACCGAGAACCAGACCAAGGCAATGGATGACGCTATTGCCGCCGACGTTGATGGCATTATCTTGACCTCGTTGTCTAGGGCGGGTCTGTCGGCATCGGTCGAGCGTGCGACAGCCGCAGGTATCCCCGTGGTCACCTGCATGGCGGGCGTGGAAAGCCCGGAATACACAGCCGAGGTTAGCCGCAATATCCCGTCAATGGGTTACAGAAGCATGAAGGCGCTCATCGACAAGCTCGGTGGCAGCGGCAAGGTTGTTCTGCTCCACGGAATCGCCGGTGTAGATGCGGCTGAGTTCTGGAAACTGGGCGCGGAGGCCGCCTTGGCTGAGGCACCGGGTATTGAGGTGGTTTCGGAGCAATATGGCAACTGGTCCACAGCGGACGCAACCGATGTTATGCGCACGGTGGTGACACAGCAGCCGGAAATCGATGGCATCTGGGTAGGAGGACTCGAAATGGGTCCGGGCGTTGTGAATGCATTCCAAGAAGCCGGACGTGATCTTCCTCCGTTGGCCGGAACCAACCCCACAAACGGGTTCCTCCGTCTAGCTCAGGAAAACTCACTCGACTTTGACGCTGCACCGTTTCCCCCTGGTGCGGCCAAGGAGTGCGTTGATGTGATGATCGATCTGCTAGAGGGTCAGCCCATCCAGAAGTTCGTTGATGTTAAGGATTCAGTCGAGGGAACTGCCCCTTACGGGACCAGCGACCTCGAGACCTGGTTTGTTCCCGGTCTGAACGATGACTTCATCGGTCCGCTCATCTACGACGAGCAGTACTACGCAGATAACGGATTTAGTCGGTAGAACCACCTAAGCGAGTGGGGACTCGCGGTGAGCGCGGGTCCCCACTCGGGTTGGAGACAAGCTATGTCGGATGCAGTTCAGCTCTCGAACATCACCAAGTCGTTCGGGCCTGTCAACGTGCTGTCCGACGTGTCCATCTCTTGTCGGGCCGGCTCAGTGCGCGCCCTCGTGGGTGAGAACGGAGCAGGTAAGAGCACCCTGCTCAAAATCCTTACCGGATCTGTGGCACCCGACGCCGGTGCCGTTTCAGTCTTCGGTGAGGCTGTCGATTTAGAGGGCTGGGACCCTCTGGAGTCCCAGAGACAAGGGATTGCAATCGTCCACCAAGAGTTCGCGCTGCTGCCGAACATGACGGTGAGCGACAACGTCTTCTTGGGCCGGGAACGCAAGAAGAGGGGCTTCGTTGATCGTCAAGCCCAAGAAGAAGAGACCGCGGCACTCCTGTCAACCGTTGGTTGTCGGGTTGATCCACGTGCCCGTGTCGAGGATTTGAATATCGCGAACGCGCAGCTCGTGGAGATCGCCAAGGCGCTGTCCCAGAACGCCAAGGTCATTGCACTTGATGAGCCGTCCGCGGTGCTTTCGGGTCGTGAACTGGAAACACTCTTCACGGTCGTGGAGGCACTGCGCGACAAAGACGTAGCGGTGCTGTACGTCAGTCATCGCATGGACGAGTTGTTCCGATTGTGTGATGAGTTCAGCGTTCTCAAAGACGGTCGTGTTGCAGGGGCAGGTCAGATCGCCGACACCACCAACGACGAAATCATTCGAATGATGGTCGGTCGCGATGTGGCGAGCGCATTCCCACAGGCCAATACTCCGAGTGATGACGTGCTGCTACGACTGGAGGACTTCCACGTTGACGGACTTCCCGCGCCGATTTCGCTAACTGTTCGCGCGGGCGAGGTTGTGGGGATTGCAGGGCTTGCAGGTAGCGGACGTAGTCGTCTACTCAAAGGCATTTTCGGCCTCATTCCCAGTACTGGCAATCTTCACCTTTCGGGTGTGAGCGACAAGGCCCCGAATGGTTCAGGGGAAGCGATCGATGACGGATTCGCTTTCATTCCTGAGGACCGCAAGCAACTTGGCCTTGCGCTGTCTCAGCCAGTGTCCTCGAATCTCACTCTCTTGGATCTTCCGGCGATCCGACGTGGCGGTTTGCTGAGCAAGAAGAAGGAGATCGCGCTGGCGACCAATCTGGTCTCGACCTACGGGATCAAATCGACCAAGACCGGAAGTGAAGACGTCGGCCAGTTGTCGGGGGGAAACCAGCAGAAGGTTGTTTTCGCTAAGTGGTTGCAGATGTCACCGAAGTTGGTCCTGCTCGACGAGCCCACCCGAGGTATCGACGTTGCCGCCAAAGAGGAGATTTACCGAGTTATACGTGAACTCAGCAAACAAGGAGTCGGATTCTTGATGGTGTCGAGTGAACTCATCGAGGTCCTCGGTCTTTCCCACCGGGTCCTGGTCATGGTTGATGGTGTCATCCGAGGGGAGTTACCCGCGGGAAGCACCGAAGAAGAGGTCATGACACTGGTCACCGAAACATCACACCAGCCGGTGGGGTACTGACTATGTTGCACAATCTTCCTGCTCGACTAACCCGGCGCACCTTGCTTGAATCCGGTGCTGTCGTTTGGGCGCTCGTTATCGTTCTTTTTCTCTTTGCACTTGCGCAAAGTGATGACTTCCGGACAGCAGCCAACCTATCCAACATCTCGCGACAGATAGTCATTCTCGGTCTAGTTGCTGCTGCCCAGTTCATCGTCGTGATCGCGGGAGGGGTTGATCTTTCCCTCGCAGCCAACGCTCGACTGAGTGCCATTGTTACTGCAATCGTCATTAATGGGAGTGATGATCGACTCCTCCTAGGCGTTGTGGCGGGTCTGTCAACTGGAGTCATCATCGGCCTGGTGAACGGTTTCATTGTCACGCGATTGAGAGTTGAACCTTTCATAGCGACACTGGGAACTGGTGCACTGCTTACGGGGTTGGCGCTCTTCTTTGCTTCCACGCCAGTAGGGCGCAGTTCGCCGGCACTTAATAACTTCTACGGCTTCTCTATCGGCGGCGTCTATGCGATCGTGCTGTTGCTCGTGCTCATCTGGATCGCCATATCGGTAGCCATGAATCGATCCACTTGGGGTCGCCACCTATACGCGGCAGGCGGAGATCCAGGCTCTGCTGCGCTTGCGGGCATCAATGTTCGTCGCGTTACCGCAAGTGCTTATGTATGGGCCGGCCTACTTGGTGGTGCCGCCGGTGTGGTCATCCTCGCGAGTGCGGGCGTTGGAGATGCGGCGTCGGTCCAAGGTCTGGAGTTCGACAGCCTGGCCGTCGTCGTCATTGGAGGAGCAAGCTTGGCCGGTGGGCGTGGTCGGCTGATCGGCACGATCGGTGGAGTACTCCTCTTCAGCCTTATCGGAAACGTGTTCAATCTTCTCAAGGTCGATGTGTGGTATCAGCAGTTGGTGCGTGGGCTCATCATCTTGATCGCGGCGGCTGCGCTGGTGGATCGATACGACAAGCGAAAACAATCTAAACGAACACAGGACCAAGAAGAAGACGACAAGCAGCAACCACTACAAAGGAGCGTGTGACATGGCAATGGCATCGAATGAGGGGCGAGGATTCACCCCCGATGAACTCGAGGAGTATCTGACGACAGGTGCGATCTTCGCCAAGATCGCAACCACTATGGAGGACGGTTGGCCAGTCCTGAGTCCTGTTTGGTACGAGTGGGACGGCTCAGCGTTCTTGATTGTCAGCAAAGCCAAAACGTCACTGGTGCAGAATCTGCGGCGCGATCCGCGGTGTGGACTCCTCGTGGACAACCCGCAGCTGCCCTACAAGCGGGTCAGCGTGCGGGGGGAAGCTGAGTTTCTTCCGGAGGATTTCGACTGGGAGACTCCCGCCCGGCGAATGGTGCTTCGCTATCTCGGACCCGAGGGCATGGAATACGCCGAGGCGACCTTCCAATTTGACCGAGTTCCCTTCCTTGTCCACCCAAAGAAGTTGTCCAGTTGGAATGGTGGCGGATTCGACAGGACCTTCACGAAAGCCACAACCTGGAAAGACGTTTCGAAGTGACAGGCCGGCTTCAAGGTAAGCGAGCGCTGATCACGGGAGGTGGCTCAGGTATCGGCCTAGCTATCGCGCAGCGGTTTGCTCAAGAGGGAGCTGCCGTTAGCGTTGCAGATCGCGATGAAGTCGGCCGAGAGGTTGTCGAGGCCAGTGGTTGTCGATTCAGTGTGTGCGACGTTAGCGATGCCGACGCAGTCCAGGCGTGGATTGATACCGAGGCCGAAACGCTCGGTGGCGTGGATGTTGTAGTAGCCGGGGCTGGTTACGAATTGGTAGCAGATGCCCTTGAACTATCGGTCGAGGACTGGGATCGCCATCAGGCGGTGATGCTGCGTGGTGTTTTCGTGACCTTTAAGTTCGCTCTTTCCCACATGATGTCAACAGGGGGATCGCTGATCGCGATTGGATCGAACTTGGCCTTCGCAGCGATTCCCCGCTTTACGTCCTACGTTGCCGCGAAGGCTGGTGTGATCGGCCTGGTCCGTGGTCTAGCCGTCGACTACGCGCAATACGACATCAGAGTCAATGCTCTGAGCCCTGGACCGACCCTCACCCCGCTGATCGAACGTCAACTTATCGGTGCCGAGGATCCCCAAGCGTTGCTGGATCTGTGGGCTAGCGACACGATCTTGAAGAGATTGGCGCGGCCGGAGGAGATCACGGGCGGTGCTGTTTTCCTTGCAAGTGAGGATTCCACCTACGTCACGGGGTCATCGCTCATGGTCGATGGGGGGTACACGGCGCTGTGATGGTTCACGACCCCGTCGATCTCACCGAATCTCTTGTTGCGATTCCCTCGGTCAATCCTGAGTTGGCGACATCGCCGGGAGAGGATCCAGTCGCCGATTACGTTGCCAGTCATCTTGAATCACTGGGTGCGGTTGTCGAGGAGCAGGAAGTGGTTCGTGGGCGCTCCAACGTCCTCGGGACCATAGCCGGAGGAAAGCCTCACACACTTGTCCTGGAGGCGCACTTGGACACCGTGCCGCTTCCGGAATCACCTATGCCAACTGGCATATCCGGCAACCTTCTTTGGGGCAGGGGTTCGTGTGACACCAAAGCCTCCTTGGCCGCGATGCTGTGTGCCATGGAGCGGGTTGCACGAGAGCCTGAGCGTTACCCGACGGTCATTCTTGCCGGTGCGGTGGACGAGGAGTTTGTGATGAAGGGTGCGCAGGCTCTCGCGAACCGGATTCAGGGGGTCGACGGAATTATCATCGGTGAACCGACGGACCTACGCACGGTTCGTGCGCATAACGGATGCGTGCGTTTCCGGATTACGGTCAAAGGTAGAACTGCCCATACGTCTCGAGCCCTGTTGGGTCGCAACGCCATCGTGGACGCCTCGCGACTGGTGACCACCTTGGCCGATGGGCTATGCCTAGAGCTTGCTGATCGTCAGCACCCCTTGACTGGGCAAGGACTCCTCTCAGCCACCATCGTGGAAGGTGGCATCGCTCCAAACGTGGTTCCCGACGCCTGCGTCGTTACTTTCGACAGACGATTAGTGCCAGGTGAGACGGTTGAATCAGCCCTCGCGGAGGTCGCCGCTGTACTTGCGGAGGTCCGCGAGACTCACGGAATCGACGCGCAGCAAAGCGAATCGTGGCTCGAGCTACCGCCAGTTGAGGTTGATGAGGAGAGTCCACTAGTGAGGGTGGGGCTGAGCGCTGAGTTGAGCGCCGGTGCGTCGTCGGCTCACGCCTGTGGCGTCCCGTACTGCACGGATGCCAATGTCCTCACTGGCGGTGCGGGATTACCCAGCATCGTGTTTGGCCCAGGATCAATTGACCAGGCGCACGCTCCCGAAGAGTGGGTAGATGTTCGCCAGATTCGGCAGGCTGTCGACTCGTACCTATTCATGCTGGAGAACTTCGGGGAGGGATGAAGGTGGAAAACAGCGAAACTCCGTATCCCAGGGATCTCGTCGGCTACGGCTCGAGGCCTCCGTCAGTCGAGTGGCCGAACGGTGCTCGGTTGGCTCTCAGCTTTGTGCTCAATTACGAAGAGGGCGGCGAGAACTCCATTGAGTTCGGGGACCCGCACGCTGAGTCTTTTATCTCCGAGGTAGCTTCCGCCGAACCACTCATGGGTGCCCGAAACGTCAACACGGAAAGTCTGTACGACTATGGCGCCCGAGTTGGAGTGTGGCGCATCCTTGGGCTGTTCGACGAGTTTCAGATGCCATTGACCGTTTTCGCCGTCGGACAGGCGCTCGAGAAGAATCCCGAAGTTGCGGCTGCCTTCGTTTCCGCCGGCCACGAAATTGCCAGTCATCACTGGCGTTGGATCGACTACCGGGAGATGCCCGAGGACCTGGAGCTCGAGCACGTCAAGAAATCCATCAACGTCATTGAGCGTCTGACAGGCACACGTCCCCTGGGTTGGTACGGCGGGCGCACGAGCATGAACTCGCGCAGACTGGCTGCGGAGTGCGGTTTCGAATACGACAACGATGTATATGACGATGACTTACCGCACTGGACACACGTCAATGGGCAACCCTTGTTGCTCGTTCCTTATACGCTCGATAACAACGACTTTAAATTCTCCATTTCACCGGGATTCGCTTCTGGTAACGACTTCTCTACCTACCTCAAGGGTGCCTTCGACACGCTGTACGCCGAATCGCAGCAGAGTCCAAAGATGATGTCGGTGGGACTGCACTGTCGGATGGCAGGTAAACCGGGTCGCGCTGCTGCGCTCCGAGTATTCCTGCGGTACGTATCGGAATTCAATGACGTGTGGATCTGTCGTAGGCGTGATATCGCCTCGGTCTGGAAGCAGCAGCACCCCTACGACCCGGGCCAGTGAGATCAACATGGATCCTATTTTGTGGAATAGCGCTAGTGACCTCGCTGCGTCGATACGCCGTAAGGACATCTCTCCAGTTGAGTTGATGGATGTGGTTGTGGACGCGATCGAATTGAGGAATCCATCTCTGAACGCAATCATCTTTCACGATTTCGATGGCGCGCGGTCAAGAGCGGTTGAGGCGGAATCGGCAATCGCGTTAGGACGAGATGTCGGTCCCCTCCATGGAATCCCAACCCTCATCAAGGATCTTTTCGACTTCAAGCCCGGTTGGCCCGCCACGTTCGGTGGCATCCCCTCACTTCAGGACTTCCGTACCAACGTCTTTTGCCCCTTCGCGGAGCGAGTCGAGGCAGCGGGTGCCATCATCGTTGGGAAGACAAACAGCCCTGTCATGGGCTTTCGGGGAGTGTGTGACAACCCGTTGTTCGGTGCAACCCGCAATCCTTTTGACGTAACCCGAAACTCTGGTGGATCTTCGGGTGGTAGCGCGGCAGCGGTGGCGGATGGGATTGTTCCTTTCGCCGAGGGCACTGATGGTGGCGGTTCAATCCGCATTCCGTCGGCTTGGTGCGGAACCTTTGGATTTCAACCCTCGTTTGGACGAGTGCCGTTCGTCGTCCGGCCTAATGCCCTAGGGAACACTATGCCCTTCCTTTATGAAGGCCCGATCGCGCGGTCTGTCCAAGACGCAGTGCTTGTGCTGAATAGCCTGAGCGGTCGCGATGCGCGTGATCCGTTCAGCTACGACAGCTCGCCACTTGAGTTAGTTGGGAACGGTTTTAAGGGACTGCGTGTCGGATACACCCGAGACTATGGAACCTTCCCGATTGACTCCAACATCGCAGAGACATTTGATGACGCAATGGGCGAATTGAGGGGACAAGGAGTATCTCTAACTGAAATTCGGACTCCACTTCCCTACTCACAGCAGGACTTGAGTGACTTGTGGTGCAGGCAAATAATGATGTCGAATGTTGCCACAATTGAAACATTCCTGAGCAGTGGTGTCGATCTACTTGAAGACAACGCTGGAGTCCTTCCAGATGTCTACGTTGACTGGGTTGAGACGGTTCGGATGAAGTCTGTGGCGGACATCCTTTCGGACTACAACATGCGCACTGAGATCATTGATTACTTCAATCGCATCTTCAACGAGGTGGATATCCTTCTCACTCCGACTGTGGCGGCCAACCCGGTACTGAACTCCCCAACCAAGGGCATGACCTTCGGGCCAAGTGAAATTAATGGTGTCGGCGTAGATCCATCAATCGGTTGGTGCATGACTTACTTCACGAATTTCACGGGGCACGCGGCTGCTTCGGTGCCACTCGGTTTGCAGGATGGTCTTCCGGTGGGCATGCAAGTCATGGGTGGTCGCTACGGCGACAAAGATGTAATGCGATTCTCCGCTGCTTTTGAACGGTTCATGCCGTGGGATGAAATCTATCGAATACCGGCCCATCGGGACTTGTCGGCCTGAGTTCGGTTGAACGGCGAGGCTAAAGCGCTGGATTCGGGATTGCGTCGTCTTTGACCGCGCGGGTGCCCAGATCGTTCCAGCCCGTGTGTTTCCATGGTCGGATTATGCGTATCTCTCGGGCGTACGTCGGACTCGTGCTCGCAGCAGGTGTGCTGTTGGCTGCCTGCTCAACTGACGAGGCGGTGGTGGAGGAGGGGACGTCGTCGCCGTCTCCTTCGGTGTCGGAGCCGTCGTCGTCGCCGTCTCCTTCTGTGACGGAGCCCGAGCCGGTTGAGTCGGTGCGTGAGGTGACGTTCTCCCCGGTGGATCCGGGGATGTTGGGGATGCATGTGGCCGGGGCCCAGGAGGGGGACTGGCCCTCGGATCGGGTGCCGGTGGAGTCCTTCCGGTTGTGGGATACCGGGACGTCCTGGTTACAGATCGAGGCGACGCGGGGCCGGTATGACTGGCGGGGGCTGGATACGGCGCTGTCGACAGCTGCGGATGCGGGCGTTTCAGATGTGTTGATGATCTTGGGGCCCACGCCGGTATGGAATGCCAGCACCACGCGGGGTGTGCAGTACCCGGTGCCGGGGGCGGCTTCGGTGCCGCGGTCCTTTGCTGCGTGGGATGACTTCGTTTCGGCGGTGGTGGATCGGTACGCCGGGCAGATAACGGCGTACCAGATCTGGAATGAGGCGTCGTTGAAGATGTTCTGGCGGGGGAGTCCTGCGCAGATGGCTGAGTTGACGCAGCGGGCGTATCGGATCATCAAGGAGAAGGATCCCGAGGCGCTGGTGGTTGCGGCGAGCACCACTATCCGGTTGTCCGGGGCGTATAACCGGTTCTTCCCGGCGTACCTGGAGGCGCTGGCCGAGCGGGATTGGCCGGTGGATGTGTTGGCGATCCACTCCTACCCATCCGGTGAGGACGATCCGCTGCAGCGGTCACGGAACCTGCGGCAGGTGCGGCAGACGCTGGGGGAGTTGGATGCGCCTTCGTTGCCGGTATGGGACACGGAGCTGAACTACGGGCTGGCGGGGCCGGGGGATGTGCCACGGACTTCGATTGTGGGGGATCAGGCGACCTCGTGGGTGGTGCGGACGTATTTGGATTCGCTGCGCTTTGGGATCGATCGGACGTATTGGTACATCTGGACACCGGAGCCGTATGACCTGCTGGGGCTGCAGATGACCAACGGTTCCGCGGGTGCTGCGGGGCTGCGGACGGTTTCTTCGTGGGTTGCCGGCGGGGAATGGGGTGGCTGCGAGGTTTCCGGGCTGGTGAACTCGTGCCTGGTGCGCAAAGACGGGGTGGTCAGCGAGGTGCTGTGGTCGGACTTCCTGGGAGGGATGGTCGCGGGTTTTGATTCCGGGGCGGAAGTGTGTGACTTCCGGAATGAGTGCTCGGCGTTGGATGGGTCATCGGTATCTGTCACTTCGGATCCGGTGCGGGTGACGCCGGCGCGGGAGTTCGTGGAAGTCGACTGAGCCTTCCTCGCGGTGGATAACTGCGGTGCTGCCGTCTCCTTAAGCGCGAAAACGGCCCGGATCGAGATCCAGGCCGTGAACGCTTCCCACTCAGCACGGGGAGCGTAACAGGAGTGCAACACCGGTCGGGGCCTT